>Ga0075421_100001624_pt1 | contig 26489 bp, 21 predicted proteins | sample SoiMetdeltSBSDD5_FD_75292 | JGI IMG/M metagenome (GOLD analysis project Ga0075421, IMG submission 75292) | Bulk soil microbial communities from a Populus tree surrounding site in Tennessee, USA - Soil MetaG P. deltoides SBSDD5 | ecosystem: Environmental > Terrestrial > Soil > Tree plantation... | reverse complement strand
CAGACTTCTGGTTGCTCATGACCGCTTGTTACATTCGAGGGCTTCATCTTGTCTGCTTCTACAAGGGCTGTCTGTTCCGATCGGGCGAATACTTCGTCAGCGCCTGAATCAGCGGCTGGGCATCGGTCGGAATGGGCTCCTGCCCATACATCAGGAGGTCCTTGGCACCCACCACCTTGCCATAGAGATTCTGGTTTCCGTCCCGATCCTGCCGGACCACAGATCCCTTGAGTTCCAGTCCTGCGAAAACCCCGCGGCTGCGCGAATAGCTGAGAATTTTTGCCTTGAGATAGGCGTCGGTCTCGGCTGTTCCAGCACGCCCAACGGGACCAGCGGCTGCCGATGCGTCACCTCCGATCGTGAAGCTATTCTTCAGTAAGCTGTTGACTCCGTCCCGCTGCATTACCAGCATTACGACATCAACCGCAGCGCCACCAATCTGCAGACCGAAACTTCCCCCGCCCAGGGTAATCATCGACGGTGGACCCCAGGGTCCTTTGCCTTCGTTTTGACGGCAGCTCACGGCCCCCTTTCCATAGCGGCCACCGAATACGAAACCACCCTTCACCATGGAGGGAACGATCGCGATGCATTCACTGCGGGTAAGGAGGTCCGCCGGGATGGAACGGTCGGGCGTGTCCATGATCTCTTGAAAGACTCTGGCCGCCGCATCCAGACGGTCGGCTTCTTTGGTTCGCGCCTGGACCGGACAAAGATTCAGCACGAGACCGAAGAGAAGGGTTATGATACAGGCATATTTCATGCGTGGAGCTCTCCGCTCGGAACTGAGATAGTATTCAGCACGATCTAGCTGCTGTGGCAGTGTAACAGAATCATCGCCGTGCTTGAACTTCAACTCTGTAGAACTCGCTCCTAAAGGGAAACTCATGCTGACTAAACAGAATCTGATTCTCACGGCAGTGGGACCAGACAAGATCGGGCTGGTTGAGCGCATATCGGAATTCATCGTTCAAGAGGGCTGCAACATCGAGGACAGCAAAATGGCCGTCTTCTGCGGCGAATTCGCCCTCATTCTCTTGATCTCGGGAGAGCCTGCCAAGCTGCTGCGCGTGGCAAATACCTATAATGAACTTGCTGCTCAAACGGGACTGAACGTCTGGGTCAAGACACCTGCTGCTAAAAGGTCTGCCGAGCAAAGCCTTCCCTACCGACTGACCGCTTCCTGCCTGGATCATCCGGGGGTGGTTCATCGTCTGAGCCGCTTGCTCAGCAACCTGGGAATTAATATCGAGTCGATGGAGACTAAGACCTACCTGGCACCGGTGAGCGGCACGCCCATCTTTCGGCTTGAGGCGGTGCTGTCGGTTCCCGCAGGGCTGAACATCAACAGTCTGCGCAACCGCTGTAGCGAAGTGGAAAGGGAGGAGAATATTGATGTCGATCTGTCCTTGATCGAATAGCGCCGACGTTCAGCCCGTCGCAGACGAGTCTCGCAAACCCGAAGGCTGGCCGAAATACAAGGGGGACAGAGGGAAGCTCTGAAAAATGCTGATTTTGTTGGAGGCAACGCGTGTCGTGACGCGCCCCGTCGGCCCGAAACCGCGCTGCTAAGGGTTTTCCTTTCGTTGCGACAAGGCCGACTAAGCGGACCGACCCTTATAAGTGCGAGTTTCATGGCTTCAGGGCGAGGGAGGCGAGCATGATTGCGGACAGAGCCAGCATTGAGATTGCGCGACATCCCACTTTCACCCTAGGGGGAAGACACGCTATGGCTCGAAGGGTCCGGGCTTCTGTGAGATAAACCTGCTGAGACGTTCGTCCTGAGCCAGCACTTTGAAGTCCGGGTCTTTCGTAATTTTCTCGTAATCGTTGAAGCCTGTCTCCAAAGCTTTTAGAAGATAGGCCATTGCCTTCTCGGGCTGGCCGTTGGCGATGTAGAGTTTGGCGAGATAGAAGTTCTGAATGCCTTGGTTTACTTCTGCCGTGCGAACAATAGTCCCGCGCGAGGATATGCGCTCCAGAATGTTCGGGTCCAGACGATAGGCTTCCATGTACTCGCGGAAGCCCTCTTCGTATTTCTTCATTGCAAAATAGGCGGCGCCCAGGTTGTGATGCGTGGTTGCTGAATCCGCGTTGATTTGAAGCGCCTTCTTGTAGTCCTTGACGGCTCTCTTGTACTTCTTGAGACCATAATTCACCGTTCCCAGATTGTTCCAGGCTTCGTGATACTTGGGGTTCAGCTTCCTGGCCCTTTCGTATTGCCTTTTGGCCAGAGTCAGATTCTGAAGTTGGTGATACGCGATACCCATCTTGTTGTGAATCACGTGATCGTTGGGGGTGATTACGAGAACTTTCTGGTATTCGAGAATGGCATCCTCGAAGAACTTCCGCGCCAGAAAGGAGTCCGCCCTCTTCGAGATCTGGCTAGCCTCCACGAGCTTCTCTGGCGGAGGCGGTACAGTCTTTTCCTTGCCAGCGGCAGCAGGAAGGATGAAAAGGAAAAAGAGAGCACTCGCTATAAGCGTTTCCTTCATAGCCCCTCGCTTTCCAACCGGCTCATCTCTCTCCCGTTCTAACCCGGATCGAAGGCCGCTGCGGGACCAAGCTGAGTTAGTTGCTGACTAAATTGAACTCACGTCAATTATACCGCCATCTCAATGGGACGTGGAAAACTTTGGCCAGAGTGAAAATGACATTGGAGATTAGGTAGAAGGACTCGATGCCTGATTACCCCCGAGCGCTACCGGTATTGATTGGTCACCCCACGGCAGCCGCGCTTCAAATACACGAGACGCACGGCTCAGAAAAGAGCATCAAGCCGAATTGGATTTGTCTTTGTGAAGTTACGGTAGAACTGATCTGACCAAAATCGGGTTACCGATGGCCGTGACTTTCGTTCGATTCGCAATATTCTTCATGGAGCTCAGGCGATGGTCGATTGCGGATCTTGAATCAGGGGAGGAGTTGCGACCTGGATATTGGAGTATCTGGAAGACAATCTATTCATGGCGGGACACTCGCTTTAAGTGTGATTTGCAGGGCGGATCAATAACGAGACTCAGTGGAAGTTTTCCACCAGCATGAGGTCGCTTACTTCGTGCTCCACACGTGGACAAGGTATCCTCCGGCCGTTGAGGGAGACCGCCATAGTAATTGACCGGCCTGGATTGCTCCTTGAAGAGGCTAATGATTTGGCCAGTCGAAAAGCCGAGGACCTTTACCCGCCTCTCCTAAGGTTGCGGGGCTAACTAGATGCCCTCCCCGGTTCAACGTCCGGTTTCGTTCGTAGGTGCTAGGTTATATCTGGTAACTCTGTCTTTCTGCTGCTCTGCCGGCTCGAAGTTCGGGCGCTAGGGTGAAGTCAGTCTCTGCGGGTTTCGAGTACGGTGGATTCACGTGCCGAATCTCTGCAAGGCGCGTGCCCTCGCCTTGCCAGCCTCTTCCTGCCGATCCCTAGGCGGCGCGGCTGATTTGAGCGACGCGAGAAGCCGGCTTGAGATGCCGGCAATGTCATCGACCGCTAAGAGGAACGCGGCCTCGTTCGCCTTTGATGGCTTGTTAAACCCGCTGATCTTTCTTACGAACTGCAGCGACGCCGCCCGAATCTCTTCATCTGTGACCGGCGGTTCGAAGTTGAATAGCGTTCTGATGTTTCTGCACATGGTCCTTTACCTCTCGCTCGATTCGCTGGAGCCACGGTCCCGATGGCCGGGAAAGCCTCCAAGCAGCACAGCTTCCGGCCGATCCAGGGGAGCACCACGCCGGGCGTTCTACATCACTGTCATCTCCTTCTCCTTCAGCGCCTTGATTCTGTCGCGGAGTCGCGCAGCCTTTTCAAACTCAAAGTTCTTGGCTGCTTCGCGCATTTCCTTTTGAAGCCTCAGAATCTGAGCCTCCAACTCTTCGGTGCTTTTGAACTCGGCGACAACTTCTTCTTGAGGTAGCTCGACATAATCTGCTTCGCTCATCGCGACCAGGCTCATATCGATGGGCTTAACGATCGTCTCAGGAGTGATGCCATTTTCCTCGTTGTAATGGATTTGGCGTTCGCGCCGTCGGTTCGTCTCGTGAATAGCATTCCCCATCGATTCTGTCATCACATCGGCATACAGAATCGCGCGTCCGTTGACGTTACGGGCAGCGCGCCCGATCGTCTGAATCAGCGAATCTCGCGACCTTAGGAAACCTTCTTTGTCGGCATCCAGCACCGCTACCAGCGAAACTTCCGGAAGATCCAGGCCCTCCCGCAGCAAATTGATTCCAATCAAGACATCGAACTCGCCCCGGCGCAGGTCGCGCATGATCTTGATGCGCTCCAGCGTTTCGATTTCGGAATGCATGTAGCGGCAGCGCACTCCCACTTCCCGATAGTATTCCGCCAGATCCTCGGCCATACGTTTGGTCAGCGTCGTCACCAAAACTCGCTCGCTTCGGGCTTCGCGCAGCCGGATCTCGTGAAGCAGATCGTCAATTTGACCTTTGACGGGACGGACTTCGACTTGAGGATCCACCAACCCTGTCGGCCGGATGATTTGTTCGACTATGATGCCACCCGATTTGGTCAGCTCATAGGGTCCCGGCGTTGCCGACACGTAGATCGCCTGGTTGAGTCTCTGCTGAAATTCTTCGAACTTTAAGGGCCGGTTGTCCAGAGCAGAAGGAAGGCGAAATCCATAGTTCACCAGGTTTTCCTTGCGCGAGCGGTCGCCCGCGTACATCCCCCGTACCTGTGGAACGCTTTGATGGCTTTCGTCAATCATCATCAGATGGTCAGGGGGCAGGTAGTCCAGCAACGTCGGCGGCGCCTGGCCGGGTTCGCGCCCGGAGAGATGTCTTGAATAGTTCTCAATGCCATGGCAAAAGCCGATCTCCTTCATCATTTCCAGGTCAAACATCGTGCGCTGGTGCAGCCGCTGCGCCTCGAGCAATTTTCCCTGTGCCTCCAGTTGAGGTCGCCACCATTCGAGTTCCTTCTTGATGCTCTGAATCGCCTTCAACACCGTGCTGCGCGGCGTCACATAGTGGGACTTTGGATAGATGGTCAAGCGTTCGTAAGTCATCTTAACTTCGCGGTAGAGGGGATCGATCTGAGCCAGCAGCTCGATCTCGTCGCCGAAGAGTTCAATCCGGTAAGCCAAGTCCTCATAGGCCGGGTACACTTCAAGACAATCACCGCGCACCCGGAAAGTGCCGCGCCGGAAGTCGCCGTCGTCCCGCTCGTACTGGATCTCGACGAGTTTCTTGATAATCTCCTCACGCTTCACCCGCTGAGCCTTGTCCAGAATCAGCAGCATCCCGTAGTAAGCTTCCGGGGAACCGATGCCGTAAATGCAACTCACGCTGGCCACAATGAGACAGTCACGACGCTCGAACAGGCTTCGGGTGGCCGACATCCGCATCTTGTCAATTTCGTCGTTGATAGTCGCTTCCTTCTCGATGTAGGTGTCGGTCGCGGCGATGTAGGCTTCGGGCTGATAATAGTCGTAGTAGCTGACGAAGTATTCCACCGCATTGTCCGGGAAAAACGTCCGGAATTCCTGACAGAGCTGGGCGGCAAGAATCTTGTTGTGCGCCAAAACCAACGTCGGGCGATTAACCGCCTCGATTACTTTGGCCATGGTGTACGTCTTGCCCGATCCAGTGACGCCGAGCAAGACCTGATGCTTTTCGCCGTCTCTCAGTCCCCTGACCAGTTGTTCGATGGCCTGGACCTGATCACCTTTGGGCTGGAATTGGGCGACCCGAAAGGCTTGCTGAGATGATTGCATGGAAAGGATTCTCTTGCCCTCCCCCAGCTCCCCAGCCAAGAAGGAGCTTGAAAGGGCGTGATCGGTCTGAATCTGTCGGGAATGATGAACCTTGCTGCCGACCCAGAAACACTAATGAACACTAGAAATCCACTGGTTGAAATTGTCTTCGAACAGCTTCTTGATATCCCTTCGCAGGGCCGCCTCAGTCAACGTCCAACCCGTTCGAATCAAGTCTGAGTATTTTTCGACCAGCACCTTACTGATGATGGCGCGGGAATGGGGCCACTTGTAGAGAAGCTGGTCGAGTACCCTGGCATCGGAGTGTTGCGGAATGAAACTCGTGCCCAGCAGCTCCAGTCGCTCCCGTGTGATCTCTTCAACAATGCTTGGATTATTCATGAACCACCAGCAACCGAAGGGAAGTAAGTTACTGAATTTGCGGGCCGCGACACACAAAGCATGCTGATTCTCGCGCGCCAGCATCGAGACCAGGAAGCGGTTTTCCGGAAAGTCCGCGCAGAGCCGCTCCACAACCTTCGTGTCTGCCTGACCCAGACTGTCGCCGGCGAGGCGCAACTCCGGATTGACCAGCTTTCGCACACCGATCATCATGGAAAAGGGCAGCCCATGCTCCCGGCAAACTGGCAACACGCACTGGGCAATGAACTTGCCGCGTGGAGATTCCTCGGGAAACTGGAAATCCGGGGGCAGTGACACAGCCATGTACACCGGACGCATTCGCTTGACCCAGTCTTCCAGGAACCGGCGTACCTCACGCTGAGTCTCTCCTGCAAGATTGAGTTGAACATCATAGCCCCAGGCTGACAAATCCCGGTGCGTTTCCTCCCATTTCATCAGCAATGGATCCAGACGCAACACCGCCCGAAAGCGCGGGTCGACGTCCGGCGATTTCATCCAGACCACTCGTTCGGCGGGAACAAACGGGTCGTTGGTCATTACGACGCTCTTCACCTTGGCCAGCTTTAAGACTTTGTTCGTATAGTCGCTCCGGTTCTGTTGCCTGATATAGTCCCTAAAGGCTTCCAGGTTGGGCTTGCTAGTGTCGAGGCCAAGCATCTGGAAGACAGTTAGGATCCCTCGGGTAGCTTCCGAGAGAGGCGAGTTCTCCTCAAACAGCGACTTCCAGATTGTCTCCGCCTGTCTGGCTCGATCCAGTGCCCAGAAGGCCTTGTACGACGTCGGAGAGAAGCGAAAGTTTTCAGCAATCAGATAGTGATAGGTTATGAGCTCGTCGAATCCCCAGAGGCCAATCTCGCCAAATTGCTCGCTGTAAAGATGCGTGTGCATGTCCACGACGGGCGTTTCGTTGACGGTGCGTGTCACCATTTCCGGTAGTTCGGCGAGAGAGATTGCCTGCTCCGTGTCCATCTGTTGTCATTCTCCTAACTCGAGACAGGATGACGACGTTCAAAAAATACCAAATCTGGTTCTGCCAAGCTATTCCTTTTCAGGATCAGCAGGATTTGACTTCGGAATTCGCTAATGCTAGTCTGCGCGAGATTCACACCCCTCAGTAGTTCTCGGATGACAGTCTCAAAAAGGAGAGACGGACATGGACAGCCGCAAGCTCGTTGCAGAGTTGATCGGAACCTTCACTCTCATTTTCATTGGGGCAGGGGCTGGCGCCATCGGAACCGGCGGCTTGGTAGGAGTCGCGCTTGCTCACGGTCTGGTGGTCTTAACTTTCGCCTATGCGTACGGTCACATCTCCGGAACCCACATCAACCCCGCGGTGACCATTGGTCTCTGGGTAGGTAAGCAGATCGATGCTGCCTCAGCAGTGGCTTATATTGTCGTGCAATTGATCGGGGGCACGCTGGGCGCGTTGGCGTTGCGGTTCGTATTGGGCGGAACCTCCACCGGTTTGGGTGCGACGACCTTGGCGGCCAACGTCAGCCCTGTTCAAGGATTTGTGGTCGAAGCCATCCTGACGTTCTTCCTTGTAAACGCCATTTTCAATACGGCGGTCAGCGGGAAAGCAGGAAATGCTGCCCCGGTCGCCATTGGCCTAACACTGGCGTTCTGTATTCTGATGGGTGGCCCACTCACGGGTGCCTCTTTGAATCCCGCCCGCACTGTCGGCCCGGCCGTCGCAAGCGGTAATTTCGCCAACCTCTGGCTTTACTTCGCCGGTCCTATCCTGGGCGCCATTGTCGCAGCTTTGCTCTATAGCGGACTGCTGAGACCTGAGAAGCGCTAGACAGGGCCTCCAGGCACCAAACGATGCCGGGCGCTTGCACTACGATTCTCTGAATGCTTCAACCGAAGAACTCGCGAACAGCAGCGGTCACTTTTTCGACGTCCTCTTTGGTCATTTCCGGGAAAATCGGCAGGGAGAGAATCTCGCGAGCCGTTCCTTCAGCAATGGGGAAACTGGACTCAGGTCCCGCAAGGTGTTGGTACGCGGGCTGTCGATGCAACGGAACGGGGTAGTGAATGGCATGCGAGATTCCCCGCACGCGCAGGAACTCCGCCAACTCGTCGCGTTTCGCCGTCCGGATTGAGTATTGATTGTAGACATGCCGGACACCAGGAGAGCAACACGGAGTCACAACATCCAAGGCTTGGAGGCCTTGGTTATATCGATTGGCAATGCGAATGCGGGCCTCAGTCCATTTCTCCAGATGCTGCAGTTTTACTCTCAAGATAGCCGCTTGCAGCGTGTCCAGACGGCTGTTCACTCCGAGAACCTCATGCTCATATCTCTTTTTCGAGCCGTGGACGGCTATCATGCGGCAACGCTCGGCCAGAACAGGATCGTTCGTCACCATAGCCCCAGCATCCCCGTAAGCACCCAGATTCTTGCTCGGAAAGAAGCTCAAGCAGCCGATGTCTCCGAGCGTACCGGCAGAAGCGCCGTGGTAGCGCGCGCCAATAGCTTGAGCCGCATCTTCAATAACTTTTAGTCCTTTGTCTCTCGCCAATCTCAGCAATGGGGCCATGTCTGCTGGCTGGCCATAAAGATGAACCGGGATTATCGCCTTGGTTCTATCAGTGATGCGATCGCTGATCTTTCGGACGTCGAGGTTATAGCTCCGGGAATCGATGTCGACATAGATGGGACGGGCACCTAGCAGGACGATGGTTTCGGTAGTGGCTACAAATGTGAATGGCGTAGTGATCACCTCGTCCCCAGGACCGATGCCCAGAGCCATCATGGCGACCTGGAGAGCATCCGTTCCCGAGGCACAGCCAATGGCGTGAGCTACGCCAAGGTACTCGGCGAGCTCGAGCTCAAACTTGCGGACGGCGCCCCCTAGAATAAAATCCGTCCCTTCCAGGACAGACTGAATCGCACCATCGATCTCCTGCTTGATACTCAAGTATTGGCGGTGGAGATCCACCATTTTGACTTGGCTCATGAACTGAGATTCCTGGCAGGCAAGATCGAGTCGAAACACGGCCCACAAAACGACCAAGACATCGTGGGAATCAGCAGCCCACTAAGCGCGAGCGCGCCCGGCGGCCTTCGTTTTGTTGCCCTCGATCAGATGACTGTTTTGTTGTTCGCTCAATTGTCATAGCGGAATCTATCTGGCTGGCTCTGCCGGCAGCCGGGCAGTTAGTCGCCATGCTTTACCGATGATTGCCGAATATAGCGACAAAAACCCCTCACTCCCGATCCCTCTCCCATTCAATCGAAGAAAGCCCAAAGAAATGTCACTATGATTTGCAAACATCAAATAGGTTTATGGATTCACCTTGCCATGCGTAACACCATCATACTTGAACCATAGGCTGCCCCCGCCGAATGGGTACTTACCGCCCATGAGATCTTCCATCAAGAACGGGTTCCACTTCGCGTTATAGTTGCTGCCATACAGCACTGAAGCTTTGGGATTGTCCATCAGAAAGGCGAGAAGTAAGTATTGCTCAGTCCAGAATATTTGCCGTTTAAGCAACCACTCCTGGGGCAGACCAAAAGGTAGAAAAACATCATGAACGTGTACGAAGATGTTGCGCTTGAGTTTCGGCAACAGACGCAAGTATATGTGTAGACAGTCGCTTCCTGTTTTGACAGTGTGTGTTGAATCGATAAAGAGAACGTCGTTATCATGCAACGTGTCGTTGAGAAACTCGGGAAGGATGTCTTGTGCTTTTGCGACGTGGAGAATGATTTGATCGTTCCCTTTCAGGAACGGACGAGGCATAGGCTCGACACAATGAACGATACCGGCTCTGTTCGCCGTAACAGCTTCAAGGGCGACCAGTGTAGAAAACCCGCTTCCTATCTCGACGATCGTCGACGGCCGTTTCAGTCGAAGCAGGCAATAGTAGGCCATGGCATCGCTGTAGCTAAATTGACTATTCTTCCAGAAGAATTGCTGACAGTTCTCCTCATCTCCCTCCACTGGGGGGTTGAATTCCGGCGCAAATTGAAGCAGTTGCTGTAACGTTCGTTGCATGGTTTCTTGTTCAAAGACATTTAGGTTCAAATAGGGTGGCTCGGCTGTTGTGTATTCGTAGGAGCTTTCGATCTCCTCGATAGAGGGTGTGTTGCTGTAGAAGTTGATCGGCAGAACATTGACGCCAAACTGCTGAACTTTTGCTCTGATTTCTTTATCGGCCCACTGGAAGTGCTGCAGAATCGGACCCACAGCAAGGATTAGCTTGTCTGTTTCTTTGAGCCGCTCCTGGTTCGCCCGCAGCGCCTTCTCGGCCAGCCTCTGCTCAGTAAGGTTGAGCACGGCTGCGACGTAGCCAACGACCCTGCCAGACGTGTCGAGTTGCGGCTCGTAGGAACACCACATGAGCTGAGTGCTCAGGTTTCGGAGTGGGATCTCCGCCTCATGCTGGATATGCCGGCCACTAAGTGTGGCGTCTGCGAATGGCTTGATGCGGGTGAACGCTTCCTCCCCTAAGACGTCGGGGACGCTTCGGCCGATGATCTCCTTCGGGTCTAGACCAAGCCAGGCAGCATAGGGCTTGTTTACGAACTTGTAGCGGCCTGCCGCATCGACTTGAGCGATAAGCACAGGCACATGGTCCGTGATCAGCTGCAGGTTTCTCTCCCGCTCTCGAAGCCTTGCCTCAGACCGCTTGCGCTCCGTGACGTCAAAGCACATGACGAGGCATCCCCGGACCCTGCCCTGCTCGCTGAAGAGGGGCACGACATCGGTGACTAGGGTGAAGCTATCACCGTCCGCTCGCACGAAATCCAACTCAACGTCCCGCACGGGGACGCCACCAGCGGCCCATGATTGCATCAGCCATTGTTCAGGTGGGACTTCCTGACCGTTGCGGAAGATCCGGAATGGAAGATGTTCCCCGGGCGCAGGAAACGCCAACGTGCTGGTACCCGGAGGCAGCTGCAGGATCCGGGCGAAGGCAGGGTTAAGCCAGACACGACGGGACTCGGGGTCCTCGGCGAATGCTACCGGCACGGGGGCGACCTCGACCAGGCTTTGCAGTTCCCGAACCTTGCGCTGCAATTCGACCTTGAGACCCTCGAGCCTTTGAACTTCCATTTGTCCGTCGGTGATTCTCTGTTCCAGGCGTAGTCGCTCTGCTTTGAGGCGGCGCTCGTTTTTCCGCCGGCTCTCGTTGACGAAGCTAATTGTCACGCCTACTACCACGAATAAGAAAATCCCCACTTGACTGTTCGTGCCTTCGGCGTTCAAGCTGTCCGGTCCAAAGAAGAAACTGGCAAGAACGCTGAGGAAGGTGGCCAGCAGGCTCGGTAATAGTGCACCGTGCCAGGCGGCCGCCAGCACCGCAATGACGAAAGGCAGCAACGACGAGTCCTCACCAAGCCAGCGGTTTATGCCAAAGCGAATCAGCACAGCCAACGCAGTCGCCCCGACCGCAACGAGGTATCCGACCAGGTTTTCTCGAAGATGTTTGCGCATCGGGTTTCGATTCATCGTCAAGGCCATTCCGGATCCGGAGTCAGTCGACTGGAAGTCTCTGCTGAAAAACAGAGTCGCAGCAAAAACCATTACACTAAGCAGACGAATCGGAAACAGCAGGGTTCGCACTATCCCTTGACTCCCATGTTTCAGTGGACTGAACAGCGCCTTCCCCAGTTTGCTGCCGCTGAATGCGCCAGCCTGCAGTCGGGCACGCAGAAACAGTTTCATGAAACGAGAGCTTAGGAACGCGCAGTCCAGGTTCTCATTGAAGACGAGAATACGGCGTCCATTAAAAAGCAAAGCGAACAACTTGGGTAATCCTCGGCCCGGATCTAAGCACCAAAGGACGACCACGACCGCATATTGCTCGCGAACCATCCTCAGCCAAAACCGGAAGGCGGCTAAGTAATCTGTCCGCTTTGGAAAAGGCACCACCTGCCGGACAGATGGCCAATTCTGATAGTCCGGCAACTCGCCTCCCTTGCAAAGCAAGTCGAGCTGGTAGTCGACCAAGACAGGGTCGCGCGGGAACCGCTCAATCGCCCTGCGAACGTTAGCTGGAGATGAGGTACAAACCAGCAAGACTTTCTCAGGCATTTTGTACCTCGACGAGGTCCAGAAACTGCCGCGCGATCACCTTCCAGTCGTACTTTTCCTGGATCATGCGTCTGGCGTTCTTTCCCAGAGTCTTTCTCAGCTTGAGATCTTTCAGCAAGCGGACGGTTGCTGCGACGAAGCGCTCTGGCGTGTCGGCCACTAACAAAGCATCCCCTGCTTCGCAATGAAAGCCCTGGGCAGCTAGCGGCGTGGCAGCCACCGCCATTCCCATCGAAAGGGCTTCCAGAAGTTTCACTCGCATTCCGGTTCCTGTCAGAATCGGTGCCACAAAGACTGCCGACTTCCCATAGGCGGAACGCACGTCATTCACGTATCCAGCCACCTGAACGCTGTTTGAGGCCTGCAGGAGTTTTTGATCCAACATCTGCGCATTTCCCCCCACTACCCAAAACTGCGCATTCGGGACTTCCTGGTGAATGCTGGGCAGAATGCGTTTCACGAAGAAATGCACGGCGTCTCGGTTGGGAGTGTGTCGGTAATTGCCGACGAAGAGCATCCGGAGAACATCGTCATCATGCCCCTCGATCGATTGTGGATCGAAATACTCGCTGTCAACACCGATCGGTACAGTTCGCAGTCTTTCTGGAGAAACAAAGCGGCTCAGAGATGTGCGATCTTCGTCCGTCATGCAAGCAATGCGGTCAAACTGACGGCAAACTCGAACTTCATAATTCAGCTGGACTAGCCACTCATAAAGCCTTTGAGCTTTGCGCCACCAACCTGCTTCCTGCTTATAGTTTAGATAGAGGTTATCGTATGTGATCTCTTGTTCGTTGAGGACTTTGAGGAGGGGAAGCTCCTTCGGCACGTGTTGCGCCATCTGAAGGAACTCTGCCTGAACAACGTCGAAGGGATGTTCCGCTAAGGTCTGGCACACCAGTGCATGCAGCTCCCGTGAGGCAAACTCCCAGTGTTCACGCGGTTTTGGCATCCAAAGATCGCCGGTTCGCTCCGCCCGGCGAAGCACAGCTTTCGCCTCAACGCCAAAATCTTCGAGCTGACGCAACTGCTCCCGCTCCCCTTCGCTTTCAATAAACGAAATAAGAGTGACACGGTGCCGGGACGCTAGAATCCTCAGGTTGTAGTACATCCGGTTGGCCCCGCCGTGCGCCCCAAGGGCTGGAAGATAGGCCGCGAGGACCAGAATTCGCAGGGGTTTCATGTTTTGGCAAGGGGCCGAATAGCCCTGAACTGCGGACACTCCAACTTCACCGTACCCTCTAAAGCTCTTTGGTGATCCAGTTACCGAGGGACACCCTCTGAGTCTTTCAAGGACAGCGCTCCCCGTTCGCATTCGAGGGACACATAACCTCACGGGGCCGAGGTGGTCTCAAAAATCTCAGCATCTGTCATCGAGTATTCTCTGCGTCTTCTATACCGCTTTGCGAGAGCCTCGGGGAATTGACGCAGCGCCCGAAAAAAGGCCTTCATCTCGAATTGACAGCTCGTTTGGCCCAAAAGTCGCGCCTGAATGAAAGGAAGACACACGGCATGCGAGAGAGTCCACCTAAAATCTGTAATGTTCTTCCAAACAAAAAGGTACTGGTTCTTGCGGATGGTGTTATCAACAAAGTTGTCGCCAAATCTCAACTTGTTGGTCCCCCGATGTTTGTGGACTACAATGCTGGCGGGCGCGAAGAGCGTCTTCCAGCCTCGTTTCCACGCCTGATAGGAAAGATCGACGTCCTCAAGATAAAACGGGTCATACAGTGTATCCAGCCCTCCCATTTCCAGAAATTTCTTCCGGTCGAAGGCACAGGACCCACCTCCTCCCCAGAAGATTGGCGAGTACCTCGACCCTGAGCCGCAATTGGGGACGTCCGCGTGGTACTGGTCGATAAAGCCGGACCGCCACCGAGCTTTAGTGTTGCCGGTCTCCTCGCGTCGTCGTGTCTTGTCCTGGAAGAAGACCTGACAGGAAACGGCAAACACACTGCCATCCTCGAATCCCTTCAGCAAAGGTTCGATGAAATCGGGGTCTACTTGCATGTCATTGTTTAGGAAGATGACGACATCGTTTCTCGCAGCCTGGACGCCCGCGTTATTCCCTCCCGTAAAACGCCGGTTGGAGTCCAGCGCCACGACCTTCACCGACGGAAAGTGGGTCCTGAGAAAATCCCTGCTTCCGTCGCGACTGCCGTTATCCACGACTATTACTTCGTGATCTCCACCATCGCGCTCGATCGCCTCCAGGACGGAAGGTAGAAACTCCTGCAGCAAATGCTGTCCCTCCCAGTTCAGCACGATAATGCTGACTCGGCCTAGATCCGGCTTCGATGGCAGTTTGGTTCTCTTGGGAAGAACGGACAGCGGCCAATATAGCAGATCGGCTGCGCAGAGAATTCCAGCCACCAGAACATCGAAAGGCAGAAAAAGCAGCAGTACCAGCAGACGAGGGCCCACATCAGGAGATATTCGCAAGAACCTATTCATCGGCTCAACCGTTCAATCGATATTTCACCAGAGTCCAGACTGCCGAAAAACCGTCGCGCCAAGTGATCTTCTTCCCTTCCGAAAAACTCCTGCCTGAGTAGGAAATGGGGACCTCGATGATTCGCAGACCTCTCTTCAGGATCTTGGCAGTGACCTCGGGTTCAAAATTGAACCGGTTGGATTCAATCTTGATGCTTTGAATCGTTGACCGCTTGAATAGTTTGTAACAGGTCTCCATGTCGGTGATGGAGGCACGGTAAAGGAGATTGGTGATCCAAGTCAAAAACTGGTTTCCGAAACGATGAAGGGACATCATAGTGCCACGGCTTCCGGTGAAGCGCGTGCCGTAAACAACATCGGCTTTCCCTTCCATGATCGGCTGAATCAACTTCGGATAGTCAGTGGGGTTATACTCCAAGTCGGCGTCTTGAATGAGGACATAATCTCCGGTGGCTTGCTGGAAGCCAGTCCGTAAGGCCGCGCCCTTCCCCATATTCCTTTCATGGTACAGAATCTTCAAGTCCTCTTTGGCGAGACTTCTGAGGAGGTCACGGCTTCCATCCGTTGAGAAATCATCCACGAGAATGATCTCCTTGCTAATGGGCACGGACTGGATTTTCTGAATGATCTCGAGGAGCGAGTTCCTTTCGTTGTAAACTGGAACCACAACGCTCAACATGAAATGGCTCAAGTGAAGTCTCAGATTCTTTCGATGGGCAAGTGCGAGCGTACAACGCCAGAACGCCGCGAGCCCGGGGCTTCGTTGGCCGGGCTGACCCCTGTGTTCGGCACCGGCTAATCCAAGAGCATTGCTAGCAGGCAGCGTCCTACCGGGTCTCCAAGTACTTTTCCAACGCCTCTCGCCAATCCTTCAAGTCGTCCATGCCAAGCCGCTTCAATTCCGCGTTCTCCAACACTGAGTAAGCCGGACGGCGGGCTGGCGAGCTGAAAGCTTCAGAGCTGGTCCGCGACAGATCGGCCTTAATGCCTTGAATCGAAAAGATCTCACGGGCAAATTCATACCAGGAACACTCACCGTTTGCCGTGACGTGAAAGAGGCCGTAGTGGTCGGTCTCGAGCAATTCCGCTACTTTATGCGCCAGTTCTCTGGTGCTAGTCGGTGTCAAGCGCTGGTCATCCACGACCTTGATCGATTCGCCATTTCGGGCTTTCCGCAGCATCATTTGGACGAAGTTACCGCCCTTGCCACTACTCCCTGCGTGCCCGTAGAGGCCGCACGTACGAATGACGACGCTTTTCTTCCAAAGATAGCGGGCAAACTTTTCGCCTGCCAGCTTGGAAATTCCATATGCGTTGACCGGGTTGGCCACGTCGCTCTCTTTCCGAGGTGTGGGGGTCTTCCCGTCAAACACATAATCGGTGCTGAAATGATAGAGAACGGCATCAACCTCGCGGGCAGCCAGAGCCAAGTTGCGTACGCCATAGGCGTTGACCTCAAATGCCGTCATGATTTCGGTCTCGCAGACATCCACTTTGTGGAATGCAGAAGTATTGATGATCGCCTCGGGACGATGCTCTTGAACCAGCTGTGTCACGCGACCGGAGTCAACAACGTCGAGTATCTCATGAGTTGTGGGCAGCACTTGGTGTCCCTCTAAAACCTTCATGAGGTCAGAACCCAGTTGTCCGTTGGCGCCAATCAAGAGAATCCTCAATGGTCGGCTCCTTGTTTCTTCCGCAGGGGATTCACCAGCGTCGGTTGAAAACCAGCCTGGGGAGCCACTTCGAACACTGCTCCGGTCAGCTTAATGGTCTTGTCAGCCTCCTCCAATAGTTTCATCCAGGCAATGTTGTAGTACCTTGGGTTATCAAAGTCTGTATAGCGGTATCGCTCGACGTTCTCTACCAGGTCCTTCACGGCTTCCTCAACGGATACCGCCGGAGTGAAATCAAGCGTTCGTTCGAGTTTCCTGCCCGACACGCGATAGCTACGCACCCCGTGATATCGATAGTCCGGCCGGATTTCGGCTCTAACCCCAGCTTCTTTCAAAGCTTCGACGACACGCAGAGCCAGTTCGGATATCCGGAAGTTCCCGTACACGACATTAAAGATCTCTCCTCTCACCTTGTCTTCGTCAGCTTCCAAACAAGTGATATAAGCTCTGGCGGCATCCCGCACATCCACCAGAGGCCGCCACATCTCACCGCCGTAGTGAATGGTCAGGTAACCCTTGGATAGGACGTCTTTCAAGAAGGTGTTGACCACGAGGTCGTAACGCATGCGGGGTGAGAAGCCATAAATCGTTCCCTTCCGCAAGATCACCGGAGAAAAGTCGTTTCCAGCCATAGAAAGCAGAATGCGCTCTGCCTGATGCTTTGAGCTCGAGTAGGCTGCTTTCGGATTCACCGGCGATTCTTCATCCAAAAGGACATCCTTTTCATCATTGCCAATACCCACGTCGTAGATGGAGCAGGACGACGCGAAAATAAACCGGCGGATGCCTCTCTTCCTGCAAAGGGTAGCCAGAAACTCCGTTGCAGCCGTGTTCATTTCATAGTTGGCCTTGGGATTGTATTCAGCGGTAGGATCGTTAGAGAGCCCGCTGAGATTGATCACCGCATCCACTCCGTCCAGAACAGCACCGTCCATACAGCGGATGTCCCCGGGTTCCAGCTTGATTCGCTCCAGAACCTCACGGATACCTTGATCGCCGTAGTAGAGACGGTCGAAGACCTTTACCGCATAGCCCCGCTCCAGCAGCTCTCTCACCAGTACCGAACCAACGTAGCCCGCTCCGCCCACGACGAGTATCATGAGGTGCCTCCGCCGAAAAATTCGATCATAGAATACTCATTCCTCGTTTCTGTACTAAACTGCACCTAATAAGATATTGTGAAGTCTCTCCTTCCGACCCACTTAGTCCTTGGACATCAAACCCAGCCCCTTGCTTAACTGGAACAGCTTCGACTTCCTGATCGTGTTGAGTTTTTCAACATTCAGTCTCAGCTCTTCATTCAATCGCAGCGCCCAGGCAGTTCGTTCGTCGAACTCAGCCTGCAAGGACGCGATGCGCTGTCCCAGCGACCGATGCTCTTCATTTAGTCGCAGCGCCCAGGCAGTCCGCTCGTTCAGCTCAGCCTCTAAGGACGCGATGCGTTCGTCTCTTTGCGAGTTCTCAGCAGAGGCCCACACGATTCTCTCTCGCAGCTCCTGTTCCAGGGCCCAGTGCTCCAGACCGAGTCGCAGCGCCCGGGCGGTCCGTTCCTCCAGCTCAGCTTGCAAAGACGCAATGCGTTCATCCTTTTGTGAAACCTCAGCAGACAAGCTCTCGGCGCTAGCCATTCTCTCTCGAAGCTCTTGACACTCTTCAACTAGTCGCAACGCCCGGGCGGTCCGTTCCTCCAGCTCAGCTTGCAAAGACGCAATGCGTTCATCCTTTTGTGAAATCTCGGCTGACAAGCGCTGGGCCCAAAGCGTTCTCTCTCGAAACTCCTCATCCAGCGCCCGATAATGCTTCTGGGTGTCCTGTAGCTCCCGATTCAGCGCGAGGCACCACTGGTTCTGAGTATCGTACTCTCGTTGTTGTTGCCGAACCATTTCCACTAATTCCCGCTCACGTGCTTGCAGCAATTTTATGTGGGTGTCCTTCTCTCGAAGGAAATTGGCAGCAGCTGGCAGGTAGACAAAGGGTTCATAAGTTGGGGGAGCAGCCGCGGTTTTCGAGCAAACGGCAACAAAGTAATTGGCAGTTCGCTCAGAATCGACCACAGAGTGCTCCAGCTGAGACCTAATGGCCCTGTTACTGTCTGTATTCCCAATGAAGATCGACGAGACGTGATTCTGGAAAGCGATCTCAACCCACTCGAAGTAACTCTTCAGAAAGGCCGAGAATTCCGGGAAGTCAAACTCTCTGACATGGAACGGATTCACTTCGTTCCGCTCTTCCGTGTAGTAGATGCGGTTAGGAGTCGAAATCACCAAAATCCCCTCGGGTCGAAGAACCCGACAAACCTCCTCCATGAGCGTTTCTTGATCTGGTAGATGTTCGATCACTTCCATGCAAACGACTGTGTCGATCGAACCCGAGCGCACAGCCAGATGGTTGCAATCGGACACGAAAAACTCCACGTTGGGAGCGACATACTTCCCACGGGCAAAGGCCACTGATTCCTTTGAGATATCCAAACCAAGAACCTGTCGAGCTGATTCGGCTAGAATCGCAGCTCCGTAGCCCGTACCACACCCCAAATCCAGAGCCAATCTGCCTTTCACCAGAGGTTGAGCAAAACGGTACCGGGAGAGATGTTCGTTGAACAAATCCGGCTCGACTTTGCCGGGCACGACGCGCTCTCCAGTAAACTCCATCCACGTACTCCTTGAGGCACCACAACCTTCAATTGTGCCGGCATCGTCCTCAGGTTAAAGCGAAAGCGCCCCTTTCAAAAATACACTTGGTAGATGACACACGAAGTGTTTCACCCGAGGTATTTCAACCCTACCTGGCAATCGAACTTCATATAGCCGTACACGACCGTTCTTTTTGTCAGAGCCAGACTGATGGCGTTTTCCACCCAGTCGCACATGACGTATTCTTCGTGGGTCCCGTCAGCGACTGCCGGTGAGAAGTGATAGTTGCCCGGAGCCAGCAATGGCAATTTCAGCTGAAAGTCAACGGTGAGACGTTGACCGGCGCGTGCCGGTGGCAGTTGTAGACCCTCCACTGACGTATTGAAACCAGAAATATCTTCACCCAGTCGGTTCCGTACCATGAAGCCGACATGCGGGCGCGTGACATCCTGATGAAATGCGACGGAGATCCGCACAGTGATCTGGTCGCCGTGCTCCGCTTTTTTGCAAGGATCTCCGGCGCGATCGAGCAGTTGCATGCCAATCACCTCGGCATGTCCGTTTCCCCAGCGATGGTCGACATTCGGAAGTGATCGCACCACTGGCAACGCCGCAGAGGCGTTCGCCGCTGTGGCGCCCGTTGCGTTCTTAGGTAATTCCTGCGCATAGGGGTCACGCCGCAGAGTCATCGCAGCAAGATATTTGCCCACGACGTCATCAGGCTCACCAATTTCCTTTAACGCTCCACGCTCGAGCCAAACAGCTGTATCACAGAGGTTCTTAACAGCGACCAGGTCGTGCGAGACGAACATGATGGTTTTCCCTTCCTGTTTCATTTGGCGGATCTTACGCATGCAGCGCTGTTGAAAGTACACATCTCCTACCGAGAGCGCCTCATCCACAAGCAGAATCTCGGGATCTGCGTTAATTGAAACTGCAAATGCCAGCCGGACGTACATGCCGCTGGAGTACGTCTTCACCGGTTGATCGATGAAACGACCGATTTCGGCGAACCGCTCGATCTCTGGAAGCTTGCGAACTGTCTCCTCCTGACTTAATCCTAGAATGGACGCATTGAGAAAGACGTTCTCCCTACCGGTAAACTCCGGGTTGAATCCAGCCCCTAGTTCCAGCAAAGCTGCCACGCGGCCATTCAAGCTGATTTTGCCTTCTGTCGGCTGTACCGTCCCAGCTATCATTTGCAGCAACGTACTCTTTCCCGAGCCGTTCTCGCCGATGACTCCGAACGTGCTGCCCTTTCCAACCCGGAAACTGACGTTCTTTACAGCCCAGAAGTCTTGATGAAACGTTCTCCGGCGGAAAACCAGCTCCTTAAGACGATCTGAAGGCTTTGCGTAGATGCGATAGTTCTTGGAACCATTCTCAACAGTAACGGCATCCATTAACGAGTGTTCACCACAGTTTGATCAGAGTGATGAGACTGCTCACTGCGAGAGACAAGGACGGTCGCCGGATGGAATTCTAAGTTCTCAAAACTTGATGAAGGGCTAGAGTTCGAGAACGAAGGCGCTGCGGCTCAGATGAAGACGGCTCCTGACGTGAGTCGCTGGCCCGCTCGTCACTGGTGCCAGCGGACACAGCACCTCAGCCAGGAGAGTATATGAAGCGTTTGAAGGCAGTGTCAACTCTTTTCAAGGCGACAAGAGCGACGCTGGTCGAGCATCGCGGGCCGTCGCAGACCACACGCACGGTCCCACGGCCACTTCGCGGCTGCCTTGCATCAGAAAGGTAATGGCCGACTTTCGTCTTGAAAGATGCGGGGGCGCAGTGTAGCTTAGAGCGCGCTCGTTGGGGCTCGCTGGGCCATCCCAGGTACTCTTCAGAGCACGTCTGCAAACGATTTCTTCGTATAACGAAAAAACAGACCGCCAGCCAGAAAGGCAAAACAAGCGACCACGTAAAGGATCAGCAGTGCTTCCAAAGATGGCAGTTCAAAACTCAATAGACATCTGCGATAACCGGTAACGACTGCTGCCATCGGGTTCACGTACACCAGGATGCGCAGTCCCTGCGGCATACGGCTCTCTTCAAAGAAAATGGGAGTGAGCCAGAACCAAAAGGTGAGCACGACGGTGAGTATTTGGGCGGTGTCTCGTAGAAAGACTTGTACACTTGAGACAAACCAGCTCAGCCCTAATGCGAAAAGGCATAGCCCAAACAGATAGACGGGCAACAACAGTATCAGCCAGCTCAGTTTTTGCAGGTAGAGAATGACAATCAGCAAGAAAATGCCGAGGCCGATGAAATGATTCACCAGATTGGCCACGAGAACTGACACCGGCAGAATTTCTGATGGAAACAGCGTCTTAGTGATCAAGTTGGAGTTTTCGACGAGCACATTACTCGATCGAATCAAGGTCTCCTGAAACACCAGCCAGGGCAGAATGCCGCAGAAGAGATGAATCACGAAGTTGGCTGCCCCGGGTTCATTTCCGAGACGTTGTCTCATGATGACGGAGAACACAAAGGTATAACTCGCCAGCAAGACCAGCGGATGAATGACTGACCAGAAGAGTCCCATAGCAGAACCGATATAGCGACCCTTCAGATCACGGATGACTAGATTCTTGATCAGACTGCGATGACGGACGAGTTTGCCAATGAAATTGAAAGCCAGACGGAAGGGAAGGAATGGGTGCATGCTCCTCAAGGCGCCTCGAAACGAGCTTCAAAGGCAGCTCAGCATAGCCGATTTGGCGGGGCGCGTCCACGCCCCAGCGTGCAGCTTGGTGCGGGACGACCTCTTTTGCGCAGCCGCAGGAGCAGGACTGATGCTTCGTGCTGACAGACGCTAATCATTCCGGCAGTCTACAAAGTGTGTCGCGTACTGGACCACTGGCTCAGTCTGGACCAATCATGACTCTCGGGCCAGCTACAGCCAAAACCGCGGGCGGTAGAGCTCCGGGCGCTGCTGATCGCTGGATTCCCTCTTACGCTCCATGGCAATAACGGACACCCGAAGCCGGCAATCTGCAGCATTTGACCCGACGGGCCGGTCTTTCCGTTTCGTTGTCCTTTTCGTCGCCAGCCTGCTCACCTACGGCAGCTACTTCGCCTATGACAGCGTTGGCGCAATCCCTGATCAGCTCATGAAGAGGTGGGACGTCGATCAAACTGCCATTGGAGCACTTTACTCGGTCTACAGCCTTGCCGCCATTGTGACTCTCCTGTTTGGAGGGATGATCATTGACCGCTTCGGCACACGGAAAGCAAGTCTGGCGTTTTCGACTCTCGTGACGCTCGGTGCCTGCCTCGTGGCGCTGGCGCCTGGCATTGAGGTAGCTTATGTGGGCCGCTTCCTGTTTGGAGCGGGATCGGAATCGCTCATTACCGCCCAGAACGCGATCTGGGCTCGCTGGTTCAGGGGCAAAGAACTTGCGCTTGCGTTCGGCGTATCTATAACGATCAGCCGTCTAGGCACACTTTTCAGTTTCAACACGGAGGCGTTGGTCGCAGAGCGTTACGGGCCAGCCATCGCCTTGTGGGCAGCGGCTCTTTTTTGTGCGTTGAGTGTCCTGGCGAATCTGATCTACAAGGTTCTGGACCGGAAAGGTGAATCAGTTCTTGGGCTCGGGAATGGCGGCACCAGCGAACGTATTGTGCTGGCCGACATTCGGCGCTTTCCGGTCTCGTACTGGTACGTTACGTTTCTTTGTCTTGCCTTCTACTCGGCTATCTTCCCGTTCACAGCGCTGTCCACTGACTTCTTTGCTCAGAAATGGGGACTCCCCAGCGCCTCCGGCGAGGGGCTGGGTTTCTTCCACGCCGTCTTTTTCAACTTCCTCAACATGTTTTCGACAGCGCCGGGCACTTCTTCGATCATCATCTTTGCTTCGCTGATATTCGCCCCGATTGCAGGCAGCTTCGTTGACCGCGCCGGCAGGAGAGTCAGCCTCATGTTGTTCGGCTCACTGCTCATGATTCCAGCGCATCTAATGCTTGGTTTTACGACGTTGCCTCCTGCTATCCCAATGGTTATTCTGGGCGCAGCCTTCGTAATGGTACCTGCCTCGCTCTGGGCGTCTATCCCGCTCATCGTTGCTAAGGAGCGCGTAGGAACCGCGTTTGGCCTGCTGACCATGATTCAGAATGTCGGTCTGATGGTCTTTCCGTGGATCAACGGCAAGTTGCGCGTCTACACCCAGAGTTACACTGCCAGCATGTTAATGTTTGCGACATTGGGTCTGCTCGCTTTTGCCCTCTCACTGGTTCTCTATCAGGTAGACCGGAGAGAAGGCCGGGTCCTTCAGAAGCGTTCGGCATGAAGTTTTGCCCGGTGTCTATCGCGCTGGGCCAATTTTCGTGGGTTGAGGCCGGTGGGAGATGGAATACCCGCGGTAGGCCCCGTGTCATCGTGAGGAGAGATAGGTCTCGTTACGTCCGGTACGAAGGTCTTTCCCGTAGGAAAAGATCACGGTGATGCCGTTGCGCAGGCGAGCTTTCAAGAGGATACCTGCATCCCAAAGCCACTTATTGGAACCAAAGTCCCCATTCTTGTCGTAGATCTTCCCGACATCGAGGGAAGGTCCCAGCCGCAAATCGAAGTAGGAATGCTGATAGATTCTCTTGTCAAACTCCGAATTGAGCAGCAGATACTCTCTGCCCAGGAAGCCGCTGCCTCGTTTGCGATTCTCGGTAGCGATATGGCCTCTCATCCAGAGATCATTGTCGCGTTCCAGTCCTAGAATGTATAACTCGTCGAAAGGCAGCTTGCCGTCTTGGGTTCCAGCTCTGAACTGCGTCGAAAGAACGTAGTCGTCGCCTTTCGCACGGGGGAACCACTCACTCTTAATTCCGGCTTGCAATCTCGAAAACCGGCCGCCTTCACTCCGAAACAGTTTCCCGACCTCAAAATTTGTAAAAACTTCACTGCTGAATCGTCTCTCTGGAATGAGCCACAGCTTTCGCTCCAAGCTCGCCACCACCTTAAGCGACACTCCAGACAGGAACAACTCTTGCGAGTCGGGTGAAACCGCCGGCGGATTTCGAAAATCCCGATAGGAAGCCTCCACCCGACTTTTCCAGTTCCACCGCCAGTTGATCTGGTTGCCAATCTCCGCACCAGCCAATAGCCTCCGTATGCGTGTGTCTCCAAGCAGAGGGCCGGCGCCTTGATAACTGTGCGTCAGATCCCAGTTTTCCTGTCTTGCGTCCAAGTACAAGCGGTAACGCCACGCTGGATTTCCGCGCAAAGGGGCCGAAAACTGGCTGAAGGCTCGAAGTTTTTGACTGTCGAAACGAAGTTGAGACTCCGAATTAGTCGCTGAGCGGCCTAGGTTAAAAACATTGAATCGCACCGAAAGCGATGGGACTCCGCGCAAGAGAGCGTAGAGTTTTTCCCACTTGGTGTCAGCCCAGCCATTCTTCTCCGCCGGGCTGAAAAGGATATCAAACTTCCGATCGATTCGTGGCAGCAGCTCGAAACGATGTTGCGGATAGATCTCCAGCTGCTCCAGCCGGGCACGGGTGGTTCGAAGCTCCTCCAGCCCTAGCTTGCTGGCTGGAGCGAACGCGAAAGCTTGGTCGAGAGTCACTGGATTGAGTTGAGGTTGCGGCTCCATTTTGATCTGCTCGATCACCGGTTTGTTTACCAGATTCCAATATTTCAATGCCGCTTCCAGATTCCCTTCCAACAAGTAGACAGTCGCAAGCAAATCGTTCGCATAAGCGTCATTCTTATTGAGCTTCAATACTTCCCTCAACGCAGACTTGGCATCGCGATACTCCTGCAGCTTAAAGCAGACCCCGGCTAGTTCGGTCAGAAAACGAGCATCCTGAGGGGCCTTTTTCCTGCCCAGTTCGAAGGACCTTCGCGCAGCTTCCCAACGTTGCAACCGCGCCAGCGACATGCCTCGATAAAAGTCCAACTCCGATGAGCAGTCGGCTGATTCGGGAATAGCGCGCACGACAGCGTTCCAGTCTGCGGCGGCGTAAGACGCCTTCACAGATCCGAGCAGTTTTCCGTTTTCTGCAGGATTCTGGCAAAGACCTGGGAGAGGAGCCAGCACCAGGCAAAGAGCCAGGACCCGGAAAAAGTCACCGGGCATTGGGTGCACTTGAGGCATTCATGAAGTTTTTTCCTGGTAGCGCCAGCAGCGTCCAGCGAGAGGTCCGTTCCCAAGACTTTTCGAAACTGACCTTGTCAAGCTTGAGAAGCTTTCGACGGGCGGGATCATTGACCAGGACGATTTGCTCCTGTGGGTCCCATCCGACCAGAACCACATAATGGCCAAGGGCCCCCTGGCCACCCAGAGCTATGATCAACGGACGACCCTTCGCCAGGTGATTGGCGACATCATCCCATTCACCCTGAAATGAGAATGCCTGGTAATCCAGCATCGAAAAATAGCGCTGCATCTGGCTGCCCAGAGTTCCCGAACTGCCCCGAACGTCAAGCGCTTTGGCGATCTCCTGGATGTTAGCTCCCTCAGGCACACCAGCAGCCTTCCCAGATGCATGCTGGCTCCAGTACTGCAGGATCATGGAGATGCAGGCAGGGCCGCAAAGATTCTTGCCCTGTTTGACGAACGGAACATCCAGGAAAGGTATTGGTTGAGCCTTGAGACATCGGGCAGTGCTTGCAAGGAGTGCTGCGGCAAGAATCAATCGGAGAGACGTTCGCCTGATGGGCATGTTTCTTCGGAAGTCTTGGGAGATGGCATACTAGACTCCATCCACTTCCGCCAATCTGAGGCCCGTCGCTCGCTCTGCGGCGCTAGGCCGCCACGGTGATGAGGATTATCACGCCGTTGCTAGGGCTATGAGCGTGATTCGCTGGTTGGTGAGATCGCCAGTCGCAGCGTCGGTCTGAACCCTTCTCGACTTGAACTCCGAACCGCGCCAAACCTAGCTGTGGACGGCGATTCCGCCATTCTTCAAGTCGGCCTCTGCCGAGTCGAATGCCTTTCGGAACCCGGCTCGACCAGAGGACCGTTTGCGAAAGGCTAGGCCACCACGATAACCAGGATCAGGACCGCTGTCGCCAGAGCGATGATAATGTAGGTGATTTCTTGGTTATCCAGGGCACCGGCCGCGACGTCTGCCTGTACCTTTTCGGCTTGAGCGGCCAAGCGTGCCAGCTCTTCATCATTCAACTGGTGAACCGTATTTTCGACCTTCTTCAGGTCAATCTTGGTGGAAGATAACGTTTTCCGAACCTGTTCGGAGGAGAAGAATTGTTGGACCTTCTCCAGATTCTTGTGTCTGATCTCTGTGGATTTGGTGAGCGTGTCATGCAGCTCCGTCGGGCTGACCAAATGATCCTCTGCGCGCACGCGGAGAGCCGGCGCGAAGAAGACTCCTACCATCAGTAACAGGGCAATGTTTGTGAGCTTTCGCAAGTTAAGCCCCATAGTGCCTCCTAAGATTAGTGTGGACATTCAACTCACTGAAACGATGAGGCGCTCATCGTCTGTCGTGAACAGTCGAAGATCATCTTCGATTGTCGCTCGTTCCTTGACAAAGGAACAATTGGAGTATCGGTGAGGGAAATCGTTTTCTTTAAGTTTCCCTTGTCCGACAGAC
>Ga0075421_100001623_pt1 | contig 26490 bp, 17 predicted proteins | sample SoiMetdeltSBSDD5_FD_75292 | JGI IMG/M metagenome (GOLD analysis project Ga0075421, IMG submission 75292) | Bulk soil microbial communities from a Populus tree surrounding site in Tennessee, USA - Soil MetaG P. deltoides SBSDD5 | ecosystem: Environmental > Terrestrial > Soil > Tree plantation... | reverse complement strand
TGCGGGTCCTGTCGAGAGTGCAACGGACGCCCTCATCCGCCCGCGGACCGGAATCGAGCCCGACCCGCCAGTCGGCACCCGCCATGTCCGCGGGCAGATGGACGATCCCGGCGATGGTGCCGCCTCGAGTGAGGATCAGATCGCCGAGATCCGTCTCGCCAGGTGAGGAGATGCAGACGCTCCGGGACAAGGGTGCGCTGTCCGGGGCGAACACCGTGAGCAGCCAATGGCCCTCGGGCAGGCTCCCGATGCGAAAGGCCCCGTCGGGATCGGGCAGCACCTGGCGTGGCTGTCCCACTCGGCCATCGACATCCGTATCGCCGTCGTCGTCCATGAGATCGTCGTTCTCGAGGTTGGCGGGAGTCACCGGCAGGACGGCGGCCTCGATCCGGATCAGGGCCTCCGACTCCGGCTCGGCGCCCGCAAGGACACGGCCGGTGAGGATCGACTCCGGCATGAGTCCGATCTCGAAAACCAGGCGCCGATCGATTCCGTCGACGACGACGTCGCGGCTGCCGTAACCAGGTGCGTCCACCAGGATGGAATCGGTTTCGTAGCCGACCGGCATGTCAACCGTGCCCTCCGGGTGATCACTCATTTCCAGCCGCGTTTCCTCCCAGGGATCCCGGGTCGTCAGGGAGAAGCGCGTGACAGGTTCGCCGGAGATGGCATCGACGATGCGAATGGACAGCCTGGGTGCGCTCCGCCGGGCACGCGTCATGCCGCCCTCGTCACCGACGGTGCTGGCGCTGGGCAGCATGAGCTCGATGGGTCCGGACGTCACGCCAAGGATGAAGTTCACCTCGCACTCCGCACGGAATCCACACCGCTTGACCGACACTCGGAAGGTGCCCGCCGGAACACCGCCGAGCACGAAGTTCCCATCGTCGTCGGCGCGCCTGCTTACGGCCAGGCCGTTGGGATAGATGCCTTCGACCCCGACGACGGCTCGCGCCGCGGGCGTGCCCGTTTCGAAGACGACTCGTCCCTCCACGGCGGCCGCATCCGGAAGCACGAAGGTGCCGAGATCGTTCTCGCCCGGGTGCAACGGGCGCTCGTCACGGCCACCTGCGGGACCGAAGTTACGACCGTCCCGCATGAAGTGCGGAGGAGGTCGCAGCGTGAGCGAGATCCAGCTCGCGGTCGGAAACGGCGTCTCGAAGCTGAACCGGCCATCGGCGTCGCTCAGCGTCACGTGCACTTCGAAGTGATCGAAGTCGGGATAGCGGCCGGGGTCTGCCCAAGGCTCCGCGACAGGACCGATGTGCACTTCCACGCCCGGGATGGCGTCGCCCCGCACGTCGACGATCCTGCCGAAGGTCCTGCTCCGCGGCGGGCTCGGATGAGGCGACGGCGGCTCCTGAGCGACGGCAGACCAAGCCACCAGATGGGCCAAGCCAAGGCTTGCCGCGGCACGGAGGACCCCTTTCATGGCGGGGGTCAAACCTGCGGCCGCCGTTACGGTTGCGACGGCACGTCACCAGCCCTTGGCTCTGCGCAACCCTTCGATCTGCTCCACGTGATGCGCGCCGTGCTTCACGTAGGTGTCGAGCAGCTGCCGCAGCGTGATGATCCCGTACTCCGGGTGCAGCGCCGTGCGCCCCCACTGGCCGGGCTGCACGCGCGAGAGCACCTCCGCCATGCGCGCGTGCACGCCGTCCAGGATCGCGAGCGACGGCTCCACCGGGCCGTGGCGCTCGTCGTCCATGGCCTCCCACGTGTCCTGGTCCCAGGGCTTGACGGTCGGGTGCTGCTCGATGAGCACGAACTTCATGCGCAGGTAGGCGTGCATGTGCGCGTTCGCGACGTGGTGCACGATCTGCCGGCTGCTCCAGCCGCCCGGACGGTACGGCTCGTCGAGCTGCGCCGGCGACAGCCCCGCGACCGCGGCGCGGGCGCGGGCGGGCAGCGTCCGCAGCTCGTGCAACTTGCGGTCCAGCTCGGCGGGCCAGGGGGCGAGGGCGGGCAGCGTGGAGGCGGTCATGGCGGGACTCCGGGGAACGGGGCCACCATCATGCCCGCACCGCGCCCGGGCGAGAGCGGGGCTGGCCACCGGGCCCGCAACGAGGCCCCGCCCGGCCCGCAGCACTGGCGCCGATGGGCTAGTATGCAGGCATGTCCTCCGGGCGCACCGTGACCGCCGCGCGCCTCGTGCTGCTCGCGATCCTCGCGAGCGTGCTGTCGGCCTCCTCGTGCTCGTGGGCCTTCAGCAGCAACCCCGATGGCGACCCGCCGCCCGATGGCGGCGGCACGATCATCATCATCGAGGACGCCACGTTCGGCGGCTGGGACCTTGCGACGGTGTTGTCGGGCCGTCCGGGCGTCCTCTCGGTGACCCGCGGCTGGAACGGCGGGGCACTGCCCTTCCTCGGGCCGGACTGGGTCGGCTGGACCGGCCACTCGAGCGCGGTCAGCGTGCGCTTCGACGCCGCGCGGGTGCCGTTCGCGGAGCTGGTCGCCGCGGCGCGGGCCGGGCGCGCGGGCAAGGCGAGCATGACGGTCTGGGCGCACTCGGACTCGCAGCGGGCGCAGGCACTCTCGGTGTTCCCCGCCGACAGCCTGCCGCGGCTGCGCCTGCGCGACGCGGGACCGTTCACGGCGGCGCGCTAGCCGCGGCCCTCTGCCCGACCGGCTAGACTGGCGCGCCAGCGCGAGGAGCCGCCTTGGCCGAGCCGTCCGCCGATACGCCGCCCGCCGACGCCGGCCCGACGTCCGGGGCGCGCACCGGCTCCGCGACCGATCTCGCGCCGCTCGTGGCGCAGGTCATCGATCGCTGGGAGGACGAAGGACCGGCCGCGCTCGAGGCCATGTGCCGCGCGCATCCGCCGCTGGCCGACGCGCTGCGGGCCCGCATCTCGCGGCTCCACGCGGCCGGCCTCCTGGGCGAGGCGCCGGCCGGTGCCCCGCTGCCCGAACGCCTCGGCGGCTTCCGCATCCTGGCGCTGCTCGGCCGCGGTGGCATGGGCGTGGTCTACCGCGCCGAGCAGGAGGGCCTCGGGCGCCCGGTCGCGCTCAAGCTCGTGCGCCCGGAGCTCCTGTGGTTCCCCGGCGCGCGCGAGCGCTTCCGGCGCGAGGTGGCTGCCATCGCGCGCCTGGCTCATCCCGGCATCGTGCCCGTGCACGCCGGCGGCGAGGACCAGGGCATCCCGTGGTACGCGATGGAGCTGGTGCGCGGCGCCACGCTGCAGGAGGTGCTGGACGAGCTCGGGAGCCGCGAGCCCGGAAGCCTCTCCGGAGCCGACCTGCTGGCCGCGGTGCAGGCCGTCACGCGGCGGCGCGCCGGCGCGCCGCCTCCCGCTGGCGCCAGCGCGCTGACGGGCGAGGCGGCCTCGCGGCTCTTCTCGGGCACCTGGACCGCCGCCTGCCTGCGCGTCGCGCGCCACGTGGCCGAGGCGCTGCAGCACGCGCACGAGCACGGCGTCCTGCACCGCGACGTCAAGCCCGGCAACGTCATGCTCACGCCCGAGGGGCGCGTGCTGCTGCTCGACTTCGGCCTCGCCGCCGCCGAGGGCAGCACGCGGCTCACGAGCAGCGGCGGCCATGTGGGCTCGCTGGCCTGGATGTCGCCCGAGCAGGTGCGCGGCGAGCGTGACGCCGTGGACGCGCGCTCGGACGTGTACTCGCTCGGTGCCACGCTCTACGAGCTGCTCGCGCTGCGCACGCCCTTCGCGGGCGACAGCGTCGAGGCCACGCGCGCCCGCATCCTGGCCGGCCGCGTCACGGCGCTCCGCGAGCTGAACGAGGCCGTGCCGCGCGATGCCGAGACCGTGTGCCTGACCGCGATGGATCCGGAGCCGGCGCGCCGCTACGCCGAGGCGGCCGCGCTGGCGGCGGACCTCGCCAACGTGCTCGAGCTGCATCCCATCGCGGCGCGGCGGCCGGGGGCGCTCGTGCGCGCCCGCCGCTGGGCGCAGCGCCGTCCCGCCGCCGCGACGGGCCTTCTCCTGGGCGCGGTGCTCGTGATCGGCGGGCCGCTGCTCTACGGCCTCGTGCAGGGCCGCGCGGCCAGGACCGAGCGCCGGCTGAACCAGGACCTCGACCAGGCCAACAGCGCGCTCGTGGCGCGCGGCGCGGAGCTGCAGCGGGCGCTCGACGAGGAGCAGCGCCAGCGCGAGGCCGCCGAGCGCGCCTTCCAGGCGGCGCTGGCCGCCGTGGGCAGCGTGCAGCGCGAGACGGCCACCGAGGAGCTGGAGGACGTGCCGCGCATGCAGGTCGCGCGCCTCGCCGTCGTGGACCGCGCGCTGGAGCTGTTCCCGCTGATCGAGCGCGACCGTCCCGACGACCCGCTCGTGCTGGCCGAGCGAGCCGAGCTGCACGCCTCGCGCGGCGTCGTGCTGCGCGACCTGGGGCGCCCCGAGGAGGGCGCGCAGGAATACCGGCAGGCGATCGCGCTGCGGCGACGCCTGCTCGAGCTGGAGCCCACGGCCGCGCGGCACGCCGAGCTCGCGGCGGCGCTCGGCGCGGCCGGCAAGGCCGAGTTCGTGATGCTCCGGACCGACGACGCGCTGCCCCTGGCCGCGGAGACCGTCGCGGAGCTGCGCGTCGCGCTGGCGGCCGAGCCCCCCCGGCCCGAAAGGCAGGCCGCCCTGGCCACGGCGCTGTGCAACCTGGCCGAGATCCGCAAGGCGCGCGGCGAGACGCAGGCCCGCTCGGAGCTGCTCGACGAGGCCGTGCGCCTGGTCGCCCCGCTGCAGGAGGGCCGGACGGACGACACCGAGGCGCAGTGGGTCGCCGGGCGGGTGTTCGCGGACATGGCCGACCTGGCGGACGATGTGGGAGCGGCCGGCGACGGTCTGTCGTGGGCCGAGCGCGCGCTGGCCGCTTTCCGCGCGGCGCACGCCGCGGCGCCGGACCGCCGCTACTACACGCTCGACGTCACGAGCGGCCTGCTGGAGTGCGCGCGCCAGGAGTATGCGCTGCGGCGCTTCGACGCGGCCGACGCGCGCCTGGCCGAGGGCGGCGGGATCGTCCAGGGCCTGCTGCGCGATTTCCCCGAGTCCGAGCACTACAGGAAGCGGCGCATCGAGCTGCTCGAGCTGCGCGCCGTGTGCGCCGGCCGGTCCGGCGATGATGCCCGTGCCGCCGAGGTCCTGGCCGAGCTCCTGCCCGAGCAGGTGGCGCGCAGCGCGCGCTCGCCGGACCGCTGCGACCTGCGCATCCAGGCCTGCCAGACGCGCACCAACCTGGCCAACGCCCTGGTGCAGCAGAAGCTGCGCCTCGACGAGGCGCTCGACCTCCTGGCTGTCGCGGCCGACGACCTCGCGGCGTGCGATCGGGCCGGCTCGCTTCCCGCCAGCGACCGCCGCATGCTCGTGAACATAGGCTACCTGCGCGCGCTGGCCCTGCTGGTCTCCGGAAGGCTCGACGAGGCGCGCTCGGCGATGCAGGACTTCGAGGAGAGCTGGGGCACGGGCCCGCTGGGCCTGCGCCAGTCGGCGGACCTGTGGAACGAGTGGACGCTGGCGGCGCGACGCACGCAGGCCGAGGGCCCCGCGCGCGCGCAGGCGGAGGCCGAAGGTCGCGCGCGCATGCTCGCGCTGCTCGGCCGCGCGATCGATGCCGGCTACGACGACCTGCGCGAGCTGGAATCCACCGCGTCGCTCGATCCCTTCCGCGAGGACCCCGAGTTCGTGGCGCTGCTCGACCGCGTGCAGCGCGCCTCCGGCGGCCCGTGACGCGCGACCGGCGGGCGTGCGGGGCACGCCCGCCGGTCGCACGCGGGAGGAGGCGGCGGATCGCTACGGCAGCAGCTCGATGGCCAGCGCGTTCGACAGGCCCCAGCCCTGCGGGTAGCCGGCGTTCTTGACCAGGAACTGGCAGTACACGATCAGGTACCCGCCGCCGCCCGGGATGGCCGTGACCTTCACCTGGCCGCTGGCGTCGGTGACGAACGGCACCAGCAGGCCGGCCGCGATGTTGGGCACGAGGATGCCACCCTTGAAGCCCGAGAAGAGCTGGCTGATCGAAGCCAGCAGATAGGCCGGGCTGCTTCCGGCCGAGTAGGTCATGCGCAGGTCGGCCTGCCCGCCGGCGTACATCTCGGTGCCGTACATCTCCAGGTACGAGATGCCCGGACCCTGGAAGCCGAGGTTCGGCTGGTAGTGCAGGAAGTCGAAGCCGACCGCCAGGCCGCTGTCGGCGCCCTCGCTGTCCGTGTGCGGCCACGACGTGAGCAGGTCGGCCCAGCCGTCGCCATCCAGATCGCCCGCGCGCGGCGAGAGCGCGGCACCCGCGAGGTCGCCCGGGTACGGACCGTTGAGGGTGTTGAGGTACTGGCTGTAGTCGTCGCCGCCGAACACGAGCACGTAGCCGCCGTAGACCGAGGTCGTGGTCATGGGCGCGCCGATGGCGATGTCGTCGTGGCCGTCCTTGTCCACATCGCCCACGCCCGCCACCGCCGACCCGAAGTACTCCGGCGGTCCGTAGCCCAGGCCGGTGAAGCTGTGCAGCAGCGTGCCCGTCGCGCCCTCGTACAGGAAGACGATGCCCGCGTCCGAGTTGTCGCCCGTCGCGCCCACGAGGAGCTCGCCGACGCCATCGGCGTCGGTGTCGCCCGCCGCCGCGATGGCTCCGCCCAGCCGGTCGCCGCTGCCGCCCAGCTTGCTGAAGAGCAGCGCGTGCGTGGCGCCCGAGTACACGTCCAGCCGTCCGCCGTCGACCACGAGGAACGGGAAGGGGCCGCTGGTGAGGTAGTCGTCGCCAGGCGTCCCGATCGCGTAGTCCTCGCGGCCGTCGGCGTCGAGGTCGCCCACGAAGGCCACCGCCGAGCCGAGCTGGTCGTCCTGGGCCGTGCTCGTGTAGGACTTCAGCAGCTTGCCGTCCTTGCCGGACCACACGGCCGCATAGCCCTCGTTGGTGGACTGCGAGACGGAGGTGTCCTCGTCCCAGCTCGGCGCGCCGCCGATCACGTCGGGCCAGCCGTCGGCGTTCACGTCGCCGCCGCCCGCCGCGGCATCGCCCAGCCGCGAGCCGACCTTGGGACCGGTGAAGGTCTTGAGCAGCACGCCCGTGGCGCCCGAGTAGATGCGCACGCGGCCGGCGTCCTGCGCGAAGGGGAAGAGGCTGTCGGAGCCGGGCGAGGTGACGAGCACGTCGTCGCGGCCGTCCTGGTCGAGGTCGCCCGCCGAGGCCACGACCCAGCCCGTGTTGTCGCTGGCGACGCCGTGGATCTCCTGCAGGATGTTGCTGTAGTAGCCACCGGTCAGCACGTAGGCGGTGCCCGATTCGACGCCTCCGTCCTCGTCGCTGGGCGCGCCGACGACCCAGTCGTCGATGCCGTCGCCGTCGACGTCGCCGAGCACGGACACCGAGCGTCCGGTGAGGTCGCCGGCGTCGGCGATGTTCTCGCCGAAGGCCTTGACGTAGTTCTGCGCCGCCGAAGGGGCGGCGAGGAGGAAGGCCGCGAGCGCGGCCAGGGAAAGGGACGCACGGAGGTCCATGGAAAGCTCCCGAATCGTGGATGGCGTGCGGGCCCGACGACCCGCTTCGGGAGTGGATCCGGCTTCCGCCGCGCGCATCTCGCGACGCCGGCCCGGGGCGGGGAAATGTAGAAACGCCGGGCGTCACGGCCGCCCCGGCGGAGTCGAGACGTCGCTCCGCGGACATGATCTCGCTCCGCGCCCGCCCGCGCGGTGCCTGCGGCAAGGGCCCTCGACTTGCGGGCATCGCAGGAGGTCGCGCCCTCCCGGAAGGTCCGGGCCCCGGCGCCCCCTCTTCCTCGAGGAGACTCCTGTCATGGAACGTTCGATCGTCGGAGCCGTCGTGCTGCTGGTCATCGGACTCGCCCTGCTCGCGTGGGGCCTGTCGGCGTCCGATTCGCTCTCGTCCGAAGTGTCCGAGGCCGTGCAGGGCGCGCCGAGCAACAAGGCCATCGCGCTCATGGTGGTCGGCGGACTGCTCGGCGCGACGGGCCTGGTCAAGCTGCTGCGACGCGCGTAGTCGGCGCGGCGTCACGCCATCGCGCGACGGCCGCGGCGCGCCGGAGCTTGGGCGGATGTGTCCACAGCGCGATGGGAACGCCGCGTGCAAGGCCCGTCCGCCGCAGGCTCGCGCGCGCCGCGTGGCGCCCCGAGGCCCGGCTTTCCTCGAACCGAATTCGAAAGGACGCGACATGATCACGCACGGCGATGCCCTCAGGAACAACTGGAACCAGTGCCGGTCCCAGTTGAAGCAGACGTGGAACAAGCTCTCCGACCAGGACATCTCGCAGATCGACGGCGACAGCGAGAAGCTCGTCGGGAGGATCCAGCAGCAGTACGGCTACAGCCGCGAACGCGCCGAGCAGGAGGTCGAGTCCTTCTGCAGCACGTTGTCCAGCTCCGGCTCGTCGGGCTCGTCATCGAGCACGTCGGGCGGCCAGCGGCCGGGTGACCGCTCGTCGCAGGCGCAGGGTCAGGGCGGCCGCCCGTCCGAGTCCGGGGGAGCCCGGAGCGGCCAGAGTGAGTCGGGTTCAGGCTCCGGCGGCCCGGGTCCGGGCACCGGCGGGTTCCGCCGCGAGGACGAGCAGCGCGGATTCGGCAACCGCGAGGCCGGGCAGAACGACTAGTCGCGACGGACGCCCTGCGGGCGTCGCGGACCGGGAGCATCCGCCGTGTCCTCGGCCGCGTGCGGCCGGGGACGCGGCGCGATGGGACGCGACCGCCGCGGCGCGACGCGCCGGACGCCCGCGAGGCGCGGGCGCTCAGAACTGGAAGTAGATGAAGGCCGCGTAGTCGGGCGCGACCCACGGGAACATCAGCGCCAGCGCCACCCCGTAGGAGAGCGCGAACTGCCAGTCGTTGAGGCGCGCCGCGAGGGGCGCCAGGGTGCGGCGGTACGCCAGGACGTGTCCGATGCCGAACGCCGCGATGAGCAGCCACAGGGCCTGGTCGAGCCCGGCGGTCGCGACGACGGCCCCGCCGGTGAACATGCCGCGGATGTAGTCGGTCGCGACGGTCAGGTTGGCGGCGGGGAAGATGATGCAGCCGACGGTGAGCACGAGCAGGAAGTACAGGTGCCCGATCACGGGCGGGATCCGCGGCGCGCTCTTCCGGCGCAGCGCGTGCTCCAGAAACACGAAGAGCCCGAAATAGAGGCCCCACGTCACGTAGACCCAGCTCGCGCCGTGCCACAGGCCGGTCAGGAAGTACACGAGCCAGAGGTTGAGCGTCGTGCGCCAGGGGCCCTTCCGGTTCCCGCCCAGCGGGCGGTAGAGGTAGTCGCGCAGCCAGGCCACGAGGCTGATGTGCCAGCGGCGCCAGAACTCCGTCATGCTGCGCGACACGAAGGGGAAGTCGAAGTTGATGAGCAGCTCGTAGCCCAGCAGGCCGGCGGTGGCGATGGCCATGTCCGAGTAGCCGGAGAAGTCGCAGTAGAGGCGCACGAGGAAGAGCAGCGATCCCAGCCACAGGTCGAGCCCGTCGTACGCGCCCACGTTGACGAGCAGGGCATCCACCGTGGGCGCGATGTTGTCGGAGATGCAGGCCTTCTTCACGTAGCCGACCAGGAACAGGATCAGGCACCCCCGCACGTTCACGTCCTTCCACGTCCGCTTGCGCCGGAACTGCGGCAGCAGGTCGATGGCGCGCACGATGGGCCCGGCCACGAGGTGCGTGAAGAACGAGACGAACAGCGCGAAGTCGAAGAAGCTGCGCACCGGCACGAGCGCGCGGCGGTACACGTCGATGACGTAGCTCATCGTCTGGAACGTGTAGAAGCTGATGCCCACGGGCAGCACCAGGCCCAGCGTCCGCGGCTCCACGTGCAGCCCCAGCTGCTGCAGCAGCCCCGCGCCGGACACGACGAAGAAGTCGTAGTACTTGAAGAGGCACAGCGTGCCCAGGTTGCCGACGAGGCTGAGGACCAGCAGGCCGCGGCGCTTCCTCGGGTCTTCCAGGCGCGCGAGCCCCAGGCCCACGAAGTAGTCCATGAGCGTGGCGCCGAAGAGCAGGAACAGGAAGCGCCAGTCCCAGGCCGCGTAGAAGACGTAGCTGCAGACCAGCAGCCACGCCTTGCGCGGCATGTTGCCGCGCAGCGACCAGTACACGACGAAGCACATCGCGTAGAAGAGGAGGAACCGGACCTCGGTGAAGATCAATGGCCGGGTCCGTCAGGTCCGAGCTCGAGCAGGCGACGCGCGAGCAGGCGGCTGAACTCCTCCGCACCCCTCATGTTCATGTGGCCGCGGTCGTAGCGGCGGCCGGGCACGTAGAACTGCGGGTACTCGCCGGGGCTGTTGAAGGCCAGGAACTCGCGGATCTCCCCGCGCTCGTGCAGGGCGCGCATCTCGGGCGAGGCCACCAGCCCCGGCGGCATGACGCAGATGACCCGCTTGCCGAGGCCCTCCAGCTTGCGGATCTGGTCCAGCAGCAGGTGCTTGGGCTGCTTGTCGAGGCGCAGGCGCCGCACGATGTCCGGGTCCCCGAGGTCATTGGCGGGGTCGATCAGCGCCACCTCCTCGAGGTAGGAGTCGAGCGTCCGGGCCAGGCGCTCGTGATCCTTGATCTCCAGCTCGTCGCGCGTCGTCTCCGGATCCTGGTAGCCGTGGTTCTCCTCGAGGTCGGACGGCAGCAGGTAGTCGAAGGTGGGCGACGTGCCGCGCAGGGTGGCGAGCACGCGCCCGCCCATGGCGTAGTTGGTCAGGTTGCGCGCCAGCATCTTCACGTGCAGCCAGGCCTCGGCGTGCTGCTCCCACGGGTCCGAGCCGAAGTTGTAGACGGCTTCGATCACGTCGAGCGTGAGTCGCGGCGTGTGCCAGAACACGGCGCGGTCCTCGAAACGGTCCGTCGTGAAGGCCTCGTGCGGCCGCCAGAACTGCGGCTCCATGACGATGGTCTTCAGCTTCGCCGGCTCCAGCCCCAGCACCTCGTCCTGCAGGTGCTCCATCTCCCACAGCTGCATGCCCATGACCGCGAAGTTGAACGAGGTCTGCTGCACGCTGCCCCCGGACTGCTCGGCCAGCACGGCGTCCACCACCTTGGGCATCACCGACCGCTGCGTGTAGCTGGAGCCGAAGAAGAGCGTGTCGAAGCGGTCCTTGTTGCGCTCGAAGTACTCGAACTTGGCGCGCAGCCCGTAGGCCTCGGGCCACGGCACGATCTGGCGGAAGGCCGCGGCGGTCGCGCCGAAGCCCAGCAGCGCCAGGCCCACCATGAGCAGGCTGCGCAGCAGCGGACCGCCCGCGCCCCGCGGGGAGCCGCCGGGCGCGCCGGACTCGCGCAGGAAGTTCAGCGCCGAGCCCGCCCGGAACCACTTCACCTGCAGCTCGTCGAAGCTGTGCGTGGCGTCGAAGGAGTCGCTGCTGCCGTCGGCGTGCCGCGCCGCGACGCGCACCACGCTGCCGGGCGCCAGCCGGTCCACGCCGTCGAAGGCGAGCCGGTCGTCCTCGCGGATCTTCTCCCAGCTCGCCGGGTCGGCGAAGACCAGCGGCAGCACGCCCTGCTTCTTGAGGTTGGTCTCTGCGATGCGCGCGAAGCTGCGCGCCAGCACCACGCGGCAGCCGAGGTAGCGCGGCGACATGGCCGCGTGCTCGCGGCTGCTGCCCTCGCCGTAGTTCACGTCGCCCACGGCCACCCAGCCCAGCCCGCGGGCCTTGTAGTCCTTGGCGACGTCCGGGAAGGGCACGTCCTTCTGCCCCGTCAGCACGTTGCGGCCCTTGCCCACCTGCCCGGTGAAGGCGTTGGTGGCGCCGAGGAAGGTGTTGTCCGAGATGCGCTGCAGGTGCCCGCGGAAGCGCAGCCACGGGCCGGCCGCCGAGATGTGGTCCGTGGTGCACTTGCCGGCCACCTTGAGCAGCACCGGCAGGTCCTTCAACTGGTCGGGCGTGGTCGGCGCGAAGGGCTCGAGCAGCTGCAGCCGCTCGCTGTCGGGGGCCACGACCAGCTGCACGTCGCGGCCGTCGTCGGGAGGCTCGACATAGCCCTCGAGCGACGTCTGCAGCCCCAGCTCGGGCAGCTCGCGCCCGTGCGGCGGGGCCAGCTTCACGCTGCGGCCGTCGGGCGTGGTCAGCGAGTCGCGCCGCGGGTCGAAGTCCAGTCGGCCCGCGAGTGCCAGTGCCACCACCACCTCGGGGCTGGAGATGAAGGCGAGCGTCTGCTGGCTGCCGTCGTTGCGCCCGCTGAAGTTGCGGTTGTAGGACGTGAGGATGGAGTTGGGCTTGCCCTTGTCGCCGTCCTCGCGCTGCCACTGCCCGATGCACGGCCCGCAGGCGTTGGCCAGGACCGTGGCCCCCACCGAGGCCAGCGCCTGCATCTGCCCGTCGCGCCGGATGGTGCGGTCGATGGTGTCGCTGCCGGGCGTGACCATGAGGCGCGTCTGCACCTTGAGCCCGTGCTTGCTGGCCTGCGCCGCCACGGAGGCCGCGCGCCCCATGTCCTCGTAGCTGCTGTTGGTGCACGAGCCGATGAGCGCGGCCGAGAGCCGGGTGGGCCAGCCCGCGGCCGCCGCCTCCGCGCCCAGCTCGTCCAGCGGACGCGCCAGATCGGGCGTGTGCGGCCCCACCACCAGCGGCGGCAGGGTCGAGAGGTCGATCTCGATCATGCGGTCGTAGAAGCGCGCCGGCTCGGCCAGCACCTCGGGGTCCGCGCACAGCTCGGCCTCGTGGCGCCGCGCCCGCCCGGCGGTGCCGGAGCGGTGCGTGGCCTCGAGGTAGCGCGCCATGCTGGCGTCGAAGGGGAAAACCGAGGTGGTCGCGCCCAGCTCCGCGCCCATGTTGCAGATGGTGCCCTTGCCGGTGGCCGAGATGCTCTCCGCGCCGGGCCCGAAGTACTCGACCACCGCTCCCGTGCCGCCCTTGACCGTGAGCAGCTCGCACACCTTGAGGATCACGTCCTTGGGCGAGGACCAGCCGTCCAGCTCGCCGGTCAGGCGCACGCCGATGACCTTGGGCCAGCGCACCGCGAAGGGCAGCCCCGCCATGACCTCCATGGCGTCCGCGCCCCCGACGCCGATGGCCAGCATGCCGAGGCCGCCGGCGTTGGGCGTGTGGCTGTCCGTGCCGATCATCATCCCGCCCGGGAAGGCGTAGTTCTCCAGCACGACCTGGTGGATGATGCCGCTGCCCGGCTCCCAGAAGCCGATGCCGTAGCGCGCGGAGGCCGAGCGCAGGAAGGCGTAGACCTCGGCGTTGTCGGTGCGCGCGGCGGCCAGGTCGGCCTCGCGCCCGGCGCGCGCACGCACCAGGTGGTCGCAGTGCACGGTGGTCGGCAGCGCCACGCGGGGCCGCCCCGCCATGCCGAACTGCAGCAGCGCCATCTGCGCCGTCGCGTCCTGCATCGCCACGCGGTCGGGGAGCAGGTCCACGTAGCTCCGGCCGCGCTCGGGGGCGGGGCCGGCGCGCTCGACCAGGTGGCTCGCGAGGATCTTCTCGGTGAGCGTCAGCGGCCGCCCGACGCGCCCGCGGAAGGCGGCGTGTGACTCGGCCAGGGCCTCGTAGACGGAGTCGATGCGGGCGACGGAATAGGCGGTCATCGGGCGGCTGCGTGTGGGTTGCGGGCCTGGGAACCGGCGGGTCGCGTCACCCTAAGCCATGCCGGAGCAGCGCGCAAACGGCGCCGGGCGGCGCGCGCGCCGCGCGACGAATCGTTTTCTGGGCGCGCCGGCCGACCGTATCCTCGGGCGCCCATGACCGCGCCCGCAACCCGACCGCATCGCTCCCGCGCCGGCCTGGTGATCTTCCTGCTGCTGCTCGCGCTGGCCGCGTGGGAGATCGTCGGGCGCGTCGCGGCGCCCGGCATGGTGACGCCCATCGCCTTCGCACGCGCCGCGTGGACCGTGGCCAGCGGCGGCTCGGCCGCCGGCGCCGACGCGCCCTCGGACGAGGAGCTGGCGAAGATGGCCTTCCGCCCGCTGCCCTACCTGAACTACGGCTTCAAGCCGAGCTGGACCCGGCCGCCCACGAAGGTGCGGTCGCGGGAGGCCCACACGAACAGCCTCGGCTACCGCGGCCCCGAGGTGCAGCAGCCCAAGCCCGCCGGCCGCTACCGCATCATGTGCCTCGGCGGTTCCACCACCTACGACGACGGGGTGAACGACGACGAGACCTATCCGGTGCGCCTGCAGCAGTTCCTGCGCGAGGCGCGCCCCGGCCTCGACATCGAGGTCATCAACGCCGGCGTCAACAGCTACACCACGGCCGAGAACCTGGCGAACCTCTCGCTGCGCCTGCTGGACCTGCAGCCCGACGCCATCGTGCTCTACGAGGGCATCAACGACTGGCGGCCGCGCACCTACCCCGACTTCGACAGCGCCTACTTCCACTACCGCAAGGTCTGGGACGGCTCGGCGCGGCACTGGGAGACCGGCGAGGGCGAGATGGCGGGCGGGATCAACCCGCTCATCCAGTACAACTCGCCGCCCGGCCAGGACACCGCCGCCAATGCACGCGCAGCCGGTCACGCCGCGTTCGAGCGCAACCTCGTCAGCATGACGGGCATCGCGAAGGCGCACGGCGTGTCGGTCGTGATGGTCAGCAACACCCTCGACGAAGCGAACCCGTACCTCAGGGACGACCCGGCCTTCCTTGCAGGCATCCGGGAGCACAACGACGTCATCCGCAAGGTCTGCGAGGAGCACGGCACGCTGTTCGTCGACCTCGACGCGCAGTTCCCCAAGGGAGGGGACGTGCCCGAGGGAGGGCTGTTCGTCGACCTCGTGCACAACAACGCACGCGGCTCGGAGATCAAGGCGCGCATCATCGCGGACGGGCTGCTGGCTGGGCTTCTGAAGTAGCCGCGGCCCTCAGGGCCGTGCGGCGCCGCAGGGAGTCCCGCGCCTCCTCGCCGCCGATCTGCAGGCCGCAGTACGGCACGAACGAGTCCGCGACCTCCGCCGGCGACGCCGCGTGCTCGCGCGGCCCCGGCAGGCCGCAGCCGGTGAGCAGCAGCGCCAGCAGAAGGCTCGGCGGGAATACGGCAGTCGCGCGCATGTCGGCCGTGAGTCTACGGGCCGCGTCCGACGCCCGCGCAGCTCCCGTCGCCGCGGTCGCGGCGTGATCGTCGGCAGCCGCGGGATCAACTCGTGCCTGCGCTCCGTAGATATACTCGCGCCGCGCCCGCGAGCCCGCGGCCGCATGTCGGACAGCGAGCTGGACGGGAGGCCCTGCATGCCCCTGGATCTCGAGGTCAACGGACGGCGCGTGGCGGTGGCGGCCGATCCCACGACGCCGCTCCTGTGGGTGCTGCGCGAGGAGCTCGGGCTCACCGGCACCAAGTTCGGCTGCGGCGCCGCGCAGTGCGGCGCCTGCACGGTGCACCTCGGCGGGAAGGCCGTCCGCTCGTGCGTGCTGCCCGTCTCGTCCGCCGCCGGCCAGCGCGTCACCACCATCGAGGGCCTGTCGGGCCCGGTGCGCGACGCGCTCGTGGCCGCCTGGATCGCCGAGGACGTGCCGCAGTGCGGCTGGTGCCAGACCGGGCAGGTCATGAGTGCGGCGGTGCTGCTCACCGAGAACCGCGTGCCCGAGGACGCCGACATCGACGCCGGCATGGCCGGCAACGTGTGCCGCTGCGCGACCTACGTGCGCGTCCGCCGCGCCATCCACCGCGCGGCCGAAACGCTGCGGGGTGGACGATGAGCGCCACGCTCCTGCGCCGCGACCTCCTGCGCGCCGGCGTCGCGCTCGGCGGCGGCCTGCTCGTCGGCTTCCGCTGGCCGGCGGGCGCGCGTGCGGCGGCGCCCGGGCCCGCCGGCGACTTCGCGCCCAGCGCCTGGGTGCGCATCGCGCCCGACGGCCGCGTCACGGTCATCGTCAACAAGGCCGAGATGGGCCAGGGCGTGTGCACCTCGCTGGCCATGCTGCTGGCCGAGGAGCTGGACGCCGACTGGAGCCGCGTGGGCTTCGAGTTCGCGCCGGCCACGCCGGAGTACGTCGACCCGAACTTCGGCATGCAGATGACCGGCGGCAGCTCGAGCGTCAAGGGCATGAGCGAGCCGCTGCGCCATGCGGGCGCCGCCGCGCGCGCGCTGCTCGTGGCGGCGGCCGCGCAGGAGTGGGGCGTGGACGCCACCGCGTGCGGCACCGAGCCGGGCTTCGTGGTGCACCGCGCGAGCGGCCGGCGCGCCGGCTACGGCGAGCTCGCCGGGAGCGCCGCGACGCTGCCGGTGCCCTCGGACGTGCCGCTCAAGGATCCGCGCGACTTCCGCCTCGTCGGCCGGCCCACGCCGCGCCTCGACACGCCGGACAAGGTGCTCGGCCGCGCCACCTTCGCGCTCGACGTGCGCCGGCCCGGCATGCTGGTCGCGCTCATCGCCCGCCCGCCCAGCTTCGGCGGCCGCGCGCGCAGCCTCGACGCCAAGGCGGCGTATGCCGTGCCGGGAGTGATGCAGGTAGCGAGCATCGACGCAGGCGTGGCCGTGCTGGCCACGGGTTTCTGGGCGGCGAAGCGCGGTCGCGACGCGTTGCTGATCGAATGGGACGCCGGCCCGAATGCCACGCTCTCGAGCGACACGCTGCGCGACGAGTACCGGCGTCTCGCGCAGCAGCCCGGCCTGGCGGCGCGTCGCGACGGCGACCCGGAGGCCGCGCTGGCGGCCGCCGCGCGCGTGCTGACGGCCGAGTACGAGCTGCCCTACCTCGCACACGCGCCGATGGAGCCGCTGAACTGCGTGGTCGAGCTGCGCGCCGACGGCTGCGAGATCTGGGCCGGCACGCAGTTCCAGACCGTGGACCAGGCGGCCGCCGCGCGCGAGGCGGGCCTTCGGCCGGAGCAGGTGCGGATCCACACCACCTTCATGGGCGGCGGCTTCGGCCGCCGCGCGAACCCGGCCTCGGACTTCATCGTCGAGGCCGTGCAGTGCGCCAAGGCGGCGGGCGGGCGGCCGGTGCAGCTCGTCTGGACCCGCGAGGACGACCTGCGCGGCGGGTACTACCGTCCCATGTGGCACAGCCGCATCCGCGCCGGGCTTGATGCGGCGGGAGCAGTGACGGCCTGGTCGCACACCATCGTCGGCCAGTCCATCGTGGCGGGTACGCCCTTCGAGCAATACATGGTCAAGGACGGCATCGACGAAACCTCGGTCGAAGGCGCCAAGGAGCTGCCCTACGCCATCCCCCACGTGCAGGTGGACCTGCACACGACGAAGGTCGGCGTGCCCACGCAGTGGTGGCGCTCGGTGGGCCACTCGCACACGGCCTTCGTGGTCGAGAGCTTCCTCGACGAGATCGCGCACGCCATGGGCAAGGATCCGCTGGCGCTGCGTCGCGCGCTGCTCGCCGGCCGGCCGCGCTGGCTGGGCGTGCTGGATCTCGCGGCGCAGCGGGCGGGCTGGGGCACGCCGGCGCCGGCCGGGCACGCGCGCGGGGTCGCGGTGCACCACTCCTTCGACACGTGGGTCGCGCAGGTGGCCGAAGTCTCGCTCGTGGAGGGCTGGCCGCGCGTGCACCGCGTGACGTGCGCCGTGGACTGCGGCCGCGTCGTGAACCCCGACACGGTGAAGGCGCAGATGGAGGGCGGCATCGGCTTCGGGCTCACGGCCGTGCTCTACGGCTCCATCACGCTCAAGGACGGGCGCGTCGAGCAGAGCAACTTCCACGACTACCGCATGCTGCGCATCCACGAGATGCCGGAGGTTGTCGTGCACCTCGTGCCGAGCGATGAGCCGTCCACCGGCGTGGGCGAGCCAGGCGTGCCGCCCGTCGCGCCGGCCGTGTGCAATGCGCTGTTCGCGCTGACCGGCAAGCGCATCCGGCGGCTGCCCATCCGGCGCGAGGACCTGGCCACGTGAGGCGCGCCGCGCGAGCCGCCGGTCGTGCGTCGTGGCTGGCGCTGGCCGGCGGAGCGCTGGCGCTGCTGGCCGTCCAATGGCGCGCCATCGTCGGGCAGGCCGGAGGGAGAGCCGGTCGTGGCCGGCAACGACGCGGCCGCCGCGGCGGCGTGGCAGGTGATCTACGGCGTGCTGCAGCATCCGCGCTGCCTCAATTGCCACCCGGCGGGCGACGCGCCGCTGCAGGGCGACTCCTCGCTGCCCCACGCGCAGAACGTGCAGCGCGGTCCCGCGGGCCAGGGCCGCTACGGCATGCGCTGCGACGCCTGCCACCAGGAATCCAACGCCGACGGACCGAACCTCCCACCCGGCGCTCCCGGCTGGCACCTGCCGCGCCCGGGCCAGCCGCTGGTCTTCCAGGGACGCAACCGGCGCGAGCTGTGCCTGCAGCTGCGCGACCCGGCGCGCAACGGCGGCAAGTCGCCTGAGCAGGTCTTCGAGCATATGGCCGCCGACCCGCTCGTGCTGTGGGGCTGGAGCCCGGGACCGGGCCGCACGCCGGTGCCGACGCCGCACGACGAGCTCGTGCGCGCGCTGCGCACGTGGGTCGACGGCGGCTGCGGGTGTCCGCCGGAGGCGGCGGCGCCGGCGGCGACCGCGCCACAGTAGCCACCTTCCGCGGGCCGGGCAGCTCACCGGGCCGGCCCGACCGGCCGTCCTGCTATCGTGCCCGGCTCACCAGCCGGGTTGCCGCATGACCGAACGAGCTTCCGAGGACCGCTCCGCGCTGGCGGGGCTGTTCGTCATCTCCCTGGCCATCCTGGCGCTCGAGATCCTGCAGATCCGGATCCTCTCGGTGCAGATGTGGTACCACCACGCGTACGTGGTGGTGACCCTGACGCTCCTGGGGTTCGCCGCCGCGGGGACGGCGGTCACGCTGTGGCCCGACCTGGCGAGGAGCCCCACCTCCGGCAAGCTCGCGGCGTGCAGCACGCTGTTCGGCATCGCCGTGGTCGTCTCCCAGCTCGTGCTCGCCGGCGCCACGTCGCGCCTCAAGCCGCTCACCACCGAAGGCGTCTTCGGTCCGCTGCTCTACTCCTACTCCGTCATGGTGCTGCCCTTCTTCTTCGGAGGGCTGGTCATCACCATCGCGCTGTCGTCGACCGAGCGGGTCCACAAGCGGTACTTCGTCAACCTGCTCGGCAGCGCGATCGGCGCCTGGGTCTTCATCGCGGCGATCACGCCGGTGGGCGGCGAGCGCCTGCTGATCCTGTGCGCGGCCCTGGGCCCCGTGGCGGCGCTGTGCTTCCTCGCCCGCAGCCCCCGCTCCCCCGTCTTCCTCGCCTCGCTGGCCGCCCTGCTCGCCGCGGTTCCGCTGTGGATGCACGCGCCGGACTGGTTCGAGGTGGAAATCGGCCCGGGCAAGCTGCGCACGCCATACGCGAGGCATCTGGAGCGCCGCTGGACGCCGCTGTCCTGCCTCGACCTGTTCACCGGCGAGGCCGAGAACTTCACCGAGATCCACATCCTGCAGGACGGTGGCGCGGGCACCTTCATGTACGCGGACAGGAGCTGGCGGTCGATCAGCCTGCTCGATCCCAAGGCGATGGCCTACGTGCCCTCCGTGCGCAGGGCACGGAAGGGCGCCGCACCGCCCCGGGTGGCGGCCATCGGCATCGGCGGTGGCGTGGACCTGCGCATCGCGAAGGAGCTCGGCGCGGCGCGCGTGCTGGGCATCGAGATCAACGAGCAGATGGTGCGGATCACGCGCGACGACTACGCCGACTTCAACGGCGGCGTGGCGCGGCAGCCCGGCGTCGAGCTCGTGATGGGCGAGGGCCGCAGCACGCTGCGCCGGCTCGACGAGACCTTCGACGTCATCGAGATCTCCGGGGCGGACACGTACACCTCGGCCACGTCCGGGTCCTTCGTGCTCTCCGAGTCCTACCTCTACACGTCGGAGGCGATCGGCGACTACCTGGACCACCTCGATAGCCACGGCGTCCTGGGCATCATGCGCTTCAGCGACGATCCGCCGTGGGAGATGCTGCGGCTCTTCGGCACCGGGCTCATGGAGCTCCGGCGGCGGGGAGTGAAGGAGCCGTCGAAGCACGCCGTGGCCATCAAGCGCACGTACTCGGGGACCGACCTCTTCTCGCCCGAGCCGTTCGAGCCCGAGGACATCGCCTACTACCTCAAGGCGGATTCCGGAGCCGCCAAGGATCTCACGCTGTACTACGTCCCGGGCCTGGAGGCCACGCGCACCAACGACTTCACCGAGCTGGCGCGGGCCGTGGACGAGGGCCGGGAGGAGGAGTTCTTCCGCTCGTATCCCGTGGACATCCGGCCGGTGTCCGATGACGCGCCCTTCTTCTACAACTTCCACCACCTCGCGGGCTCCTGGGAGGTGGAGCCGTCGAGCTTCTCGAAGGAGTTCGACATCCACTTCCCGGTGGCGCCCAAGGTGCTGAGCACGCTGCTCCTGCAGACGCTGCTGCTGGTGCTGGCGCTGGTGCTGCTGCCGCTCGCCGTCCTGCGGCGCAGCGGCCTGCGCGCGATGCACTCGGGCCGGCACCTCATGTTCTTCGCCGGCGTGGGCATGGCCTTCATGTTCCTGGAGATCAGCGCGATCCAGCGGCTCGCGCTCTTCCTCGGGCATCCGGTCCACTCGGTGACGGTGGTCCTGTTCTCCTTCCTCCTCTTCGCCGGGCTCGGGAGCCTCCTGTCCGGGCGTCTCGCGGCGCGCCCCACGGCGGGGCTGCGCCTCACGGTCGCGCTGCTCGCCGCGGTGATCCTGCTGTTCAACGTGGTGCTGGATCCGATCCTCGACCGGTTCCTGTACCTGCCCTTTCCCGCGCGCGTGGCCATCGCCGTGGGCCTCATGGCCCCCATGAACATCCTCATGGGCATGCCCTTCCCGCTGGCCCTGTCCAGGTTGCGACGGCTGCAGCCGGAGCTCGTGCCCTGGGCGCTGGGAGTCAACGGCGGAGCGAGCGTGATCGGCTCGGTGGTGTGCGTGGTGCTGGCCATGGAGCTGGGGTTCACGGTCGTGACCCTCCTGGCCGCGGCGCTCTACCTGCTGGCCATGCTCGTGGCGACCACGAGCTCGCTGCGTGGAGAGCCGGCGGGCTGAGCTCGCGCCGGCGGGCGACGGCGGAGCGCCTCAGCGCTTCTTGCAGTACGCCACGAACTCCTTGTCGAGCCCCGCGAGGTCCGTGCCGTAGACCCGCCGCACCGCGGCCTCGATGGCACGCGCGTCGTTGCGCGGGACGGAGCCCACGGCGTGCAGCCACTCCTGGAACTTCGCCTTTCCGAACTTGCTCCCGCGCAGGAACTCGATGAGCAGCGCGGCCTGCTTGGACTGGTTGCCCGAGGCGTCGCCGCCGCGCGAATCCTCCTTGGGCTGCGAGAAGATGAGGCTCTGGATCTTCACGAACTCGGGCAGCGGCACGCCCTTGCCCTTCTCCACCGCGGTGGCGGCCATGCCGCGCTCGTTGTCGCGCGTGGACATGTACTCGGCTACGCCCTCCTGGAACCACGAGCCGGCGCCGCTGAGCCCGAGCCGGTTCGCACCTGCGCGTCACCGCCTTCCTCCTTCTCGCTCGCGCGCACCTGCCGGTCCGCCGGATCGGGCTGTCGGACGGCGTGCATCGAGGCCGGGAACTCCAGCGTGAGCGAGAGGTCTCGAAGCGGGTCTGCAGGCCGGACTCGGCGGGCGCCGCGGCGGCGCCGCCCTGGCCCGGAGCGCCATGCGCCCCGGCCACGGATCCGAGGGTGACGAGGACGGCCGCGACGCGCGGAAGGCTGCGGATCGCGTGCGGCGGGCGGACCGGCAGGCAGCGCTCCATCGCTCCTGCTCCGAGGTGGTCAGAACTGGAAGTATACGAAGGCCTGCGTGTCGTGCGGGGCGAAGAGCACGAGCACGTAGAGGATCGTCGCGTAGCCGAGCACCTGCAGCGGCAGGGCGATGGGCCGCCCGGTCAGCCGGCTCGCCAGCCGCTCGCCCAGCCTGAACTCGCAGGCGAGGCTGCCCAGGATCACGGCCGCGAAGGCCAGCGGCACCCACGGGTCGAGCGCGCGCATCCCCGCGCCGTCGAAGCTGAGCATGCGCTCCGTGTTGCGCAGCGCGTCGGACAACGAGCCCCGGCTGCGGAACAGCGCGAAGCTCAGGAAGAAGAGCATGTCGGTCACGGCGATGCGCAGCACGGTGCCCGGCAGCGTGCGCAGGGCGCGTGCCAGCGCCGGCGCCCGGTCGATGGCCAGGGCCACGAAGCGGTGGCCCACCAGCAGCACGCCGTTGTAGACGCCCCAGATCACGAAGTTCCAGGCGGCGCCATGCCACAGGCCGACGAGCGTCATGGTGATCATCGCGTTGAGCACCTGCCGCGCGGCGGAGACCCGCGAACCGCCCAGCGCGACGTACAGGTAGTCGCGCATGAACGAGTACAGCGTGATGTGCCAGCGGCGCCAGAAGTCGGCCACGCTGGTGGCCAGGAAGGGCCAGCGGAAGTTCTCCGGCATCCAGAAGCCCATCAGCCGCCCGCAGCCGATGGCCATGTCGCTGTAGCCCGCGAAGTCGCAGTAGCACTGCACGGCGAAACCGATGGACGCGCACCAGATCGTCAGGCCGTCGTACGCACCAGGATCGCTGAAGATGTGGTCCACGTAGGGCGCCAGGTTGTCGGCCACGAGGACCTTCTTGGTGAAGCCCTCGAGGAAGCGGTTCACGCCGACGACGACGTCGTCCCAGGTCGCATTCATGCCGCGCGTGATCTGCGGCACCAGCTCGACCGCGCGCACGATGGGACCCGCCACGAGCTGCGGGAAGAACACCACGAACAGCGCGTACTCCATCACGCTCTTGTGCGGCTTCAGCTCGCCCCGATAGATGTCGAGGCTGTACGTCATGTTCTGGAAGTTGGTGAAGCTGATGCCCAGCGGCAGGATCAGGTTCAGCGTGTGCACCTCGACGTGCACGCCAAGGGCCGCGAGGACGTCGCGGAAGCTCAGGATGAAGAAGTCCGCGTACTTGTAGAGCACCAGCGAGCCGAGGTTCATCGTCAGGCTCGCCGCCAGCCAGAGCCGCTTCGCCCGGCGCGACTCGCTGCGGGAGATCTGTCCGCCGATGAGCCATTCGGCGATGGTGGTGCCGAACAGCAGGAAAAGGAAGCGCCAGTCCCACGCCGCGTAGAACACGCTGCTGGCGGCCAGCAGCATCCCGTTGCGATAGCGCACGTTGCTGCTGGCGTAGTAGAGCGCCAGGACGATCGGCAGGAAGAGCAGGAACTCGAGGCTGCTGAAGATCACGGCGCGTCGCCCGCGACGAGGCCGCGGTCATCGAGCTCGTGGACCAGCCGCCGCGGGTCGCGGCGCGCACCCTGCGGCGTCCGGGGCTCGACGTCGAGGCAGGTGCTGGGGATCAGGAGGGTTCGCCCCCGGGCGACGAGGATTCGTCGGTCACGCTTGCCTCCGGCGACGGATCACCGCCCGGCAGCCGTCCCCGCCGCGCGTCTCCAGCATGAGGCCGAGCCCGCCTCGGGACAAGATGCGCCGGCCGCGCCTCGCTCCGTCTGGCGGCCCTCCGACGTGACCGGCATAATGCGTGGTTCCATGGCCCGCACACCAGCCGCCCGCACGCGCCGGCGCCCGCGCTGGTGGCCGCCCGATCGGGCGCGGGCGCTGGCCGTGGCCCTGCTGTCGTGCCTGCTGCTGGCGCCCGCGGCGCTCGCCTGGCACTCGCCGCACGACGTGATCGACGCCATGGCCATCTCGCCGGACTTCGCCCACGACCGCACGCTGTTCGTGTCGCTGGGACGCTTCAGCCTGCTGCTGCGCTCGCGCGACGCGGGCCAGTCCTTCGAGGTGATCAACGCCGGCCTCGACAGCGGCTTCGTGGTGGACCTGGCCGTCTCGCCCGACTTCGCGCACGACCGCACGCTCTACTGCGCGGAGGCGGTGCGCATGTTCGTGAGCCACGACGCCGGCGACCACTGGGAGGCGCTCCCGCTGCCCCCGGAGCTGCGCCTCGCGCGGCCGATCGAGCTGTCGCCGGACTTCGCCCGCGACGGGACGGTGGCGGTGGGCACGGGCGGCGACGGCCTCTGGATCTCGCGCGACCGCGGCACCACCTGGGAGCAGGTCGTGGCCCCTCCTTCCGGACCGGCCTCGCCCGGCCTGGGCAGCGTGCAGGACGTGCGGTTCTCGTCCGGCTTCGCGGAGGACGGCTGCCTGTGGGCCGTGCTCGACGGGCGCCGGATGGTCGCCTCGTCCGATGGCGGAGCTTCGTTCCGGCAGCTCGCGTCGCCCCCGGGCAGCACCCTGCAGGCGCTGGAGCGCGACGACGCGAGCCGCACGCTGTGGCTGGGCACCCGCGCGGGCGTGCTGCGCAGCACGGACGACGGCGCCACGTGGCAGGAGGACGGCGCGCCCGCGGCCGCGAAGGACGTGCTGGACATGTCGCTGGCCCGCGATGAGCAGGGCGCGGCGGTGCTCTTCGTGTCCACCGCGACCAGCGGCGTCCACGTCCGCGCCGGCGACGGCACCTGGAGCGAACATCGCGACGGCTTCCGCCCGCAGACCGACCAGTCGCTGCAGCACTACCTCGCCACCCTGCCGTCGCCCGACTTCGCGCGCGACCGCACCGTGTACGCCGGCACCTTCGAGGGCCTGTACGTCTCGCGCAGCGGCGGCGACGGCTGGGAGTGGCTCGATGTCCTGCAGCCGTGCATCGTGCGCAACCTCGCGCTGTCGCCGCGCTTCGCCGACGACGGCACGCTGTGGCTCTCGACCTACGGCCTCGGGCTGGTCGAAGGCCGGACGCCGGACCCCGGCGATCCGCCTGCGCCGCTCCCCGCGGCCGATGCGATCGACGACTGGCTCACGGGCCCCGACGAGCTGCCGCTCGGCCTCGGCAGCGGGCTCGCCTGGCGGCGGCTGGACACGCTGAACTGGATGTTCCCCGACGGCATCGCCGTCTCGCCGGCCGTGCACGAGGACGGCACGCTCATCGTGGGCGCGCCCAACCTCCTCGTCCGGTCCACGGACGGCGGCTGCACCGCGCACTCGACCCTGCCGCTCAAAAAGGCCTTCGCCCGCTCGCTGGCCTTCGCGCCCGATGCCGCGCGCAGCGGCCTGGCCTTTGCCTACCTCTCCACCTACACCGGCGACAGCCCGTTCGGCCACCACTTCGCGCGCAGCACGGACCTGGGCGCCACCTGGACCGAGGTCAGCCAGCTCGCCGCGGAGGACATGGCCTTCGCCACGGACTGGGAACAGAGCGGTCGCATGTACGCCTGCGGCCAGGCCGGCCTGCATCGCTCGGACGACCGGGGCCTCGTGTTCGAGCACATGCCGTCGCTGGAGGTCGGGGCCTGCAGCGCCCTCGCGCTCGCGCCGGCGGCCGCGGCCGGGGGCGACGACGACGCCCGGGGCGAAGACACGCTGCTGGTGTGCTCGCGCCACGCCGGCCTGCACCTGTCCCGCGACGGCGGCGTGACCTGGGAGCACCTCGACGGCGGCCTCGGCCGCACGCGCTTCCACTTCGTGGAGCTCTCCCCGGGCTTCGCGCGCGACGGCCTGGGCTTCGCGGGCTCGCGCACGGACGGTATCTTCGTCACGCGGGACGGCGGCGCGACGTGGACGCGCCTGCTCGGCGGACCACGCGTGGCTCTGTGCATGCAGGTCTCGCCCACCTTCGAGCAGGACCGGTCCGTGCTGGTCGGCAGCTTCGACGGCGCCTGGCTGTCGCGCGACGGCGGAGCGTCCTGGACGCTGCTGCAGGTGCCGTTGCCGCCCGGCTTCCAGCCCGTGTTCTCGAAGTAGCGGGCCGGACTACTGCGTGGAGACGGTCACGTCCTCCAGCAGCGGCAGGATCTTCACGCCGATCAGCTTGCCGGTCAGCTTCGTCAGCAGGTAGTCCTCGGGGCTCGTGCTCGTGCCGGCGAGACCGAAGAGCTTGGGCTTCGTGCCGGTCTGGATCAGCTTGTACGTGCGCACCGTGGGCAGCCCCTCCTTGATCGTCGCGGTCTCGCGCAGGATCACGGGGAACTGCTTGATGGCGCCGTTGCCGTCCTGGCCCAGGGTGAGCACGCCCTCGGCGCCCAGCGGCCGCTTGGCGGGATTGATGGTGAGGAAGCCCTTCTTCACCTTGGGCACGTCCACCGGGAGGTTCAGCGTGACGTCCACGCTGCTGGCCACGAAGGGCGTGACCGGCAGCGGCAGCGTGCCGAGGATGAGCTCCAGCGTCACGGGGTCCTTGCCGGCGTTGTAGGCGATATCCAGCGGCACGCTGCCGTCGAACGGCGCCGGCAGCTCCTGGTTCACCGAGAACTTCACCAGCTTCGCGAAGGCGTCGAGCTTCTTGGTCTTGCCGTTGAGCTTCACCTTGAGCCCGCCCGTCGCCAGATTGGGCTTGGCCGTGCCGAGCATGATCAGGTCCACGGGCCCGGCGCCGCCCGCCGACACCTGCGCCGTGAGCACCAGCTTGCCGGACAGGGTGTGCTCGAGCTGCACGTCCTCGAGGGTCACGATGCCGTCGGTGATGGCGCCGTCCGCGGCCGCGTTCTGGGCACCGTCGAGGGTCACCACGTCGGGGATGGCGAACGAGAACGACTGCAGGTCGCCGGCCGGCACGTCCGGGAAGGCGTCGAGCTCGAGCGGGTTGGAGACCAGGTCGCCCGGCAGAATCACGCGGTTCACGATCTTCTGCTGGCTGCCCTTGCCGTCGATCTGCACGAAGCCCACGCCGGGGCCCATCACGCCACTCACCGACTTGTGCGTCTCCACGCCTTCCAGCTCGTCGTTGATGTCACTGTC
>Ga0075421_100001622_pt1 | contig 26508 bp, 22 predicted proteins | sample SoiMetdeltSBSDD5_FD_75292 | JGI IMG/M metagenome (GOLD analysis project Ga0075421, IMG submission 75292) | Bulk soil microbial communities from a Populus tree surrounding site in Tennessee, USA - Soil MetaG P. deltoides SBSDD5 | ecosystem: Environmental > Terrestrial > Soil > Tree plantation... | reverse complement strand
TGGTAATCAACCGAGCCGAGAGATTTCTCGAGTTTTTGGCCGTCGTTAAGATACTGATCCTCCGCGCCCCCATACAGGCGCCCAAGGGCGACCCGACAACTGGGGCAACGCCGCTTGCGGGAACTCGCATACCATATCAGCCCGAAAACCGCCACGATCACCCCGCCCGCAATCACGAACAAAGGCAGTCCGGCGCCGGAATCCGAAGTCGATGAACTGCCGTCGTACTTGATGGTCGGGGTCCGCGCAGATTGAAGAGCGATTTTCGACGCGCGTTGCGACAATATCTGAACTACTGAGTCTGTCCCTTCCATGACGCCGAGGCTGTAGTTCGCTCTCCTGAAATGGGGGAGCATCTGCTGATTTATCACGCTTTGCATCTGCTCGTTATAGCTCCCGCCGTAGCCGGAGCCTAACTCGATCCTTACTTTTCGATCTTTGACCGCCACCAGAATCAGGACGCCGTCATTCCTCACTCTGTCTCCGATTCCCCAGATGTTGAACAGATTGGTAGCGAAGGATTCGATGGTCTGATCGTCAGTCCCGTAGCCGTGAAGGGATCGAATGGTAACAACCACCGCCTGGACGCCGGCGTCATCTCTGAGCTTAGCCAAGGCGGTTCGAATTGCGATAGCGTCCTTGGCGGTCAGGAGGTTGGCGAAATCATTGACGTACGGGTCTTTTGCTTTCGGGTATCCCGCCTGCGCTTGAGTCGCAAAACCGATCAGCGCCATTATCAAAACAGCCAGGCTCATCGATATGCCGGTTTTCATCTACTCGCCCCCTTTTTCTACTAAATCGAAATACGCAAGATCGGTACTGTACCGGTGTACCAATGTTGCATGGCCTGGTTTCGTGTGGTTGCCTCGTCGGAAAGTCAGCGGCCATAGACAAGCAGACGGGGCCCCGGCGGCGACATGCCGCTTTCACGGCAGCGATCGGCCAGCCAAAATTTCTATTGCAACATTACCATCACGGGGATTTTACCTTTACCTCGTGAGAGTGAAGCAAGCGCTTTGCCAAGAATGGCGCCTGTGGCCTGCGTCTTATCCAACACTTTCTGCGCGTGGCCTTTGGTCGGGCTGGTGGTGAGCAGATCGCCGACTTCGATGGGCGCAATATCGGCGTCAACCTTGCAGTGAGCGTAAGCGCCGAGCGTCGCCATCATTCCAATTTGCTGGTCCTGCACGCTCCTTCTATCTTGGGCATCGCCGACAGGCGCTGCGAATTGTTTCAAGGGGTGTTCGTCGTGCGGGCGTTTTTCGTCCTTAACGACAGCGCCCTCGGATAGGGCCCGAGCTTCGGGCGTGAATTGGGCCTTGTGGAACGCTTCCGCAAAGGGCAATTCCCGCTCGGTAACGCTGTTGGCAACGATGCCGCACACCCTCGTGTCATAAGCTTCCGTGGTCAGGTCCACTTCCGGAAGCGGGATGTTGTTGTCTGCGCCGGAGTAGATTGAGCTTTCGCTCCGGCTGATGACGACTACGTCTCCCTGTTCCAATGTATCGCCCACCCGGTTCACGAAGTGATCAACCACGTAACCAGACTTGCCACCGGCAAAAATGACGTTTTGTGCAAAATAGGCGCTGCCGAAAAACCAATTGTTAAACTCAAATATGGCGGTTCTCATTACCCGGAAATCGCCAAACTCGTTGATCGTGACCATGTCGTTGTTGTTGACGCGGAAGCCGATGTAGCCGCCGCCAGATTTCTTGTTGATCAGGGTGTAAAGCCCGTCCTGGCTTTGCAACAGCCCATAACTCGTTGGACTGACCTGGTCTTTGTGACTGAATCCGCCCCAGGTGTAGCCATGTCCGACATCTCCTAGAAAGACATTGTTGACAACCGCATTCCCGGAGACCGTTAAATTCCCAGTGACATCAAGCGGGCCGTTGACTTGCAAATAATCCCAGAGCTTGACGGCCCGGCCCTGGGGCGTTCCGGCGCGTCCCAGGATCATGAGCGCGTTGTAGTTCGCCGCATTCTCGATCGCGGCGAAACCCGTAGTATTTCCGATCCCGGTGTGATTGTGGTCGGTCTTGGTGAAGTAGAGATCAGAATTACCGGCGCGAATCTCTCCCCTCACGTCCAATTTTGCGCCTGGCGTCGTCGTCCCGACGCCGACGTTGCCTGCCACATCAATTGTCAGCGCGGCGTTGTTATTCGTCAGCAATTCGAGCGGCTGAGCCTGCCGCGTCCCCACCTGCATCTTATTCGCGGCGTTCGATTCCACGCCGTTTGAGGCGCGAATGAAGCCCGAAACTTCCAGCGGCGCTACAGGATTCGCGACGCCGATGCCGACATTGCCGTTGGCCAGAATCACCATCCGTTCCGTCATCGGCGCGCCCGTCTGGAAACTGATCGCGCCCTGCTCATACAGCTCGAGCCTCAGCATCTGCCGGTTGAAGACCATCCGGTGATTGTCATCGAAACATCTGATTTGCCCCAGGTCGCGGAAGAATAACTCCCGTCCACTATCCAAGCGCAGGCTGCTGACTTCGAGCGCAAGCTGATTGGCCGAAGTACACGAGAGTCTCGGCCAGTTGTTCGGATCGAGCACCGCGCCGTTTTGAAAGGTCAATACATCTACGGTTAAATCCGCCATGGTTATTTCTCCCTATTACAGCGATTTTCATTTGTATGAATAGCCACAGGGACGCCGCAGAACACAGAGAAATCATTAGAGCGGTTATCAATTGCGTGTACGGATCAGTACCGCGGTAGCGAGCGCGCTTCGTGTTGAGTCACGCTCGCTACCGCTCGCGGTACTGATCCGGAAAGCCTTCCCGTACACGCAATCGCAAATTGATCTAAGTCCCGCATTGTGCCCTGCGGCGCCTAACAGTCTTTCATACATTTGAAAACCGGTATAAATCCGGTCTGTTGAAGCTTAAACATGCCCGGTTTGCTGTCTGGATTTGCGGCGATACAGCCACACGAAGAGCAGCAATACAATGAGCAGCAGTAACAACAGCAGGTAGAATAACCACCAGGGAAGGCCGAATGGAGGGAAAAAACCTCCTGTGACATGGCCTTTAGCTTCAACGACCAGAAGCTGGTAAGTCAGTCCGCCATGATTGGTAATCAGGTTGTAAACTGACCTGTCCCCTGCTGTTATCCTCGCCGTGGACACCGCTGCGATATTCATCTGCGGCAAGGTCAATTGCTGCGCTTGAGCGGCCCGCTTTAAGTCGGCTGCCACTTGCAGCGGTGGCAGGGTTGAAATCTCAACATCAAACCCGGCGCCGGTGTTATCGCCGTATCCGCCGTCGAGATCGTTCACGGCCAGCCACAGTTTCTCAACTTTATCCGGCGCCGTCAGCGTCATCTCTGAACCGATTAAGAAGCTGGTTGCGAAGGCGTCGAATGATCCGATCAACGCGCCTCCGAATTTACTGGCCGATGGGTCAGCAAGTAAGAATCGCCGCTCCCCGCCCAACTCTTTTGTGACGTCTCTCCCGTCCGGGCCGGTCTCCGGAATCGGACCTCTCCCGTCCAGGTCTACCGCGCCGGAGGTGGTCAGGTGTAAGCGGTCGCCTCCCTTGACAGCGACGGTCACAGGCTCAGTCCCGCTGCGCTCGCGCAGCGGCGGCGACGCCGTCCCACCGGCCGTAGGCGGAAGATGAGATTGACTTCTGGGTACTTGCGTGATCGGCAGGTTAGCCGGAGCGGTAACCACTAACTGAACCGGCCATTCCTCCTTTGGCCTCAGCGGCCGGTCCGGCTGCTGTAATTCGAACGTCAGCCCCTCCTGATTGGGTGGCAGCAACCGTTGCGCGGCCAACCGGATCCTCAATTCTCGCTCCTCAGGGTTGAAAGCCACGAATCTGAGCATCTTCCTCTGCCCTTGGGGAACACATGCGACATCAATGTTATGCTGGGCCGTGTCCTGGCCGCCCGCGATGGTATATGGCGAATTAACATTGGTCGGCGGTTTGATCTCGGCGCGGATGCAGCCATGGACGCCGGGCGGCGGAGAGGGCCAGGTGACCGGGCTGCTGAAACTGCTGCTTGAGGCGGCGATGGAAGGAATCACCGTCGAAAGAGGGAAGGGGGAAATCACTCCTCCGCCGGTGCCGAAATTATGCACTCGGATTTCGACGTTGACATTGTTGGCGACAGAAGTCGGGTGAAGGTTATGGACTTGCGCGCGGATATTCACCGGCGTTCCGGCAGTGAATGGCTGTCCTGAGGGAGTAAAATCTATGTCCGTGCTGAAGCAACACAACGGAGGCTGGAACCCGACGGCCGGTACCGCCGGCCCCAGATTCAGATCGCCCCACAGACTCGGGTTCATCACTTGATTCAGCACAGTAGCGTTTGCAACCAGCGACAGCGCTGAGGGGAACGCGGCGTAAAAATCCTCGGGAAGGCCGTCGCCATCGCAGTCTTCAACGCTGGCCTTATTGAGATAGATAAACGCCGCCCCCATCGTCCCCCCTGCCGCCACGGGAAAGAACGCCAGGGGGAGCCTCATCTCAACCTGCCACTTATTCGGAAAGCGCGAATACTTCGCAACTACTCCGGCCGGCAACCCTGCAGTCGGGGCAGGCCATGCGCCCGCCACGGCAACCTGGTAATTCTCGGAGTCCGCGTTCGTCGGCGCAGTATTATTGGCCGCGGTGTTGCTGAAGATCAGGTGTAGCGCCCGGTCTCCCACTCCTAGAGTGGCGCCGTCAGAGTGATTGGGATCGAAGATGAGAAACAAAGCATCCTGGTTGCTGGGAGTGGTATCCGGAATGTCAAAAGCGAGATACAGGTTTGTGCCGTCGTTTAAGGAAAATACATTGAACGGCTGCCCTGCGTTGGCGATGATATCAGCGCAGTTGTTAGGCAGAAGGTCCAATTGGGAGGCTGGCGCCCAGACCGTTTCCGCCCCGACTGAATCGATCGTTCCGTCAATAGTGATCGAAGACGCTATTTTGGTCGGCGCTGATTGCGTGAAACCTGGATTGTGAGCGCTCATCCTGCTTGCCCGGCCCACGATAAGGCAGAGGATGATGAGGCCGAGAACCAAACGAACGGTCACACTGCTTCTAAATCTGTAGAATTTCATTGTTTCTCCTTAGGCGGCGCCGCTGAGACTGGCGCCGCCAATGACCGGTTTAGATGAACTCGATGCGGATCACCGCATCGAGAAGGTTGGTGTCTGCGTTAAACACTTGAACGAACGCGACACGCCGATTCTTCTCAGAGACGAGGCGGAATGCGGCCTCGCCTTTTTTCAGCTTGAGCGAGCTAATCTCTTCTTTCCCGTCCGCGCTGAATAACGCGCCGTAGTTGGCGCGTAGGTAGAGTTGATCGTTATCGTCTCTCCCATGCTGCGGCGCGCCTTGTCCGTCAATTTTCTGCACTTTGATGGTGGTGAAAGATTCGCCATCAGCGGGGATCTCAGGGATGCCGTCAACGGGGTGGACATCCTGCGCGTCACAACTGAGCGAAATGCTGAACCGTTCGGGCGTTTCTATCGCTGGGTGCAGCTTGCCCCTCGTTTCGCGCAACACCAGGCTCTCGGGCAAGGCGTGGAGAAAAGCGACGGCTTGCGCGCGGTCGGTCACCTGAATCGCGTCATAACGATTGAGCGGCTCGGGGTCGACTATCCCGTTGACTATTGATTTTAGCGCCGCCTCTTTATCAAAGTCCGGCTCACAATCGGGGCTCAAGCCGATGATGCTTTGATCCTTCTTCCGATAGATAATCCACATATAACCTCCTGGGAGAAATAACTGAATTCTGCGCATAGCCCGACTCGAAGTCGGGTTAGATATTTACCCCATGACCAGCATATTTAAGGTAATGATGAAATTGGTGAGGGCCACACTCCCCGCCGGGACTGTGCGATCAAACTGTAAGGTTATGTTGGTCGCAGAAGTCCCCGTAATTGACAGAGACAGTGTCTCACTCGGTCGTGGGCTAAGAGTAGATAAGTCGAAAAACTGGCCGGAGCAGAGTCCGCCAAATAAAAAGCCGCGAATAATCCAGTCGCTGACGCTGGTACCCAGGGTAATCGACACCTGCTGACCTTGCTGAAAACCAGTGCCCGTTTCAAAATAGCCAATAGTTGCGCCACCGTATTGTCTCCCGCTGAGCGTAGCATTGACGCTGCCCAACGCCAACACAAATCTAGGTTGGAAGGGGACGTTCACAGTGCGAGGGCCAGCGGTGTTCGTCTGATTCAGCGATAGGGTCGCCTGTGCGCGCTGGCGAAGGTCATACTGGCTGGCGAGCAGCGCCCCGATCGATTGGAGGTTGGCGGCAGTCAAGCCGTGCACATTGCCGGTCTGGGTGGAGTGATTCTCGCCGATAGTGATCCGGTTGTTGGCGTCATCGGGAGTGATCGTAATCGCCTGGGATTGAAGCAGGTCAATATTGCCGCCCGGATTGCTGACGCCGTCCAAACTCACCAGTCCCTGCGCGCCCGTAGATGCAATCGTGATGCGACGGTTAGCCTGGTCCGGCGTGATAGCGATCCCCGAGCCGGCGACCAGGTCAATGTCGCCACCCGGATTGCTGACGCCGTCAATGCTAGGTCCGACCATCTTGCGCACGCCGCCGTCTAAGGCGTCGTTGATATTGCCCGGCACGTTTCCGCCCAAGAGCGGAAAGCTGGCCAGCAGGACGACCGAGCCGTCGCTTGGCGGAGGGGTTTCGTTGATCGCAGACGTCACTACCATCGCGAGGAGCGGTTGCTCGGTGAATCGCGTGTTGCCGGACGCGCCGGTAGCCGTGCTCGGATCGGTTGGCTGTTCGGTGTAAGCGATAGTGATGAAGATCTGAGGAGCCGGAGTAACGACGCCGCTCAAATCAATATCCTGTGCCGTCTCAATGACCATCTCTCGTCCGAGATTGTCAATCGCGGTACCGGGTCTGACGGTCACAATCTTGTTCGTCTTTTTCACCACTTCCAACCCTGCGGCGATGCCAAAGGAGTGGAGCGCCCGGTTCAGGCGGCGGCGCATCTCCAGATGGTATTTCTGCTCGTCGGTGAAATCGGCTTCGACGAGAAATTGATTGTCGAAGTAACGCAGTCTCTTGATAGCCATTCTTTGCTCCTGCGGAAAATCGCTTTGAGTCCCGCCTTTTGGCGTCTGAACCCCGGACGCTTAAAGGCGGGACTCCATGCTCGTTTTCAAGGTTTCAGGGCGTCGTCACGAACGATGTGAGCGACCCCCTATGGGTTAGGCGGCGGTGGGAGGCTCCCTAACAACGTGTCTACTCCGATGGTGGATCGCTCTCCGATCTGCATCGTGTCGAATACAATTTCCAGTTCATAATCCGTATGCGCGGGCTTCTGCAGCTCGATCAGCGCGGTGGCGATCTGCCGTTGGCGCAGCAAAGTCGCGGGATCGGGATTTGGCATGGTCACGCTGACGTGGAAGAAATGCGGCGCGCTGCCGCCGATCTGCGTGTCCTTGCCAATGGTTGAATGCACTCCGATCTGGAAATCGGTCTCCTCCTCTTTCGTGATATCCGGGTCGAGTGGAGTGATCACCGGGCTGAGCCCGGTGTAGATGCGCAGCAGTTCCGCCAGATTCTCTTCGGTTCCCCGGCGACGGTAGAGCGGGACGATGTTGGCCAGGAAGTCCCGCTTCTGCCCAACAGTCCAGTCGGCGCGCAGCCCGAGCGCCACCCACCCTGCCAGCCAAGGCAGAAACTCCTCGCGCGTCTCTTTCGGATCGAACAGCGCGGAAATCGCGGCGATGATCTCCTCCAGGCCGAGCGGCGGCTCAGGCTCGTGGCCTGGCGTTCCCGGCAGCCCGGTCAAGACTTGCTCGAAGGCCAGCAGGAAGCGCCCCAGAAAAGGATCTTCGCTGAAGATTGCCGGGAGGTCTTGCAGGAAACTGCTCGCAGCTTTCGGATCAATCGGCATAGCGTTCACCTATAATCATTTCTAAGCGCCCGGCGCTTGCGCCGTCACGTCATCCGCGGCAATCTGCGCCTTCACCAACTCGTAAGGTTTCACTTCAACGCCGACCAACTTGCCCTCAGAGTTGGAGATCAGGCGGCCGGGCGTGGGAGATGTCAGAGTGATACTTGAACCAGGCTCGGTCTTATCGGTCTTGACGTAGTCGACACCAGGGAGTTGGTCGATCAAGCTATAAAGCTCCGAGACGAAAACATTCCGGCCGAACGGCCAGCCATTTCCGTCATCTCCGCCGCTGAGCGGATCGAGAAAATCGTTCACGGCGTCTATGATTCTCTGTTTGAGCGTCGCTTCCAGCTCGTCAGGCAAGGAAACGACGTTAACATTCTTGATTTCCACGGTTAAAAATTGCGGCCCGACCACATGCAACCGGGTTGTCAGCAGCAGTTTCGGCGTCAAAGAGCTTTCGACGGCGGTAATCAGCCCGGGCAGGTCTATCGGCGGCTCAGGCGGCGGCGGATCACGGTGCGGAAGAATGACTACACTCACGTGGCCCGCCCTCTCCCGCTCCGAATCTAAATCCATATTGAGGCGCGGAAGGCATCGCGCGCGCGCCACCCGCTTGTCGGCTTCCAGCGTGAGCGTCTCGAAATCGTCGTTGGTGACCGCCCGATCGATCCGCCGCAGCTTCAGCGCCGTTTCCGGCAATTGCTGCGCGATCAAACGCGCGAGTTCCTCTTGGGAAAGATTCTTCAATCGCTCGGCGATTTCCGCCTTCTCATCCGCCGTCAGCTTCCTCTGTTCCTTCTCGAACGGATTCCAATCTGTCCCGTTCAGCAGCTTGAGAAAAGAGAGGACGTTGGCGGAGGTGACGCGATTTAGCCGGTAGATCAGCATCTCACTCAGAAAGGCGAAAAGCTCGATGAGCGTGATGCCCGGATCCGAAGGGTTATGGTTGGTCCATTCCGGCGCGAAGGTCGGAATCAGACTGCGAGCCTCTTCGACCAGGTCGGCGTATCGGCGGTCATCCAGATTGGGCAATTGCAATGGCATAAGCACTCACGCAAAAATAATCCGCCATTATGTAGGGGCAGACCTGCGTGTCTGCCCCGGATTCGGTGTTCGCATCATCACGGGGGCAGATACGCAGGTCTGCCCCTACGCTAAACACCACAATATTTCCGCCTCGCCGCTTACCGAGCATTCTTTCAAACCTCTTCAAAAAACAGGCTGATCGAGTGGGCGCCGGAGAAGACCAGGAATCGCCCGGTCGCGTCAACGCCGGATTGGTCTTCGACCTCCGTAATCTTGAGCGAGCGGATGTGATCAACGCCGGGTACGGCCTCGATCAGCGCGTAGAGGTCCGATTCGTGCGGCTTGCGGCCGAAATCCCAGCCCGCGCCATCCAGTCCGCCAGTCAGCGGATGCAAAAAGGCTGCGAGTTTTTGCCGGACGGCCTGGTCCACGGCGCTAGCGCCTTCGAGCGAGACCAGCGCGATCTCCAATTCCACGTCGACGCGGACGTAGAGCGGCCCGACCACCGAGACGCGCGACGTCGGCACGCTGTGCGCCTCCAGGTAATCCTGAACGCGGGCGATCAACTCCAGACTCGGCTGCGGTTTGGCTTCGCCCGATCGCGGCACGATTATGACGCTGACTTCGCCGCGCGCCGTCGGCTGCTGGCCGAGCGGGTCTTCAATCAGATTATGCAAGGGGACGCATTTGGCGCGCGCTACTTCCGGCGAGGCCAGCATCGCCAGGTCTTCGTAATCCTCCAGAGTCACTGCGCGTCCGCCATGTCGGGTCGCGCGCGGCGCGCGCTGAAGCAACGAATCAAGAGACTCCGCGTCGGCGCCTCCGGCGGCGGCTTCCGTGTTGGTGACTTTGTCTACGTAAGGAACCGTGGTCTTCAATTGCACAATCGCGCCCGCCGGTTTATTGCCTGCATTCCCGCCGCCGATTTGATAACGCGCCAGTCGAATATTGCCGGCGCCGGCCGGTGGGATCAGGCCGTTCAATCCGTCGCCGAAGCGAATCTCGCCGGTCAGGTGGTCGATCACGTAATGGCGGCTGCGCGGGCCCGAGCCGTAAAAATCCGGCGTCTCGCGCCAGCGCACCCAGATCTCTTTGGGGCGTCCGGCGACGTCGCGAATGATCGTAATCGCATTTTCAGTCCCTTGTTCCCCCTCTTCGCTGGCGAGGACCTCCTGCTCTGCGGCTGAAGGCATCTCCGGTTCCCGCACTTCAAGGCGTTGCCCCGTCAGGATCGGCGCCCGCGTGGCCTTGAACTCCTGTCCGCCGCTCCCATCACTTGAACCGAGAATCTCGTTGAGCAGGGTCAGGGTCTGCGCAGCCATCGTGGTGTTGAGCAGCATCCGGCGCAATCTGGGCGCGAGCGCGTATTCGCCCTTCTCCCAGCGCACGCGCAGCCAGTAGCGTGGGGGTTGGCCGAATTCCTGATGGGTGGTGAAATCCGGCGGGGCGAGAAATTCGATGAGGCCAGGACGGGTGAAGTTCTCGGTGTCATCACTGACTGCCAGAGCGGCCCACCGCGCGCCGTTCCAATATTCCCAGATCAGCAAGAGCCGCTCGCCAGGCGGGCCTGCGTCGCCGGCGATGGTGACGAACTCGGCCGCGTACTGAAAGCCGGGATTGGCGGAACTCTCCAATTGCAGAAAGCCGCTGTCGCTTTCGCCCAGCGATACCCCTTGGGGAATAGTGACCTGCGCCGCCACCTCTTGCGACCCTCCGGCCGGCAAAGCGATCTCCGATAGAACCGACAGCGCCGACTGCCACCGCGCGCCGAAAATGCCGAAGGTAAATGTGGCCGGCGCGGACGCGGCGTTGGTCACGATGAATCTGTGAGGCGCCGACGAACCGGGAGGGGCGAATTTCTTGCTGCTCTCCGGCGAAATGGGAACAGACCTTTCGCCGTATCTGAGTTCTGCGGCGCGCGCATAAAGACTGATCTTGCGGTTCGGAAATACGGTACGTTCCGGCGGCAGGACAAAACCGGCATAGAGAGTCGGACGATCTTCCGGCGCGCGAACGAACGGGGCGAATGAAGGATCGTCGGGCTGAGCGGCATTGGTTACCCTCTCGAAAGACGAATTGTTGTAGGCCAGCATCACTTCCGGCGCCCCGGTCAAGGTTTGCTCGTAGCCGATCTTGACGTCCGAGAGCGAAGGCGGACGGAAGCTTTCGAGAACAAGCGTGAATCCCTCATCAGGGGTTGCCGGTGTTTTGAGTTTATAGCTCGCGTCCTTGCCGTAGTCGCCCCTGATTATGCGCGCGCGCAGCCAGAAGTTCTCCTGTCCGTTGACAGCGACCGGGGCGACCTGCTTCGGCAAGGTGAGACGCACGATCCCGCTCTGACAAAAAGCGTGCGTGCCATCAACGAAGCCGGTGACGGGGTCGGGAGAGGGAGGGGCGGCTTTGCGGCTTACAGTCAGGGTCGTGGCTGCCAGCGCCACTGGTCCTGCTCCTTCTAATCCTTCGATCAACAACTCGTTGCGGCCTTCGACCAGAATGACCGGCAGCGGACTGCCTTTCGGGCCGCTCACCACCTGAGAATTATTGCTGCCATTGGTAATGCGGATGGTGGACACCGCAGCGGCTTGGGAGCCGATCGCATTCACAATCAGGTTTATGCCCCCGGTCTCGACCGGCGCTGGAGGCGGCGTGACAGTCAACTCTACTGTCCGCGTGCCCAGAAACACGGGCGCCCAGTCAACGTCCGTCTTACTACCGAGTGTGGCCGTGAATTTGATCTCGTTCAGGCCGTTTGATAGGCCCAGGGAAGCGGCAAACCGTCCGTCTTCGCCAACCTTCACTGAAACGACGGCCCCTTGAGATGGAGTGACGATCTGGGCCTTCACTACAGCGCCTTTTTGCGCTCTGCCTTGCACTATGACGGTTTGGTCATCGGTTACTTCCGGCGACGGCTCCAATTCCAGCAAGCGCAGCCAGGGGGGCGCGCTGCTCAGGCCCACTTGCCGCCAGGCGGCGCCATCCCAGCATTCCCAGGATAATTGCAAATCCGCGGAAGGCCGCACGCTGGCGGTTGTCGGCGTCAGATGCGAATTGGCCACCTTCACGTCAAGCTGTAAAGCGGCGCCGGCCGGGGCAAGCCCCTGAGCGCTATCCTTGGAAAAGGCTTCCGCGCTGGCCAGGTAGAGCGCGTCGTTGAGCTTCGGTTTTTCCCCGAACGGGAAGAAATCTTTTCCCAATTCGATTGGAACGGCGTTGGTGAAAGCCGCCTCCGGCAAAAGGCCCTGGCTGAGCGCGCGCAGGAGGTGGACCTCCAACAACACTTGGCGAGCTTTCGGAAGCTGTGTGGCGCGGACCATGTTGAGTCTCGCGTCGCTCGAAATAGTAATGGGGGTGAGCAGGCGGCCACGCAACCAGCGGTTCGGGATCCCATTCACCGGGAGTTCGGGAACGGGCGCCGCGCCGCCGAGCGCTATATTTCCGGAGTCGCTGAGGTTTTGTGTCCCATCGCTTATTGGGGCCTTACTTTTCCATTCGCTGCCGTCCCAAAGTTCCCAGCTCAGCTCGCGCGCGTCTTGGACCGCGCCTTCCAAAGTGAACAGCAATCGGAGGCTGTCAATTTGCGGAAAACCCAGCAACCGGCTGTGACCGAGATAGAGGATATGTTCAATCGGATGATTGCCCTGAAACACAAGCTCGCCAGATGAGGCGGCGGCGATGATCGAGCTGAGATCGGCCTGTTGATCCCGCTCCGGATCGCGCGTGAAGAGCGCTACCAACTGCGCGGCGGTGACGGTCAATTCGCGCTCGGTCTCAAAGATGACCGGTTCCTTCTCACCCTCGGCGGGCGGCGCGGCGACCTGGGTTCCGGCGGGCACTAGACCATCGACGGCGCTGCCGGCGGCCAGCGAGAAGGTTAGCGGCGCGCGCGCCGGTTGCGGCGGCAATAGCGCGGCCCCCAACAAATCGAGGAAGGCGAGGAAATTTTTGCCCGGCGCCTCGTTGAGCCGCTGAATGATGATCTCGGCGAAACGCGCGAAGACGCCGACGAGCGCGCCGCTCACGCCGGTCGCCTGCCCGGTCGCCGGATCGAACTCCTGCCATTCGGGGGTATAAACTTTGATCAAGTCCCGCGTCTGCCTGGCGATGTCGCCGGCTATGCGCTGGTCTATGTTCGGGGGAGAATTGGTCATCGGGTTGCGCTTCGCTCCAGATAAAAGGGATAAACCAGATTGAAAACGTTGTTGGTCGCGCGCACTTCGTAATCAATGCTGATCAGCAAGACCTCGCCGTTGTTTTGGGGGAGCGCCTGAATATCAAGCACATCAACGCGCGGCTCGAATTTGAGCAGCGCTTCGCGCACCGATTGCGCCACTCGCCCGGCGGTCGTCGCCGAGGTGACTTCGAAGACCAGGTCGTAAATGCCGCATCCGAAATCGGGACGCATGGCGCGCTCGCCCTTCGCCGTGCCGAGGATGATTAAGATCGACTGGAGCACACTGTCTTCGTATTCGGCGAGTTGGATCTTTCCTACGTCTTTGCCTTCCGCGCGAACTTTGACGGGGAAGCCCCAGCCCACGCCCAGAAATGGTTTCGGCATAATTTTTCTCCTTAGGAAAACGTCCACAAAGGCACACGAAGAAACACGGAGGGAGAGAAAAAATCTTCGCGCCCCTTCGTGTGCCTTTGTGGACGTTTTCCTTCAACCGATAAAGACTGTGCCCACGGCGATCACCGTGCCGTTGGGCAGGTCCGTCGGGTCGTTGCAGGTCGTAGCCGTATCGCCGTTGCGCGCAGCCATCTTGCCGTTGATCTTGACCGTCTGGCTGCCCACTTTGATCGTCGCCTTGTTCGCCGGCGACTTTTGAAAGGTTGTGCCCGGCGGCGTCGGGATGTGCGGCGGCGTGTTGTCAGCCGTGCTGTCCACGGTCGCGGCCGGCATCCCCATAATGTTTACGTCGCTGCTCAAACCGCCATTGATGATCCCGGTGAAAGGGTGCGGCAGCGGCGTCGGCACTGGCGATGGCGCCGCAGGCACCATCACGATGTGCGTATCAACGGCGACTACCTGGTCGCCTTTTTTGGCTGCGGGTTGACCCATCGGTCTCCTCCAAATCAGTTGATGTTGACCGTCGCGCCCTTGATATTCATCGTGGCGCTGGCTTTGACGTCCATTCCGGCTCCGGCTTCGATCTTCGAGTCGGCGGAAGATTTGATCTCGAGCTTCTGCGCGTCGAGCTTGATCGTCCCTTTGGTGGCCGAAAGCGTAATGTCTTTCTCGCTGGTGATCGTGATCGAATTTTTTGCCGTATCAATCACGATGCTGTTTTTCTCGCTCTTGTCTATGATCTCAATAGTCTCTTTGCCGTCTTCGTCATTGAGCTTGATCGTATGGCCGCTGCGCGATTTGATGACGCGTAGATTGTTTTTGCCGTCGCCGTTATCGGCGGGCGGTTTGTCCACGCCGTTCCATAGCGCGCCAATGACAAAGGGAAAGCGAACATCGCCGTGCTCGAAAGCCACCAGCACCTCGTCATCGACTTCCGGCAGGAAAAACATGCCGCGTTCCTTGCCGGCCATCGGCGCGGCGATGCGCGCCCACTGGCTTTCGTCCTGGTCACTGAGCCAGGGGAATTTGACCTTGACGCGGCCCAGGCCGTCGGTGTCCTGGTTGTTCGTGACCACGCCGACAACGACGCCGTAGAAGCGTTCCGACGCCGCGTCCCGACGGTCGGCGCTAAGCAGAATGTCCGAGAAATTCACACCGCGTTCCTCTGCACGGAAAAGCTCGTGCGATATCCGCCTTGCGGCGAGTAACTATGCGTGGTCTGGTTGACGTAGTACTTCCCGCTGAACATCGTGCCCACGCCTTCGATTACGACCACTTTGCCGGGGCGCAGATCGGTGCGCCCTATGCAGGAGCCACTGCCGGTGACCAGCGATAAAGTCTTCTTTTGCAACAACGCCTTGGCCATTTGATCGGCTTCGGCCTGCGACATCACCGGCTGATTGGCTATCACACTGGCGGCCGAGCCGAATTTGTCTTCGGTCAAAGCCACGCCACTCTGGCTGCCGCCCATGGTCGCCCCTTCGTCGCCGGATCTCGCTTCCCCGACAATCTCCTTCTTGTCTTGCGGGCTCCAGCCACGAACCTTGGCCTCGCTGACCTGACCGGACGAACTCAAGTTCGGGCTGAACCCCAACAGGTCCGCCTCCAGCGAAAGCGTCAGCGATTCACTCTCGGCGTTGGCGACGGGCCGGAAGATCAACTTCTTGTCATCGACAAGGACCTCGTATTTGATCGCTCTCGCGCGCTCCAGCAAAAACGCCAGGTCGGTCTTGTTGGCCTGGATGACGTAGTCATGCGTCACCTGGCTGTCGGTGGCGTCGCCGGTCAACCCGGCTTCGCTGGCGATCTGCGAGGCGATGTCACTGTCTTTCACCTGCTTGAACGTCCGCGTCTTCGACTCGCGCTGCAACCGGTGTAGGCGGTCGTAACCGCGCACTGTCAATCTGGGAGGGCTGTCGCGGGAGAATTGCGGATCGAGACCGATAATTTCGCCGATAGTCATCGTCTCCAGCTCATTGCCGTAACCCAGCTTGACTTCCACCACGGAGCCGATGGCGAAGAGTGTCTGGTCTTCAAGCCACAGCAACTTGTTTCCGTGCCCTTCGGGGCCATACAACGTGAGCGAGAACATCGACGGGATGTCAAGTTTTTCGCTCACCGAGACATTGGCGATGTGGGCGCCGACTTCGGCTGCCAAGGGCTTGTTGTTAATGATGACATCGCAAACCGGAACCAGCGGTTGGCTCAAATTGGCGACCGGCATAGGATCAATCCTCAATCGAGTTTAGGAATCGCAAGGCGCGCGCCGATGGTCAACCGGCGCGGGTCGTCGATCTGATTCGTTTCGGCAATCACCCGCCACAGCCCCGGGTCGCGGTAGACACTGTTGGCGATGCTACTCAGTGTGTCGCCGCGCTTGACCAGCCGCGTGGTGAACTCCGGATCGGTCTCCTTCTTATCCTTCTCCCAGTCGAGAAATTCTTTGATCGCCAGGGTCAGCGTGGCGCGCAATGGCTTCCCGTCCGAGCTGAAGAGCGTAAAGTTCTGTCTCAGACTGGTGATGACGCCGGTAAAAGGAAAATCGAACTGGCTGCTCGAATCATCGCCCCACGAGACAACGATCACGGGTGGACGTCCAAGATCATCCCTCTTGATGCGCGTCAGGGCGACGAGTTTATCGGTCAATTCGCGCACATCGTCAGTTTTCTTCCCATTGACCGCCTCGGTCACGTCGTAAAAAAGCTCCATCGCCAGTTCGCGGCTCCCTCCACCTGCGAATTCGATCATTGGAGCGTTGTGAGCGATGCTGCGCTGTTCATTCCACGAAATGGATTTACTGATTGAATAGCTGTTCGGGTTGAAGAGCGCCTGGACTTTCTTCGTTTCCTGTTTGACACCGTTCTGGTCGAGCGGCGTGATTTCAATTTTTGCCAATGCCATTTAGAACATCCCCCTGCGTTCGCGCTCGATTTGCAGTTGCCGGGCGAGCAACCGGCTCACCTCTTCGGCGAGTTGCTCCATATCAACTCCGCCTCTCCCGTCTCCGATGCCGCCGGAAGGCGCCGGAGGGGACGCCGGCGTGACAGTCTCTGCAGTCCGGTCTGACCCTTCCTCGTTTTGACGAGCGATCATAGGCGCGCCCGGCGTGATGTTCTCGCGCTTCGCCGGCTGCGGCGGCGAAGCTGTTGACGAACTCTCCGCGCCCTTGCGCCAAACGATTTTCGGCGGGGCCTGGGCAGACGAAGGACCCGGTATTTCCGCAGCCACCGCCGGCTTTCCGCCGGGCGTCTGCGGAGCTGATGCGACCGCTGAATTGTCGCTACGGCCTTCGCGGCTTTGGGCCTGAGTCTCCTCGGACGACGGGCCGCGAGTTTCGCCGGGCGCGGCTTGCCGTTGGATCAACGCGGAAGCGAGCGGCAACCGCGAGACGCCGGACGACGGCTCCGCTCCCGGCCTCGACGCCTGATCCGGCATACGCTCATCCCGCGCCGGCGATGGCGACCGTGCAGCCCCAGGCGATCCCACGGCGTCTGTGGCGCCGGCGACTCGCTCATTGATCGAAGTCGTCGCGGGGAATGGCGCCCGCTGCGTCGCCACATCGGCGTCAGGGGCCCTGAGAATTTTCCCTTTGAGCAGCCCCGGCGCTTCGTCCGCTTTCCGCTGCGCGCGAGCGACCGCGATCGGCGGCGTGGCCAGCGGCAGGGCCAACGGTGGAGATTGAACCGGCGAAGGTTGAATGGCCGCAGCGGCGACATCAACGACACGGCCTTTGACCGAAGCCGGCGCCTCGGTGGTTATCGCGCGGGTGATCGAATCAGCTGATTTACTCACGTCGCTGGACCCTGCGTCCGAATCGCCGTCGCCACTTTGCCTTCGCTGAACTTGCTTGTCAGCCGGAGCAGGGGCGACTTCGCCGCCGACTCTCGCCAGCGTCATCGGTGTTGAATCGCCGCCCGCCGCTTCGGCAATCTCAATTGACCGCGAATTGGCCGGCGCCTCGCTCGAGCCCTGCTTGGAGCCTCCCCCAATGATCGGCGAATGGCCGCTTGGAGTTGATGACGGTCGCCCCGCGTCTGACGGCCTAGTGGCGCGGCGCATCACCCGCATCAGCGGCGGCGCCGCCTGAGTCGGAACAGGCGCCAGGGTTTGCGCGGATGACCTTGGCGTGATTGATCGCGGCGATAACGGCGGCGCGGCGGCGGCCTTCTCGCGCAAGGCGGCCGCCGGCGCGGAGGTCAACGCGAAATCGAAGCCGACATCGCCTTTGGGCTGCGCCGCGTTTTCGGCGTCGGCATATCGCGTCCGCCAGTGGTCGAGCATCGCAAAACGACGCGCGACCAAGCCGGCCGTGCGGTCGTACATCTGCAGCGGATGGCTCGTGTTGATTACACCCACTGGTTCTGTGCGCCGCCGTAGCAACCGTTCAGCCAGTTCCGTCGATTGCTCTGGCCCTGTCTCACCAGCCCCTGTCTCGCCCGTCATGGATTGTTCAATAGGTTCGTTCATTCAATCCGCCGTTGATCAGAATCCGGCTGAAATATCCAGCGATCCGGCAATCTCCGCCCCGATGCCAGCCACCAAACCGGCCAGCGTCGGACGGCTCAAGCCGCGATGCGCCAGTTCGACGCTTTCAAAAGCGACGTCGCTTGAACTGGCGCGCAAATCCGGTCCAGTCCACTTGTACGGAAAAGCTTCCTTGAAATCCCACCACATCACCGGAATGCCCTGCTTGTCGAGCAGGTAGATCGTTCCGTTCTTACGATTGATCTCACCCTGCACAACCTCCTGGTGCCAGTCCCACAAACCGGGAATCAGCGTCAGTCCGTGTTTGAGCGTTAGCGGCGGATATTTCGTCGGCCCGGCGAACCGATGGACGTATTCGTTGACGCCGCCTTCCCGGTAATCGAAACACTCGGTCTCAACCTGCAAGCCGGAGCATTCAGAAAAACCTCCGGCCAGTACGCCTTCGATCTCAACCAGGAAATTGAAGACCTGGTATGGATCGGCGCGTACACCCAGCAGATTCGTCACCAAACTGAAAGCGGCATTGAGGCCTAACGAAGGCATATTATTGTTCCTCCAACAAAATAATCAGAACGTCGTCTCTTTCATCTGTTCATTGAATCGCTGATTGATCCTGGAGATTTCGGCGACCCATCGTTGGCGCTCGCTGTGTTCGAGCGCGAGAATCTCCTGATGCGGCCAGTGAAAGTGATAAGCAATGTACGCTACCTCCTCGTAGAGCCGCTCTAAGGGGTAGCGCCAGCCCCCCCCAGGCCGCCGAGCTCCAACTCGAACTGCCCCTCGCAATGCGGACATTGCGCGCGCACCAGGTTGTGGCCGTTCTCATTGATCCGGCGGTAGAAGTCCTGCAGATAGGCCAGGTCCGCCGCGAACAGACCTTCGATCGTCTTCGGATTGATCTGCTCGAGCCTCCCCAGCCGTGTGATTACCCGCGAGAGCAGGATGACCAACAGATAGGCCGGGTTGTTGTGCACCCGTGGGTCTTTGAGCGGCGCAATCTCGTCGAAAGCCGTCGCCAGGCGCATGACGCCATCTTTATGCAGGTTGCCTTCGGCGTCTACAAATCCCAGGGGCAGCGTGAATGCGAATTCCGTTTGCAGCATGGCGTTTCATAATCTCGCATGGTTTGATGGAAGCAGTAGAGACGCAAGATATTGCGTCTCTACTCGCTCTTACGCGCGCTTCAATTCCTCGTGCGTGATTTCCAGCGTTTCGATCGCCACCGTCGCGCTGGTCGAGTTGAACGAGGGACCGGTCCATTTGGTGGGCCAGGCGTTGGAGAAATTCCAGCGAATCTTCTCGGCGCCCGTCTCATCCAGCAGCACGATCGAGCCATTCTTGCGCTCGGTCTTGCCGTCTATCGCCGTCTGTCGCCACTTCCACAACTCATCCGAATCGGTGATGCCACGCTTGAGCGTGATCGGCGAATACTTGTTCATCCCCGACAGCTTGCGCACGTGGTTGGGGTCGGTGCCCTCGCGATAATCCACGGCGTCAGTGCTCGCATCCAACCCGCCGACTTCCTGAAAGCCGGCCTGGGCGATGCCGTCTATCTCCACCAAAAAATTGAAGCCACGATACGGATCAGTTCGACTTCCGGTAGGCATGTAATTCCTCCTCAGAAAATAACCACGTAGGCGCCGAATTTATTCGTCACATGACGATCACGTGACGAATAAATTCGTCACTACGTGGCGCGTTATTATTCTTTCAGGGCGTCGCCGCAGCGACATGAAGACTCCTGCGAAAAATGTCCGGCAAGCCACATGAGCTTGTCGGAGGCTTAAGTAATAGGCCGTTGCGATTCCGCGCGCTCAACCGACCTCTGTGACGCCCCCGCGATGGATGATGCGCACGACGATGAATTCCGCCGGCGCCAGCGGCGCCAGACCGATTTCAGTGACCACCTGACCGACTTCGCGTAATCCTGGCGGGTTGGTCTCGGTATCGCATTTGACAAAAAACGCCTGCTCCGGCGTTGCGCCCTTGAGCGCTCCGTCACGCAGCAGTTTGGTTAGGTAAGTAGTCAACTCGCGCTGAATCCTCACCCACAATCGCGTCTCGTTAGGCTCGAACGCCGCCCACGCCATATTCAGGTCGATCCAGCGGCGCAGCGTCAGGAAGAGCCGCCGGACGCTGACATAACGCCAGTTGGGATCGCGGCTGAGCGTGCGCGCGCCCCAAACGCGAATGCCGCGGCCCGGAAAAGCCCGCAGGCAGTTGACTCCTTCGGGGTTGAGTTGATCCTGGATGCTGTTGTCTATGCTGGTCTCCAGGTCGATCACTCCGAATACTTCCTCGTTCGCGGGCGCTTTGAAGACCCCCACCCGGCCGTCAGCGCGCGAGAAGACGCCGGCGACATGTCCACACGGCGGCGCGAACTGGCCGCCGACGACGCGCAGCCAGGGATAATAAAGAGCGCCATTGATCGGCTCCGCCTGCCCCAGGGTCAGGCTGGCGCGTTGCTCCAGAACCTTCTCGGTCGTGCGCCCAGGCAAAGCATCGAGGATGGCCAGCCGGTCGCCCTGCTCGGCGCAATGCGCAAGCATCTGTCGCTGCACTTGCGTAATCGCCGAGACATCCGGATTGTCATTCGCCAGACGCAGACTCATCGCATCGGGCGCCGCCACCAGATCGAGGTCATTCAACGGCGCCAGGGCGGCGATGGCGTTTTGCAGGGCCGCCGCCCGGTCTCCGTCCGGATTGGCCCGCGCCACGTAACAGCGGACGCCGCCGTTGTCGAAGAAGCCATTGACGACATCGGCCAGATAGCTTTCAGGCCGGCTGCCAAAGCGGGCGGCGAATTCTTCCTTACGGTGTAGGGCCACCGGCTGATTGAAATCCGGCCCTCCCTGGCTGCCCGCATCCGCGAAGCCGATAAACCCGGGTACGCCAGTCGGGAGCTGAGCCTCCGGCTTGAGAAAAATCTCTTCGCGGTAAACCCCCGGAGTTTTGTAGATTGGCGTCATCGCTCCTCTAAACCGGTTAGCAAATGCGCGTGCGGGTATCCGGGCGGGTGTCGTTTACTCGCGCCTTTTTCCTGACCGGGCAAGGCCGCAAATAGGGCGATTAAACAAATCGCCACACACCGTAAACGCATTTGCTAACCGCCATAGTGGGACAGAATTTAGTCCGTCCGTGGCATGAATTGTGGCGGGGCTGTTCCGATTTAGCTCGGCGCGGTGAATTGACTGATGCGGAAGATGACGAATTCGGCGGGCCGGACAATCGCCACCCCGATCTCCGTAATCACCTGTCCCAACTCGCGCACCGCAGCCGTATTAAGCTCCGCATCGCATTTGACGAAGAAAGCCTGCTGCGGCGTCGAGCCGAAGAGCGCCCCCGAACGCCAGACGTTGGTCAGGAAATCCGACACGTTGCGCACGATCTTGGCCCAGAGCGCCTCGGTGTTAGGCTCGAAGACGGCGAACTGCATGCCCTCGTCAATCGACTCGCGCAGGAAGAGCAGCGTCCGGCGGACGTTGATGTACTTCAGATCGGCGTTGGCGTTGCCGCCAATCGTGCGAGCGCCCCAGACGCGGATGTTGCCGTTGAGATCGCGGATGCAGTTGACGCCCTGCGGATTCAGGCCGTCCTGCTGCGCTTTGCCGATTCCGTATTTCAACCCCAGCGCCCCCAACACAGGCTCATTGGCCGGGGCTTTATGCACGCCTCGCTGTGTGTCGACGCGGGCGTAGACGCCGGCGACGTGACCGCTGGGCGGGACGAACTGAAGCCCGGCGCCGGTCGGGTTCTGAATCTTCGTGGCCGGATCGAAAACCTGGATCCAGGGGAAGTAAAAAGCCGCGAAGTCGGAATTGTCCGGAAGGACGTTGTTGGCGTTCGATGGATCGAGCAGCGTCAGGTCGAGGACGCTGCTGGTCTCGACCGTCTCAGGGCTGTCGAAAATGGCGAAGCGATCCTGCGTCCTTTGGCGGCAGTGCGTATCAATCTGGCTGCGCACGCTGTCGTCGGTGATGCCCGGCGCCGCGACGATGGCGATCTCGTCAATGGCCTCGAACTTAGTCAAGATCGCCTGGATGCCGGTCGTGCCGGTCGCTCGCGCAACGAAGCAACGGCTGCCCCCATTGTTGAAGAAGCCGAATACCGCATGGGCCAGGTTGCGCTGACCCACATCGGTCGAAAAGTCGCCGAAGAAGTTCTTAAATTCGCTGAAGTTCGTGCACAGCTTCACCTCGCCCGCCGCCACGAGCGAGAAGTTGCTGATGACCACGTAATCGGCGGTAATCCGCGCCCCACTGGCCGGCGCCGGGGTGATCGTGGCGGTCGTGGCGGTGTTCCCGGCATTGGCCGCCAGAGAGGCGGCGACCGGGGCGCCGTTCACCTTGATATGAAAGGATCCGGCGGAAGTGAGCACGGGATGATCTGGGAGGTCGAAAGTGGTATCCGCCCCATCCCCCACGCCGATCGTTCGATCCGTCACCGATTCGACCGGAACGACGATTGAATTCGGCGCTACTCCAATGAAGCCGGGGGTGCTTGTGCCGACCCCGGCAATCGCTTTGATTGACGAAGGCACTTCTTCGACATAGACGCCTGGTGATAAGTACTGTGGCATTCGTGTTCCTCCTAGTTGAATATCTGACTACAACTGCACGTTGTAATTGCTCCCGGCCGGCGCCGGGATCGTTATGTTGACATCCGTGGTCGTCACGCCCGATTGGACGCGCAGGGTGTAAGCGCCGGCCAAGATCGAGCCGAGTGTGTAATTCCCGTCGGCCCCGGTTCGCGCGCCAAGGCCGGTCCCCACGAGCGTGACGAGTGCGCCCGCCACAGGCGCATTGCCTGCGCCCGTCACCCGCCCGCCGATCCAGAAAGATGTAAGTTGCGTTGGCAAAGAGATCACCTCTTCGTCCGGTCCGGCGCGCTCGCCCAGGCGGATCACCGCCGTCGTCACTGTGAACGGAGGCGGGGTCTCGGGCGGGAAAACCTCCATTCCGATGGTCGCCTTCACAGTAAGCGACGGGCGGAGCTTGTTGCCGATGGCTGTCCAGAACTCCGCCGGCTCTTTCAACCCGTCGGTTTGCGCGGTCATCATCGGCAACGGCGGCTCTTGCCCGATGAGCTTGCCTTTCAAAAAAGAGGCCGGAATCTTCGGGTAGCGCGAGAGCACCTGCGCCACCTGGCTGAGCAGCCGGTGCTCCTGCAGCGTCAGATCGGCCCCGCCGACCGGCCAAGCCGTAACCAGATATGAGCAGGCGACGCGCATCGGAGGCCGATGAATTCGCGTTTGTCCGTTGAGACGTTCATACTCGGGTTCGTTGCTGCGCAATTCCATGTTTTCGCGAATGTCGTACAGAAACAGGTCTATCGTCGTCTGCGCAGGATTGAAGGTTTCCACAGGGCGGTCAAAGACGATCTGCGACGCCGCCAGTTCCGGAAAATCGGTCCCCAGCGCCGGGTCATCTAAAATCGCCTGTATTGTTAGGCTCAGGTCGCGGATCATACAGCGATTAACTCATCACGTTGTTTGCCCAGGATGTATCAACAAATGAAACACACCCCGATTTCCTTTGGTCAACTCGTTTACCGCACACGGATGCTTGAGTTTGAGAATCAACCCCGCCAGGATTCTTGCTATCTCCTCGCTGATAGTCCCGGTTTGTGAGGAAAGAGCATAATGATAAATGCAATTCCCCCCTTGCTTGATTGCGCTGGCCGAGATTTGAATGCCGAGGGAAGTCGTCCCGATCTTAATAACCGGGGGAACCGAACCCTCCTCCGAAATGGCAGTCTCCTCGGCGGCTGGATTGGCTATCCACTCAACAGCTTGAGCGACTTCATCAACATGACGAGGATGAAGAAGCAAATGTTTTGCTGCTTTTCGCAAGCGCCGCGCCAAGGTGACTACGACCATTGCCAACATTAAGCAGGCAGTCGCCAGGGCGTGCCACGGATGAAAGGTCAGGGGGCCTGACAGTTCTACCCAAACAATCACGCACATCAGGACGAGAGAAGTCCACTGCGCCTCGGAGAACCCTCCGAGATACGGGCGCGCCGGATCTCCACGCATAAACTCGAAGCAGAAACGTCCGGTGGCGTAGGCGATGAGATACCATGAGAAAGCGTCGCCCGGCGGACGGCCCGCAAGAACGAAAGCGGCGCCCACCAGCGCCAATCCGAGCGCCCAGAGCGACTCAACACATTGAACAGGAAAGAGCCGCACTCCGACGAAATAAGGCCTGATGCCGGCGACGGCATGCTCTTCTCGATAGCAGACGCCCCAGTTATGGGGTCTGCCGTGACAACAGCCGACCATCAGACAACCTAAACGTCCACAGAAGAGGATTATGCCCAGGCCGATAATCGTCACGTCGAGGTAAGGCAAAACCGGCTGTCGCAGAAGCCACGACACCACGGTTGCCGTCAGAATCACCGCGATCACGTGATGATAATGGATTAGGGCATCCCGGCCGATAATCGCCTCCGTGACCATTCTCAGTATGGAGTAGGCTGCTACCGAAGATAACACGAGGACAGCAACCACCCAGTATGACAAGCCCAGATATGACACAAGTATCATGGCCATAACGATCGCGAGGGCCAGACCCGTACAAGCGCACAGTTTGAAGACCGACCATCTTCTATGTAAGAAGCCGACTTCGGTGCGAACCAGCTTGTCCAGATAGTTATTGATCATATCTGAGGTTTTGAGCTCGTTCGGTCAATTCTTTAAGCTCTGATTTCAGCGAGTCGATGAGCCCTTTGCGGTTGTACTGTTTCCCATAGTTTTCCAGGCAAAATAGTCTGACCCACAAAGAGGACGACTCACAAAGACGCGAAATTTCCTCCTCAGTCAATCGTATCTGTTTCTCTTGCCACAACCTGAAGAACTCGGCGTCGTATCTGCCGCCGTGATTTGCGAGGTGCGCAATCAGAGAATCTCTCTTCCCATACTTCTCGGCCAGATCCACCAGACGCCTCCTTGCCGTCAGGTGAAAGACGAGCATGTGTGGATCTAACAGCGATTCCAGAAATATCGGGATCAGATCGGCATGAGACAAACTCGCCAGACTCTTATATAACTCCAGCCGCTTCTCAGCCGACTTTTCTGACAAAATCTGCTGATGGATTCGCCTGATTCGATCCTTAAACCCCTCCGGATCAGGCCCCATGACTTTGAACGAACAAACCTCTCTCAGTACGAAAGGTTCGACCTTGCCCTCCGATTTGGGCCAAACCTTCACCACTACGGTTAACTTGGTGTCGCCAGGCGTTATCGATGAAAAGTAGTCGTGTAAATAAATCTGGCGTGACAACGATTGTCCGTTGGATAGCGTCGTTGTCGGCAATATTCCCGTCAGGTTGCGCAGTTTCGGACGTTCCTTCAGCGTCCAACCTTGAGGCGGTTCAAATTCGATGTCAATAAATTCATCGCTCATAATCTCGATAGGATCCTTCCCGTGGTATGTCATGGTCAGTGTGACGGGAATCGGACCCTCAAATGAAACATTTACCAATCCTAGATAAATACCTAATGAAAAGATGTTCATGCCTGTGCCTCCTTCGCGTATAAATAAGAGTCGATTCGGAACTCCTACTATACCTCAGCGTCTTGCACAGAAGTGTCGTCAACCGTGCCGGCCGCCACGCCGTTGTTCGCAAAACCTTCTTTCTTGCAGTGAAGGAAATGCTTTGAGCTTCCACATGATGATGGGGCCGACACGTGACGACTAATCTTAAAGCCAGAGGTCGGAACCTTTGGACCAGCGGCCTTGTCCTCGGCAATGCCGGTTCGCTCGCAAGAAAACCGGAAGAATTGGTGCTGAATAGATACAGATCCCGGATCGGCGTCAATCATACGTCTCATACCAGCGGCGTCAGCGGCGCCCTTTGCATGATGATCGGTCTGAGAGTCCGTGGTTCTAAGGAAGTCCGATGTAGTCGGGGTAACTCCAGCCCACAAACCTGTTCCAGTGTCTACTAATACATTTTCAGAAATCTTTGTTTTATCGCAATCAGCTTTTACTCCTGAATCAGAAACGAACGTCAGATCGTAGGCCGCGCCCCAAAACCTGCCAGGCACGCCTGGGAAGGGCTCATCACGCATTACCCTATTAAATTTAAACCCTATTTCCTTTGGGTAGGCGGCCACGGAGAAGGCGTTGCTTTCAGCCAACCTGGTCGTCCCCTGGCTCGCCACCAATTTCAACTTCCCCGCATTTCCAGGCGTCGTCTGTGTGTCCCCTTTGAGTTTCACCGTCGCACTGCTCGTGAGGTTGTGTGTCGCCGAGCCGTTGATTGTTGCGGTACCGTTGGCGGCTCCCGCGCCTTCGATGGAGAGCGTGACAGTCGGCGCCGGGCTCCCACCACCAGTGACCGTGACCGCGACATCCGTATCCACTCTGGGTGGGATGCGCTTGATGGCCGGCGGCGTGTTCGGAGCGTTCACCGGGCCGATGTTCACTGTTGCATTTGCCACCGGGGCAGGCGCTGATCCGGCGTCTTTCGGCCCGGGCTTTTTCGGCCCGGGGCCGTCGAGTGATACTCGCGGTCCGGATTTGAGCTGCGGCCTGACTGTCTGGGCGATGTTGGCTAA
>Ga0075421_100001614_pt1 | contig 26552 bp, 25 predicted proteins | sample SoiMetdeltSBSDD5_FD_75292 | JGI IMG/M metagenome (GOLD analysis project Ga0075421, IMG submission 75292) | Bulk soil microbial communities from a Populus tree surrounding site in Tennessee, USA - Soil MetaG P. deltoides SBSDD5 | ecosystem: Environmental > Terrestrial > Soil > Tree plantation... | reverse complement strand
CTCAGCGGTCTGCTCTATCAGCGCGGAGGGCGTCCCGAGGGTTACCTTCACCCTGCAGCATCCAGCAGCAGCTCACAGCAAACAGCCTAGTTGGATTTCGTCATTCCACTGTTGGCTTGACCGTGTCGGTCGACCGGGTAGCTTGCCAACCCGGCTGCCGCCGAGCGCGCGCCTCCCACACTTTCGTCCCCCGCCACAGCGTCCGTCGTGCTCACCGAGGTCGATCTCCGCCGTCTTCTCGCGAACGGCGAACAGTTCACCGCTGAATTCATCGGCGAGGGGACGGTCGCGATCGCTGACGATCACCTCGTCGACGCGGTGGTCTGTCTCGCGAACGGACACGGTGGCGTCGTGCTCGCGGGGGTCGATGACGATGGGCGCGTGACCGGGATTCGCCCACGCCACGGGAACTACACGGACTCCGAGCGGGTCAGGTCGATGATCGCGGGGCGGACCGTTCCGAGCTGTCCCGTGACGTGCAGCGTCATCGCGATCGACGGCGTGGACGTGCTGGCGATCGAAATCCCCGCCGGGCGGCCGGTGACGTCGACGAGCGAAGGGGTCTACCGCCGGCGCGGGACGGACGCTCACGGACGGCCCGTTTGCGTGCCGTTCCTCGTTCACGAGATTCAGAGTCGCGAAGCGACACGCGGCGCGCTGGATTTCACTGCCCTGATCGTTCCCCAGGCGACGTGGGATGACCTCGATCCACTGGAGATCGAGCGAGTCCGCCGAACGATTGCGTTGAACCGGGGGCGGGCCGACGCGACGTTGCTCGAGCTCTCGGACGCCGAGATCGTTCGCGCGCTCGGACTAGCCGAAGGGGGTGGTGAGCGCGGCGACCGAATCGATCGCGTGCGTGTCGCCGGACTGTTAATGGTCGGGCGTGAGGACGCGATCCGCCGATACGTCCCGAATCACGAGATCGCGTTTCAGGTGCTTCGCGGTACTCGGGTGGCCGTAAACGAGTTCGTTCGGTGGCCGCTGGTGCGGGCGGCGGACGAGGTCGGACTTCGGTTCGACGCCCGGAACCACGAGGACGAATTGGCGTTGGGACCCGTCCGCGTCGGGGTTCCGGCGCACAGCCCGTCAGGGTTTCGCGAGGCGCTCCACAACGCGCTCGTGCACCGCGACTACACGCGATCGGGTGCGGTCCACGTGCAGATCCGTGAGTCAGGGGTTGCGGGCGACGTGGACGGCGAGATCGAAATCTCGAATCCGGGCGGGTTTCCGGAGCAGGTGCGGCTCGACAACATCCTCGTGGCGCCGCCCAGACCCAGGAATCCGGTTTTGGCGGATGCGTTCAAACGCATTGGGCTTGTCGAGCGAACGGGCCGCGGGATCGACACGATTTTCGAGGGTCAGCTACGCTACGGGCGTCAACTGCCGGATTACTCGCGCTCTACTGGCGCGAATGTGCAAGTCGTGCTGACCGATGGCCCGGCGAACGTGGCGATGACGAGACTGGTCGCCGAGCGGGACGTTCCTGGACGCCGGCTGTCGATCGACGAGCTTCTGCTTTTGAATGTTATGGCGCGAGAGCAGGAACCCGTGGGTTTGGGGCGGGCGTCCGGGGTGATTCAGCGGCTCGAGGGTCCGACACGGGCGGTCTTGGACCGCCTGGTCGAGTCCGGTTTGCTCGACGGGTGGGACGATCGCCGCGAGCGTGTCTATTACTTCCGTTCGGCGATCGCACGAGCGCTCGGGGTCGCTGACCTGGACGAAGACGTAGCAGCCGAGCACGCTGGGGAGCGCGAGCGTAAGATATTGGACCATGTGAGCTTACACGGCCGCATCACGCGTTCTGCGGCGGCGGAGCTGTGCGGCCTGGAGGGGCGGGAAGCGCGCGCGGTCTTGGAGAAGCTGGTGAAGCGCGGCGAGCTCGTGGTCCGCGGAGAGAAGCGCGGGTCGTACTACGAGCGGGCTGGTGCGGCGGGCGCGGGTGCCGGCTTTGTGGATGAGTCTGGTACGGGCGATCTAGCGGGGGAATGACTGAAGTTTTGGCGCGTGGACCAAAGTTATGAACATTGTCCACAGACTTTTAAACAACCGCCAAAAGGCTCTGTCATAACTTCCATGTCATTCCGAGCGGAGCGCCGAAGGGGCGCGGGTGCCCGCACCCGCCCAGAGGGCACCCGGCGGGCGCATGAGGAATCGCAGGGTTCCCGATAGAGGGCTCTCTATCGCGACGAGTGCCATTCCTCATCACCCGCTTCGCGGGTGCCCGGCTCGGAATGACAATGCCTGCGCGCCTCCGCTCGGAATGCAACGCTTGGGGACCGGTAGGTCCGTTACTCCTCCTCCTCTCTCAGGCCGTTGGCGAGCTTGGCGAGGCCCGTGGCAAGGGAATGAACTTCCCGGTCACTCAGGTTCGACGCCGCCCGTAGCAATCGCGACGTGCCGGTCTCCGGCGCACGCCGAACCACGGCCCGGCCGCGCGCCGTGAGGCCCAGCGACAGACGACGGCGGTCGTCGTCGGCCAACTTCCGCGCGACGAGCCCCTGGTCCACGAGCCGGCTCACCACCACGCTCACTGAGCTGATATCGGTATGCGTCCGCTCCGCGAGCTCGGTAAGCGATGTCGCCGGATTGTCGGCGAGCTGGCGAAGCGCATGGAGCTGCGCTCCGTGAACCCCAACGCGCTGCTCCGCCGCACGCGATGCGAGTCGCAGTTCGCGAACGAGCGAGCGAAGGGCATCGAGGATTACGCCGACGTCTTCGCCGCGTTCGCCGTTGTGGGTGTTGGGCGCGGATCGGATCGCGATTTGCGAGTCAGAAGAGGTCTTCATCGGTCTCCTCCATGATGTTCCAGTAGAGCAGAGTCGGTGCACCGGGACTCCGATCCTCCATAACGCCGACGTGCACGCGACACCGAATCGAGGTGTCGGCTCTCGTGGGTATCAGGGAGACAGGCCAGGTTGCTACAGCGGGGCTCGTGCAACTTCGCGCAAGCGCCTCACGAAACGCCTCGCGTTCCTCGAGCGGGACGAAACAGGCGAGCGGTTTCTTAACGAGCGCATTCTTGGGTCGCCGCAACAATCTACACGCGGCTTCGTTCGCGAATGTGATCTGCGCCGCCGTCGTGGTCACCAGATAGGCGAACGGCGCGCGCTCGAAGAGGGCGAGAAAGATCGCGGACGATTTCTCGAGGTCGAATCGCGCCGCGGTCAGGGCTTCGTTCTGGACCCTGAGCTCCTCGACCGCGCGGTCGATGTCGTGAAAGGTGCCCTCGAGGACTTGAGACGCGGTCGCCAAGTCGTCCGCGCCGAATCGCTCCAACGCGTTCGGCCGAACGCGTTGGAGCATGGTCCTGACCGCCCGCTCACTCTCAGCACCATGCGCATGCCGCGCGTCGGCGATCTCGGCGAACTCGGCGAACTCGGCGACGTCCGGGAACGATTTGAAGCCCATAGGACCTGCCATGATGGGGAGCGTGCACGTGCTCACCGCGATCATCGGGCGGCGGTAGATGGAACGCCAACCGACGGCTTCATACGTCAAAGTAAGCTTCGAGGCTTCATCTCACCATGTCGCTCGTCAACTCTTGGGCTTGGGCACCGGCCGCTTCCTTGACGAGCACAACCACTCGTTCCGGCGGGATGCCGTCGGGGCGGAGTCGCCGCGCGCAGGCGGTGGCGGAGGCGCGCACGAGTGCGCGGAGCCCGAGCGGAGGTCAGTCGCCGGGCGGTGCGCCGGTCGGGCGATCGGCGAGGGCGGTGTGCATCGGCGACCGATCGTGGTCCTTCTCCTTCACCGGAACCTCACGCAACGGACGTGGCGGGAACCCACTGACCGTCGCGAGACGCCTCATGCCGCATCATTTGTTTGGGTGCCAACCGTTTATAGCGCCAACCATTCGTACGGGTCAAGCGAGGCCGGCCTGGAGAGCGCGCGAGGTGCGCTCTCCAGGCCGGCCATCCCCGCGGGGATCAAGCCTGTGCGGTGATCAGGGCAGATGGATCTCGAGACTGCCACCGCCCACGGGCGTGCCGGCCGCGTCGTCGGCACCAAGTTGGGTGTCCAGCACGACCTCTCCCGTGACGCGGTTCCAGATTCGAACTCGAAGGGAGTCGCCTGCCGGATCGTCCACCACGGCGACGTCGAACTCGTAGTCACCGCTCCCGTTCAACGTGCCGCGACCGCGCAGATATGCCGTTTGCCCGGACACGACGAGCCAGTCGAGCGTAGTGCTGCGGAAATCGAATGTCGTCAGCTGCAGCTTGAAGTCCGCCTTTCCGGTTGGTGTCTCAGCGCCATCGTACTTGGCTGTAATCGCGAAGGTCAGCTTCCCAGCCAGGGTGGCCACGTTCCCAGCGCCCCGCCGCGTGCCGGGTAAGACGCGCGCGACGGATTCGATCCACGGCGCGCCCTCGGTCGACAGAATCCACCCACCGCCCGTGAGCCACCCACCTGTCGGGTCATACACCACGACCTTGCCCGTCGCGGCGCGCGTATCGGATCCGCCGTCGGCATCCTGCACGGTGAATCGAACCGAGTACAGACCAGCCGCCGAGTACGTGCACGTGCCGGTGGCGGTGCCGTTAGGCGCGGCGGACTGAACCGTGACGCCGTTTCCGCAATCGAGGGTCGCTGCATGGACGTCGGTTGTGCCCGGGTCGGTAAACGTCGCCGAGATGGCAATGGCCACCCCGCCGGGGACCACGCCTACCGGCGTTGACGGCGCCGCGAACGGTGCCAGCTTCGGCGCCACGTTGGCGATCGTCGCCGTTGCGGTCGCCGTGTGCGTCCCGCCTCGGCCATCCGACGCGGTGAGCGTGACTTGGTACGACCCCTCGTCCACGTAGACGTGATTCGCCGGGGGGGTCGACCCGCTTCCCGTCGTGCCATCGCCGAGGTTCCACGTGTAGGTCAGGGCGTCGCCGTCGGCGTCGCTGCCGCTCAGCGCCAGGCTCACCGCGGACCCTTCATTACCGGTGTACGGCCCGCCGGTCGATGCGACGGGCGTAGCATTCGCTGCTGTCGACACGTGACCGACTGTAACGTTGTCGAGCAGCACCGCAGTCGCCGGTCCATTGATCGAAACGGCGAAGCCCTTGAAGTACTCACCGGCGTGGGCGAGCGCGACGCCGAAGAACCGTCTGCCCGAACTCGCGAGCGGGATGTCGAGCGCGTTGAACGCGTAGCTCCGCACGTTCGTCGTCAGGACGACGTTGACGGGAACCTGCACGTTGATCAGTGTCAGGTCCGCCCCGAAGAGCGTGAACGCATCACCGTCCGCGAACGTGCCTGTGACGGGATAGCCGAACTCGCTCGAGATGGACTTGCTCGGGACGCCGAGGCCAAGCCCTTGCCCGAGTAACCAGTTCGGCTGCGACGTGTACGTCACTCCGAAGCTGGTCCACGGCACGGGTAGTTCGTACACCATGTCAAACTCGAACGCTTCGAAATCGTTCAACTGCGCGATGGTGCCAGCGCCGTTGAAATCGGCGCGCGCATCGAACGCTGAGTAATCGGGAGTCACCACGACCCCCGCGCGAGCGACGGTGGCCGCACTCGCAGCTCCTGGCGCCGACGGCTCGAGAATCCCCTGATCGGCACAGGCGCCGAGCAGGCTGATAGGAAGGAGGACTCGTGCGAGCGCGTGAACGAGCTTCGCGGCGCGAGGTGAATGCCGGCACGAGTCACGAAGGCTGGCCGACGAGTGCGGGTTCATGGTTAGAGGTCCGTGGTAGCGCGTGAGTCCCGATGGACGACACGGGCAGGTCAACAGCCCTCGCTGCTGACCCGAGCGTCGCCATTAGAGTCGCGCCTGCCAGGGGTCCGGCGCGGTGATGAAACCCCAGACGCAAACGCGGCGCGCGATACGCGGTCATTCCGACTGCGCGTGCGGACGAAATGACCCGAGGGCACCCGCCGGATAGCGGTCCTCGTAAGTCGCTTGTCCGTTAGGCGTTAGGGCGCTGGTGCCGGGCGCCGAGCGGTGCCTAACGCGGGATGGTGTCGCCCCGCGAGATGACCGCGCCCACCGTGGGAAACGGGCCCGCGCAAACCGAGCCCGCGCCTCCGAGGGCATCGCGAACGCGCGCGGTCAAATCGCGGGCGGCAGCGTCGCCCTCGACCACGCCGTACACCGTCGGGCCCCACGAGCTCTGACCGACACCCGCCGCACCCCACTCCTGCATCCGGCGAACGAGGTCGGCGGTGGCGCCGGGGGCGAACGTTCCGCCCTGGGCCCCTTTGAACCAGCCGCCGTTGATGCGCTGCACCTCACTCAAGGCACGGCCGAATGCGGACACGTCACCGTCCACTACCGCCGGCAGCATGGCCATGAGCACCAGGTGTGACACACGCTCGACCTCCTGCTCCGCGGGGACGGCCAGCGCAGCAAACGCCGCGGACTCGGCGGCGCCGCTCACCCCAGCGCGCGCGTCCGGAACCGCAACGACACATCGCCAGCTCTCGGGGAACATGAGACGTGCGAGCAACGGTGCCACGCTGTCATCGTTGTCACGGCGTCCGCCCTCGAGCACGAGTCCACCCCCCGCGAACGTCCATGTGCCCACCGCGGAACGCCGCGCCCGCCCGACCGCGTGCGCCAGCTCCGGTGCGGTCGCCCGGATGTCATAGAGCTCAGCGAGGGCGCGCGCGACGCAGAGGGCGAGCTGCGTACCCGAGCCGAGACCCGAATGGACCGGGATCGCGCGCTCCACGAGGATGTCGGCGCCACCGACGATTGCGTGAAAGTCGAGAAAGCGATGCGCAACCTCGGCGGCGCGCTCGGCGCTGGGGCCTGAGGCGCGGACGGTATCCGCGAGCTCGGCGGAAACGCGAGCGGTGATGCCAGGCGCCGGCGCTCCTACGCCGCCGAACTTGCGCCCGAGGGAGCCGCGAAGGTCGAGAAGGCCAAAGTGGAGCCGAGCGGGCGACTCCACCGTCACGCGATCTGTCGTCATCCGCGAGTCACCACCTAACGCGGCGCCGGGGACGGCAGTGGCGCGGCGCGGATGTAGTCCGCGAGCAGCGCCATCGCCTCACGCTCCACGGGCCCGGCCGTCTTATCGACGATGATCTGCAGCCGCGCGAGCTCAGCCTCGAGGAAGTGCCGCTCGAGGAGGTGGACTCGAGTCGCGTAGATGGCTGCCTCCAGCACGGCGTGACGCGCGCGGTTGAAGCCGATGAACTCCCGCTGCACGCCACGGTGCACGACGTTCGTTTCGATGCGGGAGCGGGGCGGCGTACTGTCCACCGAGCGGACGCGCAACTCGCGCCAGGAGCATGCGTCGCGCAGTACGACGCCGTTTACCGCGACCGCCCGGACGACGGGGTAGTCCGGGTTCCCAATCGCCGCGCGGGCGAAAAGGCCGACGTCGTCGATCAGGTTCACGACCGCAGCACCCGTTGCCATGATGTTGCGGAATGTCGTCGTCTCGAGAAACGGTTTCAGTACGGGCGCCGCGTCGCCGCCATTCCAGTCGACGCCCATCGGCGCGATGTTCACGGCGCCATCCCCATCGACGGTTGTGACGATGGTCTCGATGATCACGATGCCGGCTCGCTCGAGGCGTTCCGTGTGCGTGCCGACCGTTGCGTCAGGCGAACGTGCTCCGACTTCACGTCATCCGGCGGCGTCAGGTAGCCCCACGAGAGCGAACCCTCTTGCCGGTAGGTCTTCCCGAGCGTAATGGCGAGCTTCGCTTTCGCAAGCTCCTTCCCGAGGTAGAACGCGTGCATTGCCTCGGTGACGCCGAGCTGCGCGAAGATCTCCTGAATATCCGTGCCGCGGACGAACAGATCGCGGTTCAACACCGTGATCGCGTCACGGTCGGTGAAGATGCGGAAGTTCGGATCGGTGATGCGCGACTGCAGCTCACGAAGCTCCTGCTCCGAGTACGCGAGGATCGCAGGGTCCTTGATGGTCACGAGGCGGTCATCGATGTGCTTCGGGACGACATGCGCATTCACGGCGTGATGCATGAGTTGGCGCGCGATGGCCGTCTCGCGGACCGCGCCGCGGGCCCAGGGGATGACCTCGGTCGTGAGGATGGTTCGGATGCCGAGCTCCTGGCAGATCCCGATGAGAATCGCGGTCACGCCCGTCGAATCGGCCTCGGTGAGCTCAGTGATGTTTCCGATGCCCATCATCAGCTCGGCAATCGGATAGCGGCGACGCGCTTCACCATACCGCTCGAGGGATGCCGTGAACCCGAAGCCGATGGGCTCGAGCACGGGGTCGATCAGGTAGCGCACGCCGCGCTCATGGAGCGTATCGACGATCCGGTCGATGCTCTCGAAGCCACGGCCATGGTCCGGCACCACGACCGCGCGCGCGCCGGCCGCGGCGATGTCGTCTGCGACGGCGAGGTTCACCGAGCTGATACTCAACACGAGCTCCGCACCGGCGGCAACGGCGGTGCGAATCTCCGTCGGGTCGAATGTGTCCACGCTCACGCGCATACCTGCACCAACGAGCTCGCGGACGACGTCGCCGACGGCAGGGAACGGCAGCCCGGGCGTGCACCCGATGTCGATGATGTCCGCCCCGGATTCCCGGAAGTACTCGGCCACGCGCCGCACGTCTTCGCGCGCGAGGCGAGGGACGTTGTTGATCTCGGCGATGATCTCGATGTCCCACGCGCCATAGTCGCGAGGAACCCCGCGGCCAAACCACGCCGGAATCTCACGCAGGTCCTTCGGGCCCTTCGCCACAGGCACGCCGGCACGTTCGCGGACGACGTCGGGATCGCCCTCGCAGAGCCCCGGAATCAGCACGAGGTCGGTGTCAGGCGGTGGTGGACCGAGGTGCTTTGCGATCCACGCCGTCGTCATGAGTGCCGCGACGGTGATTCCCAGGACGGCGACGTCGTAGTCGAATGGCAGCGTGGCGTCGGCGAGCACGCGACGCAATGCCGGTTCGGCGAGCTTTCCGGTGACGAACAGCACGCGACGCGGCTTGACGGCGCCACCGCCATCCCCCGTGGCCCGCGCGTCGGTCCTCGGACCCGCCATCACCGCGGGTCGCCGCTCCGGACGAACTTGTTAGGCGTGCCGGTGAGCGCTCCGCCCTCCTCGGGACGCCAGAGCATCACGTCCTCGATGCGCCGCGCGAGCGCGAAGTCCTTGTCGGTTATTCCGCCGGCGCTGTGCGTTTTCAGCTTCACGCCGACGCGGGCCCACGTCACCGATAGGTCCGGGTGGTGATATGCGGCCTCGGCGACGTAACCGATGGCATTCACGAGCATGAGGGTGGTTGGCCAGCCGTCGGTCTTGTAGTAGCGGCGGATCCAGCCGTCCTCGTAGTACCAGCCGGGCAGCGCCGTGAGCCGTTCGGCTACCTGCGCGTCGTCGTACGTCGGTTCCTTGGTCGACACGTGTGGTCCTCCAGTTCCAATTCGGTCCTCATCGTCTCACTGTCATCCGTCGCTTGCTTGTCATCCCGAGCGAGCGTCAGCCGGGTGCCCGCTTGCGGGCGCGTGAGGGATCTGCTGTCCGTACCTCGTGGCTAGCCACAGGTATCGCAAACTAGATCCCTCGACTTCGCGCCTTCGGCGCTCCGCTCGGGATGACAGCTGTGGTTTCACATCACGACACCGCCGCCGACGAGCATTGTCTGCCCGGTCACGAACGACGCGCTGGGCGATGCGAGGAACACGGCGGCGGCTGCGACGTCGTCCGGGGAGCCCCAGCGGGCCAGCGGAGTCGTCGCCTCGATCTGGCGGCGGAGGTTGTCGTCGACCTCGTTGCCGTACGCGGTCTCGATCCATCCCGGTGCGAGCACGTTCACCCGGACGCGCGGTGCGACGGTTCGTGCGAGCGACTTGCTGAACGCGAGCACGCCGCCCTTCACCGCTGAAAAGAGTTGCGCTTCGATACCGGCCAGGCCAGTCAGCACGTGGTCCCAGCTCATGTTGATGATAACGCCGCCGTTGTCCTGGGCCGTCATGAGCTCGGCAGCCTGCCACGAGGCGAGCACGGTGCCGCGAAGGTCGACGCGCATGAGCAAGTCGAGCTTGTCGATGGCGGGAAGCAAGGCGCCTGACCCGGTGAGCACATCGGCACCTGCGTTGTTGATCCAGACATCGACGCCGCCGATCGCGCTTCGCGCGGCTCCGGACAGTGCCTCGATGGACGCGACATCGGCGAGGTCCAGGCGAATCGTGCGTGCGCGGCGTCCGAGCCCCTCGATCTCGCGCGCGACATCGCGCGCACCACGCTCGTTCACGCGGTACGTCAGCGCGACGTCCCCGCCGGCGCGGGCGGAAGCGAGCGCGATGGCGCGGCCTATGCCACTCGATCCGCCGGTGACGAGGACGCGCATCCCGGCGAGCGGGCTCGCGGACGGTTGTGTGGGCAAACGTGGGACTCACGGTAAAGGCGACGGAAAGTGGCACGCGAGTCCGAGAGGGGCAATGAACGGCGGTGGCCGGGCGATCATGCGAGCGGCGAGCATCGCCACCGGGACGGCCAGTCAGTAGCTGTGTGCGCCGGGCCGGCTCGGCCGCAAAGAGCGCTCTCAAACGCGTGAACCAGCCGGACGGTCGCACAGCGCTACTGCCTGGCCGCCCTAACGGTCAGTTTGGCGACAAACGTGTAACCTACGAGTTGCATATTCAGATACGATGTGTAATGATTAGGTTACACGTCAGGGAACGGGAGAATGACAATGGTACCGGATCGAATCGAGCGGGAGATCACGATCGACGCCCCCGTAGATCGCGTGTGGGACGTCATCACCCAGGCCGAGCACATCGGCCGTTGGTTCGGCGACGTCGGCGCGGAAATCGACCTGCGTCCGGGCGGCCGCTTCACGTGTTCGTGGTCGGAGCACGGGACCGTGAACGCGATCGTCGAACGGGTGGAACGGCCGCGCGTGTTCTCGTATCGGTGGGCGCGGCCGCTCGGGGCGGAGGTGAAGCCCGACAACTCGACGCTCGTGGAGTTCACGCTCGTTCCCGATGGAAAGGGCACACGGCTGCGCGTGGTGGAGAGTGGCTTCCGCGATCTCGATCTTTCCGATGAGGAGCGCGCGAAGTACGCGGCCGGGAACGTGGAAGGGTGGAAGCAGGAGCTCGATGAGCTCATCGGCTATGTCGCGAGGCGGGCGGCATGACGCCTCTGCGCGCAACGGCGACCCTGGGGGCGGACGAGGTGTTCGTGGCACTCGCCGACCCCACACGGTGGCGTCTGCTCAACCTCCTCGCGACACAGGGAGAGGGCACCGCAACGACGCTTGCGGAGATGATGCCGGTGAGTCGCGTCGCGGTCACGAAGCATCTCGCGGTGCTGGACCGCGCGGGGCTCGTCCGGGGGCGACGCCGCGGGCGCGAGGTGCGCTACGTGGTGCGGCCCGAGCGCCTCGAGGCGACAGCGCGATGGTTGGCGGGGGTGGCTTCCGAGTGGGAGACGCGGCTCTCGGCCATCAAGCGAATTGCTGAACTGCAGCCATCAGCCATCAGCAATGCGGCCATCAGCCATCAGCCATCAGCCATCAGCTCTACACCCTCGGGACGCGTCTCTCGCAAAGGAGGCATCCCCGGGGCACGCTGATGGCTGATGGCTTACAGCTGCATTCGGTACGTCGCCGACTGGCCGAAGTTCTCCTCGACCTCCATCTCGATCGCCGTCACGCCTTTCGCGCCTTCGGTCTCCAACTGCGCCCACAGCTGCCTCGTGAGATACTCGGCGAGCATCTCCACGGTCGTGTTAGGCACGGGCAGCACGGCGCAGTCGCGGGCCGGGAAGACGTAGCGCGGCTTGCCGTCGTACGCGACCGTCACCGCATCGTCTTGCTCGACGATCGCGAGGTGGGGGTTGTCTTTCGCAAGCAGCACCTTGTGATCGATCGCGTCGCACAGCGCGCGCATGATGCGCTTCAGGACGATGAAGTCGAAGACGAACCAGCTTTCGGGATCGAGCGTTCCCTCGACGACGACGCCGGCGCGGTAGTTGTGGCCGTGCAGGGTCTCGCAGCGATGACCGGAGAACGTGATGAAATGCGCGGACGCGAAGACGAGGTAGTCCTTCGTCACCGATACGCGAAACTCACCGCGCTGCTGCACCGATGCCTCCCGTCGCCGAGTGCCAGCCACCTCCCAACAGTACGACGAAGATAGCTGCCGACGTGAGGTCGGCGGTCGTTCCCGGACTCGTGAGATTGTCGCCGCCGCGGAGTGACTCGTCCAGGCGAGCGACCGCCGCGCGCCCTCGGTCGGTGCGAACCCCGCCTTCAGCGAGCACGGCCCGCGCCTGGCTCGATACCGCGACCGCGACAGCTGGACCGGCGCGACGGGCGATATGGGTGTCGGCACGCGTAGCGAGGAGTGTGAGGAACGTTTCGACGACGGCGTCATTCCAGCCGAGCCCTGCCGTCAATGCGCGGTCGAGCGCAGGCGCGGCGACCTCGAAGGTCGTCTCGAATCCGGTCGAGTACTCGCGCGCGATGTCGTCGCGGTCGGCGGCGAGGAGCATCGCTTCACGGAGCGTGACCGTGGGCTCGTCCGCGACATCCTGGTTGTCGGCCGTCCCCAGGCCCCCGGGGGAAGCGAGGCGAATGGCCGCATAGACCTCACGGGCGTCGGCTACGGTGGTGTTCGCGAGGACGTCAGTCACTGCCGCGCGCAGGTCGGTAGCGGGGATGCTCAGGCGTCCAGTGCCGACGCGCGCTGCCGCACGAGCGAGCGGTACGAGCAGGAGCACGATCCCGAGGTTCGTATTGACGCGTGTCCACCGGCGGGTCGCCCGGATGCAGTCGTGAATCGTCTCGCCCAGCGGGTGATCGCCAGCTGCGCCTAACGGCGCGCCGATCGCGGCGGCGCTTGCCAGAAAGTCCTCGTAGGTCGTGTCATCGAACGCCGACACGCGCGAGACATTGCCAGGCTTCGCCGCGCTCACCTCGAGCAGACACGCGAGCTGGGCCGCCGCCGCGATGTCGATGGATCCGCGCGAACCGGTCACGATTCGCGTGCTGAGGCCGTGCCCGCTACGAGCCGGTCCACGATGGCGCCCGCGATGTCGGTCTCCGTCACGGACTGCACGCCGGACCAGCCGGGGATGCCGTTCACCTCGAGCACGTAGAGCGTCCCGTCGCGCGCGGGCAGGAGATCGACGCCAGCGTACTCCGCACCGACCGCGCGTGCCGCACGCAGGGCGGGCTCGGTCCACATCGGTGAGAGATCGATCGCGCGGGCCTCGCCCCCGAGGGAGATGTTCGTGCGCCATCCGCCGTCACGCGCACGCCGTTCCATGGCAGCCACGACACGATCGCCGACGACGAATGCCCGCACGTCGCAGCCCTGATGCTCGACGACACGCTGCACGTAGAACACCGCACGTGTCAGCTCCAGTGCGTGCACTACGCGAAACGCGGTGTCGAGGTCGCTCACGCGCACCATGCCGTGCCCCATCGATCCGAACAGCGGTTTGATGATCACGTCTCCCATCTCACGGACGGCCGCCATGGCGTCGTCGACCCGCTCACACACGACCGTTTCAGGCGTGGACAGGGCGGCTTCGTGAAGCAGGGCGGACGTATAGAACTTGTCGACGCAGCGTTCGATGGCGCGCGGCGAGTTCATGACGCGAACCCCGCGGTCCTCCAGCCAATGCAGCGCGTCGACCCGGTAGATGATCTGCTCGAGCGACCCATTCGGGATGATGCGTGCGAGGACGGCGTCGACCGACAACAACTGCTCTCCCTCCGACGACAGCGAGGACGTGCGCGCCCCGCCCATCCGCGCGAGCAACGCCTCGTACGGAACGACGCTCCCCGAGTGGCCCCGTGCGGTGAGCGCGCGGAGCAGCTCGTCGGTGTGCCATCCCGAACGCGCGCTGAGAATGCCGACGCGCATCAGCGCTCAGTCATAGAGCGACTTGCGAAGGACCGTGGGTTCGAGTCGTCCGCCGTGAAAGGTCCGTCCCGTCGTCGCGCTCGTGAGCCAGACCTCGCCGGGGCTGAACAGTAGCTTTTCGATCTTGTAGAAGTTGCTATCGTGGCGCGTGAAGATCTCGAAGAACGTCGTACCATAGTCGGCCGATGAGCTCGCAGGCAGGCGCTCCGCGAGGTCCTCGAGCGTCGCGTCATCGGCGCGGATGGTGTAGCGCGCCTGTCCGCCGTAGAGGATGCAGTCGTTCGTTCGCCCGATGGCGGCGAGGTCGTTCTTCGCAACCGGCGGCAGAGGCGCGGTGCCCGCGGCGGTCACGACCTGCCTAACGTCGAAGCCGAGTGCGTCCATCTTGTGGAGGCCAGTCTCGAGGATGCGGGCCACGATCTGCACAGCGCCGGCGGTGCTCGCGGTGGGTGCAACGATGAACGTGATCGCCGACGGCGGGAGCCCGACCTTCTCACTGACCCAGGCGGCGACCGCGTCCGTCGGCAGCCATTGGCCCTCCAGCACGAGCACGCCGCGCGTAGCCTCGTCCGCATACTCCAGCTTCGAGAACAGCTCGAGCTCGACGAGCGCCTTGGCGCGAAGAGGTCCGGACCCCATGGCGAAAAAGTCGCCGATGTTGATCGGCCACCCCGCGTACTGGGACGCCATGCATGCCATAGCCGGGTGGTCGGTCCACACTTGCACGCCCTGATACGGCTCATCGCCGATGGTCAGCGGAACGAACGACACGTTCCCGAGACCGGCCATGCACGCTTCCGCAACGGCGCGACCCGCCGCGAAGCCACCCGCCGCTTCTATGCCCGCATCGATCACTCGGCTGCCTGCCGAAAGCGTATGGACATTCACGCCATAGCGGCGCGGATGCGCGGCCAGGTCATCGGCGATGAGCCATGCGCGCTCATTGAGGGCGAGATCGATCACGTGATTCTAGCTCAGGTTGAAATCCATTCGAGAATTTCTCCCTTCCCGACCGTCCCTGCATCACCGCAGTACCGCCGGTACCGTCCCGCTACAACCTCCGGCCCGATCGTCATGCCGTAGCGACGTCGGATGTGGACGAAGGCGACGCGAACGTGTGGAGGCTCGTACGTGCACGCGTATCGGTACGTCACCGGAACATCGACGCCGCCTACCGCGACGAGTGTGCCTCGCTTGCTGCCGAGCGCGGGTTCGCGGCCGGTGCGGCCAAGGACAATGACGGTTCCGGCGATGATCGTGCGTGCAACGTGATCGCCCGCATCGCGGTTGACGAAGAGCAGCCCACGTCGCATTCGCGCTCCCGCCTCGGCGCCCACGGAACCTGCCACCACGATCTCTCCACCGGTCATGCCGCGTGAAGCCCCAGGGGCTCCGGCACCAACCCGGTTCCCTGCGCTCCCGCGAACGACGAGGGAGCCGCCAGTCATTGCCTGCCCGGCGTCGTCACCAACCGAGCCCAGGACCTCGATGCGACCGCCGCTCATTCCCGCGCCGACGCTCGCCCCGGCGTCTCCCTCGATGACCAGCTCGCCGCTCGTCATCCCGGCGCCGATCCCGGCGACGTGCCCAACGTCTCCGGCAATGCGCACGTGGGCCGAACGCCCCCCGCGAACGTCGAAGACGTCGCCGAGTGGAAGACGTTGTCGCCCGGACCAGACGGGCAGCCGGCCGATCTCGAGCGCCGACAGGCCGGCGAGGCGGTCTGCGGTTAGTCCGTCAGACTCGATGAGCTGTGTGAGCGGCGAGCGAAGCATGAGCGTGGTCGCGTCAGGCACGTGGCGCCTCCGCGACTTGGCTCTGCCCCATGATGGCGTGCAGGTGGAAGTGATGCGGTCCGAGCTTGCCACCGAAGTTGCCCGCCGTGATCGCGTGAACGCCGGGGCGACACGCAGCCTCGATGCCGACGCGCATTGCGCGCCGAATCGATGATTCATCGAGACCGTCGAGCACGATCTCGAGCACGCAGTCAGCGTTCGACGGCAATGACGACGGCGTGAGCGGCCGGAGGGTAGGACAGAACGCGTCGTTCGTCGTCGCAGGCACGGACTTGTAGCGTCGCGAGCCCACCTTGCTTCCACTCCGCGCAATGCCGCCGGGAAAGGGGAGGATGACGCCCGGCACGGTCGCCACGGCGTCGACTGCCGCTTCCGCCGCGGCGAGCGTGGAACGCAGGTCGGTCCCGAGAATGATGAAGTTCCCGCCGCCCACCCCCTTCACGACGCCAAAGCTCTCCTGGACGAGGAACTCGCCATCCATCACGGGGATCCGCCAGTATCGCTCACCGGCGACGACCTTGCTTCCCTGGAATCCGTCGCCGAACGCACGGAGCGCGCGTCCAGCGACGATGCGTCGGTCCGCGTCGGGCAGGCCGTCGAAGCAACTCGTCGTGGGGCAGGTGAGAACTGCCTGCCCAATGCGCTCGACGAGGCGCTTGCCTAGGCTATCGGTGTCCATCGCGAACAGGAGAACGCTCACGCCGGGGCGCTCGTCAGGCGTCTCGTTCGGCGCGAGTGGTCGCTCGACCGCCGCCTCGCACTTGCACGCGATCACCGACGTGGCGAACCCCGTGAGGGTCAGTGCGGCCTGTCGCGCCCAGCGTTCGTTGGCCGCCGTGATGATGAGACGCGTGGCACGCATCGGGAACGCCTCGGCGAACGTGTCCTCGATGAATACTCCACGATGCTCCATCTCAGCGGCCTCCCGCGGATGGTGTACGCGTGGCCAGCGCGGACGGTGCGTCACGGAGCTCGCCGACCGGAAAGTTCTCGAAGCGCACGGTGGCGTACTGATCGAAGTGCGTACGGATCTCGTGCGTGATCGCCCGGTCGTAAGGCGGGCGAACGTGGAGGCGTCGTCCAGGCGGCGCACGTCGAAGCTCGCCTTCCTCGACGACCACGGTACCACCTTTTACGACGTATCTCGGCGACGCGAATGTGCGCGCAACGTCATCGCCGGGTGCGTAGACCGTAACGTCTCCATCGGCACCGACGCCCAGGTGGCCCTTGTCGCGGAGCCCGAGCAACCGAGCCGGTCCGGCGCGCGTGACGATCGCGATTTCGCGGAGCGTGTACTCTCGCTCGAGCCCATCGGTGAGCGCGCTGCCCGCAAGTAACCGGGACTCGACGCGGCGTAACTGCGCATCGCGATAGGTGCGATCCATCAGAAGGCGGATCAGCCGCGGGTACGACATGAACGACCCGCCGTTCGGATGATCGGTCGAGAGCACGATGCGCCATGGATCGGCGGACAGAAGAAAGAGCTCGAGCCCGACGGCCCACTGCAATGCGGCGACGGCCGCGCGCTCACGGTACTCGTGAGGCACCACGCCGCACCCCGTTTCGAGCTCGATGTCGACGTTCGCCCACTTCCGTCCGCTGCTCTTGTGCAGGAGGTACTCGACCGGTGCGTCCGCCGTGAGCGTCGCTGCAGCCCCGAACATCACCTGGCCGACATCGGCGCTGATGGATGGGTGATCGTTCACGTACTCGATGATCTCACGGGCGCCCGACCGCCAGCGGCCGTCGGGCGTGCTGGCGTAACTGTGGAATTGCAGATGCGTGAAGTGCGCGCGCCGGCCGTCGAGTGTTCGCATGGTGGCGAGCGTCGTCGCCGCGTTGCCCGGGAGGCCGAGGTTGTTGCAGTGAATGTGCGTTGCGTGAGGCAAGTCGAGCGCGCCGGCAGCGTCCACGAGCGTCTCGAGAATGGCGCGCGGCGTCACTCGGCCCGACGAGCCTAACGTGGTATCGAGCTCGGTACGTTCGCGGCTTCCGCGCTTCCAGAGCTCCACACCGCCTGGGTTGACTACCTTGATCGCATACGCGCCAGTGGCACCAAGGAGCCAGGCTACGTATTCGCGGGCCCGCTCGCGCTCGCCGCCATCGATGAGATCGAGCAGGAGACGGTCATTCCCGAGCAGCGCGAAGAACCCGCCGTCGACGATGGGCGTGTCGTCGAGCTGGCCATGCGCGACGCGCGCCATGAGTGGCGCGACGGCGGCGTCGAAGACCGTGGTGTAGCCAAGGCCCGCGTACCGGTAGCCGGTCGTGAACGTGCTCGGAACGATGCCGCCGACTCCGGAGCGGGGAATCACCGCCGTGTCGATGAGCGCGGGAGCCGGTGCGGGATCGAGCGCGTGCGCTTCCGGGACCAGGCGGCGCGCCACGTTGACGGCACCACTCGCGACGTGCGAGTGGATGTCGACACCGCCCGGCATCACGATCATCCCGCGGGCATCGACGCGAGCCGCCGTCGGCGGCACGTCCTCGACGACGCGCCCCGCGTCGATGCAGATGTCGCGCACCTCGCCATCGATGTCGTTCAAGGGGTCGTAGACCGTGCCGCCAACGATGCGAAGCTGCGTCATGCGCGGCCCCGTGCCGCCAGGTGACCGACGAGCGTCGTCGCGACCGCCTCCGCGGAGGGCAAGCCTGGCAGCGCCGGCCGCAGTGGAAGCGGGACATCGTCGGTGCGAAGTGCCATGCCGTCCGAGTGAATGCCCGCCACGCCGGTGTCGATCGCCACGACCACCGCGGGCCCCGCGAGTGCCGAGCTTGCGCGTGGGCCGATGACGATGTGTCGAACTGAGTGGAGTGCTGCGGCAACTGATGCCGGCACGGACGCCGCGTCGCCGAGGACGAGGGCGGTATCCACCTCACCACGCGCGAGGCACGCCGACGCCGAGCCGTCGTACGGGAGGTAGCGTGGATATCCACGCGCGAAGTCGACGGCGAGAGGATACCCTGTGCGCGACGTCATCATCGCGTCCGCGCCCGAGCGGTTCCCGCCAGCGCGCATGGCAACCGCCGCGCAACGCGTCGAGTCGTTCAGCTTCTGCGCCAGTCCAGCGAGCGTCTCGAAGCGACGGGATGAGCGTCGTGCTCGCTCGTCAGGCTCGGCGTCGTAGACCAGCGCGACGTACCGTCCGGCGAGGAGCGTTGTCGCAACGTTGCGAGCGTGCGCCCACGCTCGACCTTCACGCGCGCCGAGCGCGGGCCGGTCATCGGGCGGCGCGGTGACGAGGGCTTGCAGGGCAATCAGCGTCGCGACCTCGTCAGCGGGGTCGATCGCGATTCGCTGATCTGCGTCTCGTGGTGCAGTAGCTCCACCCACATCGACGGCGATCACCGTTCTGGATGCCCTCGCCGCATCCAGATCCCTGCCGGCCGGCAGCGGCGCATAACGCGATAGGAACCGTGGGTAACGTTGCTCGATGTCCACTGCCCAGAACACGACCACGTCGGCCCGGTTGCGAATCTCGCCGAGCGTGGCGGAGGCGTATCCGCGTTCCTGTGAGGTGAGGACGACATCGAGTGCCGTATCGGTCGTCGCGCTGTCGAGGACGCCGCGAAGCAGATCGGCGATCGCCACGCCATGGCACTGCGACTCGCATGACAGCCCCGGAGCGAGGTAGACGAGTGCGCGTCGCGCAGTGAAGAGCAACTCGGCTGCCCTCGTGAGCGCGCTTTCGAGCGAGGTATCCCGGCCATCCACGAGGCATCGTGTGGGGACGCGGCCGTCGGCGAACCACTCGGCGCCGAGCGAGCACGCGTTCCGCGCCTCCACGATTCGACCCGCGTCGACGACGACGTCGATGTCATCGCACGCGCAACCACAGCCGAGGCAGGTGGCGTTCGCGGTCACGGTCGCGGCACTCATGCCGTAGCCATCGCCCACGACCGCAGCTCGGTATACATGGCGTTCGCTCGGCGGACGAGTGCGTCGTAGCATGCGCTCGCGTCGACTCCGTCGGCGAACACGGTGCACACCGGGTGGCCAGCGCGAATTGGCTCACCGGGGTGGGGGATGTCGCGCACGGTGGGATCATCGAGCCACGCCCGAGTGTCGCCGCAGACCACGTCGTGACGGGCGAACACGATTGCCTTGCCTGTGGCGGGTGCATCGCGGCTTGCCCGCTCGAGGTCGAACGACGAGAGCTCACCGACCGTACACGCGGCGGCATGAGCGGCGAAGACGGACACGCCATAGGTGCGCTCCACCAGTTCCATCGATGCCGAGTATCGTGGGTTCACCTCGACGGGGTAGGGCATGCCGCCGCGCGCAACGAAGTCGATGCCGTTGACGCCCACGAGCCCGAACTCCTCAGTCACGATGTTCGACAGTCGGGTCGCGTGCGTGAACAGCGGGGCACCCGTTGTGAGGATGTTCCCGCAATACTCGAACCCCTCAGCCCCGAAGGCTGCGTCCCCGACGATCTGAATCGTTAGGCCGAGGGGGACGGCGCGTCCGCCGGCGGCGACGAAGGAGATGGAGCCGGGCACGCCGTCGATGCGTTCCTGGAGGTATGACCCTCGAGGGATCGGCGTGACGGGAGTCCAGTCGAGTATCCGGCGCCCGCCGCCGGAGCGGCGGGGCTTGAGGAGCCAATTGTCATCCCTCGACTTCGCCGCCTTCGGCGGCTTCGCTCGGGATGACAACAGCGGGTGCGGCATACCTCGCCGCTCGAGCGCGGCCGCGAGCAGCCACGGGTCGCGCACGCGCTTCAGCACGGCAGGCGGGTTGCCTAACAGCACACGACTGCGGGCGAGTGCCTGAACCGCTTTCGGATGATTCTCGAAGTTCGAGAGATACATCACCGCGTCAGCGTCGAGCCGCTCGGCGACACGCGCTGCGGACGACGCGGTGAACGCGGTGTCGCAATCCCGGGACATCGAGAGTGCACGAACGCCGCGCGACTGATCGAGATCGCCGAACGCATCCAGTGCGGTGACGGCGTACCCGGCGCGCGCGGCGGAGTCGGCCGCCGGCCGCGTCGAGACGCCGACAATGAGCACGTCACGCATCGACGATCCCCAAGCGCTCACGCGCGGCACTAGGCGTGATGAACACGAGGTGATCCAGCACCGTGCCGGAGGCCTCGGCGATCTCGAGGCTCTCGACAAGAGGACCTTCGGCGCCTCCGGCGAGCCCGTCGGCAATGAGCGCGGCACCTTGCGCCGCCTGCTTGGCAATGGTAGCGAACCCGCGCAGGAGGCACACCGTCATATCGGGCGCGATGACCGCCAGCCGACGCGCGAGCTCTTCGCGCACGCGGGCGACTCGCGCCATGCGGCCGGACACGACGACCTCGCGTGCCGATGGCGCCGAGACGCGAAGCGAGGCCACGGCCTTCACAGCTCCTTCGATGTAGGCGTCCCACGCGAGGCGTGTCCCGGGCGAGTGTCCGGTCGCGAGACTCTCGGGGTCGGCGGTCGCCTCATCGATGACGCTGGCGGCGCCGCCGCCGAACAGCATCTCCTTGGTGATCGTGCGAGCGAGAAACGCGACCTCGCCGTCGAGGGCGCCGGCTGCCGCGATGCCCATCGGGCCGGATGTACCACCAACGCCGTCGACGACCTTGCCGCGTTCAACCGCGACGACGGCAGAAAATGCGCCGCCCAGCTCGAGCAGAATCAGCGATACATCACCGACCGCGTGTTTGCGCCGCGACGCCTGGTCGCGCACCGCGAGCGCCGTCGCGCACAGCTTGTCGGCGGTGCCCATGTCGACGCGATTGATCTTGCGGTGCGCCGGTACCGATGGAAGGTGCACGACGCCGGGCGTGAAGACGACCGGAAGCTCGGACGCAGCGAGCGCGCGTGCCAACGACCGAAGCCCGCCAATGCCGCCATCGCCGTCGCCGGCGAGATAGGCCAGTCGGAGATCCGTATCAGTCAGATCACGCGCGCGCCGCAGCGGCAGGCCGTAACCCGACGGACCGGCGACGAGATCGAGCGGGAGGCATTGCTCGAGCCACGCCACGAGTCGGCGCGGGTTCGCGAGGGCCTCGCGCGTCGGCAGGGACTCATCGAGGAAGAGTCGACCATCCTCGAGTCCACACGCGTCGATGCTGACCGTACCCGGGTCGATGCCGATGACGCGCGGCACCGGCGTCAGCCAGGGGGCGGAACGGCTGGTGGCGCGGGCGTCGAGTGCAGGAGCTCGCGAGCAACGTCTTCGATCGTTTCGGCATCGAGCACCAGGTCGTTGCGCTCGAACAGCTTCGCAATGCACCGCTTGTGGATCTTCATCTTGAAGTTCCCGATCCCAAGCGCCCCGAACGCCTTCGCGCCGCCACGATCGACGCCGGCGTCGTTCACGTCGATGCCCGCAATCCCGAGTGGCGGGACGGCGTTGAGATCGGCGATCGCGCGGATGCTCCGCCGTCCGGCCCACGCCGACTTCGGCACGAGCTGGACCCCCGCCGGCCCGGCGTTCAGCACCAGCTCCGCGTCGCCTAACGCGTCACCGACGTGCGATGGATCGGGAACGATGACGGCGCGCACCGTCCCGCCGAACCGTTCTCGAATGCGCGCCGTGGCGGCGCTGGCTTCTTCGGCGCGAAGCGACGTGATGGTGACATCAGCCCCGGCGCGGGCGAGCAGTCCCGCGGCGCGCGTGCCGACCGGGCCGGTCCCCGCTACGACGACAACGCGGCGGCCGCCGACATCGCCAACGGCCTGCATGAGCTTCGCGACGGCGGCGACGGCGGTGGTATTCGAGCCGTTCGAGTCGAGCATCGCCGACACGCGGAGTGGCCCGAAGAAGGTGGACGACACAGCGGCCAACAGCCTCTCGCCGGTAGCCAGATCGGTTCCGCCGATGAAGATGGCGGTGCAGTGCAGGTCCTTCGGGCCACGCGTGAAGATGGCGCCGTGCACGAGATCGCGAACGGCGTCTTCGGTGACACCCCCGTAGCTCAGGACTTCATCGGCGCCGGCATCGTAGGCTACGATGCGATCGAAGACGCTCGGGAAAGGAGAACTATCCAGATGCAGGAGGATCTTTCGCATACCGGGGGCGGACGCTGGCTGACGGCTCGTTTCAAGGGTCAGAGTTGTTGAAAGCCCGGCTTCAACAACGCTGACCCCTTCAACGAACGCCGGCCTTAGATGTTCGCGCCGTGCATCTGCTTTCCGCCCGCGGCGCCCACCGTATCGCCGTGCTTTGCCTCGGCGTTGCTGGCGAACGGATGCTTCGCCGTGCGGGCACGCGTGATGACGTCGTCGATCTTAGGCTCACCGTCTAGTGCTCGCTGAATCGACTCACGCACGGCCTGGTAGTTGTAGTCGTAGATCTTCTGGTCGTCGGCTGCGTCCCAGTGGATGAACACGCCGACCAGGATGCACAGGTCGTCGACCTTGTTCTTCGGGATGACGCCGGCCTCGACGGAGTCGACGACCGCGCGGGCCACGGCTGCTTGAGCCGGGCCGAACATCTGCACCGCCTGTTTGGCGCCCTTGATCGTGACCTTGTTGAACAACACGGTGTCCGGCTTCGCCGGCAGGTTCGGCGTCACCACCGCGGTGAGGGTCGTGAAGCCGTCCTTGTTGTTCGCGAGCGCGTTACAAAACGCGGTCCCGGCCGGCCCGGACTTCGAGCCGATGAGCAGGTCGATGTGCGCGACCTCGTTACCGTCGCCAACGAGCGACTCGCCGAGAAAGAAATCCGCTGCCATGGGAACGTCCCCCGTGAGGAAAGGTGAACCGGCACAACGAGTACTGTCTTTCCGGTCGACGGAGCGGCGCGTCGTCGCGAGTGCGGCGGGAGCGCAGTCCCACTCGGAGCGTGTCCGCGTGGGCAGCCCGTGAACTTTCGGTTGTGCCCCGAAACGATTCGGGGGTGCCGATGATGGCCGAGATGGGCTGCGAGTGTCAAGCAGCCTGAACGCACGCGACGGCCCGGGCGCGATCAGGGAGCGAAGGGGCTGCCGGCGGCTTGACGAAGCGTCGCCAACCACGCTCTTTGGTACCCACCCGCCCGCGTGAGCGCCACGATGACGACCTCCCTCTCCCGAGCGACCGCACGGCTCGGCCGCTCGCTCACTCTCCTCGTCGCGGTACTCGGATGCACCACGAGCCCGGCGGCGCGCTCCGGAGCTGCATCGGCGTCGAATGGCGGCTCGCCGGTGAACGGGACGGAGATCCTCTGGGACCAGTACGGAGTGCCGCACATCTACGCCGCCGACCGCCAGGGCATCGCCTACGCGTTCGGCTGGGCGCAGATGCGCAACCACGCGGATCTCATGCTCCGACTCGTCGCGCAGGCACGCGGCCGCGCGAGCGAGCTGCTCGGCGCCGACTACGAGGCCGAGGACCGGTGGGTCTGGACGCTCGAATTGCCGGCGCGTGCCGACCGGATGCTCGAGGCGCAGCCGCCCGACATGCGGGCGCACCTCGATGCGTTCGCGCGAGGGATCAACGCATTCGCGCGCGAGCATCCCGATCTCGTGAGCGACTCGGTGCGCGCGGTGCTTCCCGTGCGAGCGGTTGACATCCTCGCCCATCTGAACCGGCTGCAGTTCGCGCGGTTCATCACCAGCCGCACCGAGGTGCGCGACGCCACGCGCGCGTGGGAGCGTGGGTCGAATGCCTGGGCCGTCGCCCCGCGTCGCTCGGCCAGCGGGAGGGCGATGTTGCTGGCGAACCCGCACCTCCCATGGTCGGATCTGTTCACGTGGACCGAGGCACACTACACGGCGCCGGGGATCAACGTGTACGGCGCCGCCGTCGTGCTTTCACCCGTGTTGCTGATCGCATTCAACGATGCGTTGGGCTGGACCCATACCGTGAATACGCAGGACGGCGACGACCTCTACGAGCTCACGCTGTCGGGTGACGGGTATCGACTGGACGGGCAGGTCCGTCCGTTCGAGCGGAACGAGCATGTGATGCGCGTCCGCATGCCTAACGGGCAGCTCCGTGTTGACACGGTTCGCGTGAAGCGCTCGGTTCACGGGCCGGTCGTCAACGAGAAACCGGGCAAGGCGATCGCGCTCGCGGCCGTCGGTCTCCACGGCCCGCCGCTGTCGCTCGCGCTGGTGCAATGGTGGAACATGGGGCAGGCGCGAACGTTCGCAGCGTTCCTCGACGCCATACGGCCGAACCAGATCTCGGGGCAGAACATCACGTATGCGGACCGCGACGGTCACATCATGGTGTTCTACGGCGGCAACACACCAGTGCGCCCGGGCGGGACCCGTGCCTTCTGGGCCGGCATCATCCCGGGCGACACGTCGGCGACGCTGTGGACGGCGCTGCATGGCTTCGACGAGATGCCGAAGACCGTGGATCCGCCGACTGGTTACGTGCAGAACGCGAACGACCCACCGTGGTGGGCGACGTTCCCCGTCCAGGTACGGCCGGAAGAGTTCCCCGCCTACCTCGCGCCCCGCCCCATGGGCTTTCGACCACAGCAGTCCGTGCGCCTGCTGGAGGCCGATTCCAGCATCACGTTCCTGGAGTTGGTCGAGTACGCAAACTCGGCCCACATGGTGCTTGCCGATCGCGTACTCGACGCGTTGCTGGCGGGGGCGGCTGCCTCACCTAACGAGACCACTCGACGCGCCGCTGAGGTGCTTGGGCGCTGGGACCGTACGGCGGACGCGGAGAGCCGCGGTGGTGTGCTGTTCGCCGAGTGGTGGGGGCAGTACCGCCGAAGTCGCAGCGGACGCCCGCTCTTCGGGGGGCCGTGGAACGGGAACGCTCCGCGAACAACCCCGGCCGGTCTCGCCGACACGGCGCTCGCTGTATCGGCACTGGCGTCAGCCGCCGACACCGTCGCAAAGAAGTATGGCCGGCTCGACGTGCCCTGGGGCGACGTCTACCGGCTACGTCGCGACACGGTGGACCTCCCCGCCAGTGGCGCCGGCGGCGAGTATGGCGTCTTCCGTGTGGTCGGCTTCGACGAATCAAAGAAGGGTGACGGTACGTTCGACGCGATCGGCGGCGCGTCGTACGTCGCCGCGATCGAGTTTTCCGATCCGGTTCGGGCAGTCACGCTGGTGACGTACGGCAACACGTCTCGCGTCGGGTCCCCGCACCGCGTGGACCAGCTTCCGCTGTTCGCGACGAAGCGTCTCAAACCGGCGTTGCTCACGCGATCGGACGTCGAGCGGCACCTCGAGCTGCGCGAGCGTTTCTCATCGAGCAATACCACGCCCTGACAACGCCGTCGTCGCGAGTGCGGTAGGGGCTGTCAGGCAACCTGAACGCGCCAACGACGCGTGGCTGGTTATCGTGGGGGCGCTGCCAGGTCCCGCGCATCGATGCCGCGGCGCGTCCAGATCACGATCACGCCGCACCCGGCATCCAGCTTCTTGAACTCGGCCGGGATCGAGCCGAGCCCCTTGTAGACCTCGATCGCCTCGATCTCGCTCGGGGTCACGAACTGATTCGGTCCCAGGTCGGGCGGAACGATCCCGGTAAAGAGCGGCATCACGATCTCGCGCGGCACGCCGTCGATGACATAGAGCGGGAGGCACCCGCCGGGGAACTTCAGTCCTATCTGTCCCTCGGATCGACGAATGGCCACGGTGCCCGATGACTGCACCCACACGCTGGGAATTCCCATGAACAGCTGCGACGTGGTCATGGGTTTTCGGCGTTCGATCTCCGAGCGATCCATGTAGTACCCCTGGCCAGTCTTTCTTCGGTACTCGAACCCGCGAAGTCCCAACGGGCTCGCCGCGATCGTCCTCTCGGCGAGCACCTGGACCGTGCGTTCGAGCACGATTTCGGGCAACTCGCGCTGTCGAGGCGCGAGGTACAGCGAGAGAACGGCCGGTTCGTACCCCACGGCCCGCACAGTGACCTCGTAACGGCCGGAGCCCACCAGTGACAGCGCAAAGCGTCCATCGGGCGTTGCTCGCGCGCGAGCGTTACGACCGGCGATCGACACGTCAGCGTCACCGACTCCGTCGCCCAAGCGCGAGACAGCGCGACCGGCCAC
>Ga0075421_100001610_pt1 | contig 26577 bp, 19 predicted proteins | sample SoiMetdeltSBSDD5_FD_75292 | JGI IMG/M metagenome (GOLD analysis project Ga0075421, IMG submission 75292) | Bulk soil microbial communities from a Populus tree surrounding site in Tennessee, USA - Soil MetaG P. deltoides SBSDD5 | ecosystem: Environmental > Terrestrial > Soil > Tree plantation... | reverse complement strand
ACGGCATTCCCCGTCATCGACCAGGACGACCGTCTGCTCGGGGCCGTGGCCATGTTCTGGGAGCGGTGACGGCCATGCAGGTGACGCCGTACGGCGTGCGAGGGTCGGTGGCGGCGCCCGGGCCGGCGACCGCGCGCTACGGCGGCAATACGTCGTGTGTGCGCGTGACAGGCCCGGATGGCGCCGTGCTCGCGCTCGACGCAGGCACGGGGATCCGATTACTCGGGCTCGACCTGCCGCCCGGACTTCGCCGCGTCGACGTATTGCTGACCCACCTCCACATGGATCACATCATCGGGCTCGGATTCTTCCGTCCGCTCTTCGACCCCGCCATGGAGGTTCACATCTGGGGACCGGCCAGCGCCACGCTCAGCCTGGAGGCACGCCTTCGCCGCTACCTCGCGCCGCCGCTCTTCCCCGTGCGGCTGCGTGACGTGCCGTCCCGCCTCGAGCTCCACCACACCGGGCGCGAATGCTTCACGATCGGTGCGTTCAAGATCCGGGCCGCGCGCGTCTGCCACCCGGGGCCCACCGTGGGCTACCGCGTCGAGACGAAACAGGCCTCGCTCGCCTACCTGCCCGACCACGAGCCCGCGCTCGGGGCGCGCCGATTTCCGCTCGATGCGGAGTGGACGTCCGGCTTCGAGCTCGCGCAGGACGTCGATCTGCTCCTGCACGACGCGCAGTACACGCGCAAGGAATATCCCGCGTACGTCGGGTGGGGACACAGCACGATCCATGATGCGCTCGCCTTCGCGGGGCTGGCCGGCGTCAAACACCTCGTTCCCTTCCACCACGATCCGGGGCGGGACGACGCCGCGCTCGACGCGGCCATGAACGCCGCCATCGACGACATGAGCCCGAAATTCACGGTGACGCCCGCGGCCGAGGGACACACGTTCGAGCTCGGCTGACGCTCACTTCTGGCCCGAAAGCGTTCGGAAGGCCTCGACGATCTGCGGCACCTGATCGGGGCGGATGCCCGATGCAGGGAGCCGCTGCATCCGGCGGATCGTCGCCACTTGCTCGGCGGGCGTCTGGAGCACGAGTCGGCTGAGCACGGCCTCGTTGTGGCAACGCGTGCACTGGAGCATCGTCAACGATGCCTGGATCACCTCGAACTCCGCGGGCGGAATCTTCGCGCCCGGGTGCGTCGCCATGCGTCCGATCACATCGAGGATCGCCTGCCGCTCCCATCCCAGGGCGGCCGCGAAGCGGCGGTCGCTGTGGCACTTCGTGCAGCGCGACTCGAGGATCTGCTGGATGCGCAACGGGCGGAGCGCGGCGACGTCGTCCTTGGTGACGAGTTTGTCGGGGAGCGCGCGGATTTCGTTGCGGACGACCAGCAGCTCGCTGATCAACAGGATGGTGAGGATGAGGTTGACGATCAGCGACAGGGTCAGGACGAAGGCGAGCCGCGAGCTCCCGCCGCCGGGGGCGATCACGACGCCACCCGCGCGAGCCCGTCAGAGGGCGACGGCGCCGTCGCCGACCCGGGGGTCAGCGGAGGCTCGGTGTGGATCGGCAGCCACCGCACGAGGTAGGCGTACGCGAGCACCATCGCGGCCAGGGCGCCCACGGAGATCAGCACCTCCGTGATCGCCGGATGGTACGTCTCCCAGCTATGGACTTTCATGGTGATGACGGCGGCATTGAGACGGTTGAGCACGACGCCGATGACGACACAGGCGCCGGCCGCGCAGAGCCGCCACTTCCGCTGTTCGATGTCCGGAGTGAGCAGGAGCGCCAAGGGCGCCAGGAGCCCGATCACGATTTCGAGCCAGAACCAGCGCGCTTCGAAGCCGAACGACAGGGCCTGATCGGCCACCCCGCGATACAGCACGTCACCGAGCCGGAGCGCGAGATACAGAACGATGAGCACGGTGAGGCCGCGCCCGAGACTGATCAAGACATTCATGCGTGGTTGCCGACGCAGGAAGTGAGTGGCCACGGTGTGCTCGACCAGCATCACCGCCGGGCCCGCCATGATGGCGGAGAACAGGAAGAAGACAGGGAGTAGCTCGGAGTGCCAGAGCGGATTCACCTTGGTGGGGAGGAGCATCAGCAGGGTGCCGAGCGAGGACTGATGCAAGGACGAGAGCGAGATCCCGGTGATGACGATAAGCATGTACACGGCGTTGATGCGGCGGACGGTGACCGTCCGCCCGAGCTTGGCGAGCACGAGCGGGCTGAACTCGAGGATCAGCACCGTCGTGTAGGCGACGGCGCAGAGCGCGACCTCATACATCGCGGACGTGGGTGCCCACGACAGGAACACCCACCAGATCATCCACGGACGGCCGAGCTCGACGATCAGCACCGCCGCATACGTCAGATAGAAGAGCAGGCCGACGAGCAGGGCGGCTCGCACGACGTGCCGGAATCCTCTGATGTCGAAAATCTCGCCGGCCGCGGCCATCGTGAAGCCCACGCCGCCGAGGGCGATGCGCGTCAGCATGTCGAAGCCGACCCACCACCCCCACGGATACGCCTGATTCACGTTGGCGATGGTCGCGATCCCGGTCGCGAAGCGGATGATCGTGGTCACGACGGCCGCGAGCACCAGGCCCCAGAGGAGCCAGAAGAGAGGCCGCCACCGGGGCCGCGGATCAGCGAGGGGCACGCTCGGCCTCGTCGTGGTCGTCGTGATCGTCGTGTTCGTCGTGCACCCAGAACCGGATGCGGCGGCGGATGATCATGGCGACGACGGCCATCGTCACCCACACCGTGGTGAAGATCTTGGGCGTGAAGTGCAGCACCTTCACGGTGAGGTCCGGCGGCGGCTTGTCGGGAAGATTGGCGGGATAACCGAGTTGCTCGAAGGGCACCGACGACAGGTGCAGTACGGACGTTCCCCCCACCTCGTTGAGACCGTAGATGTGAGGGACGTAGGCGCCGGGCGCGGCGGCGATCCGTCGTCGCGCCTCCTGGACCATGTCGTCTCGATCGCCGAACGTGATGGCGCCGGTCGGGCATACCTGCGCGCACGCCGGGTCCCGGCCGACCTGGATGCGGTCGGCGCAGAACGTGCACTTGTGGATGGCGGGGACAACGCGATCGAAATCGAACTTGGGCACCACGAACGGGCACGCCTGCATGCAGTAGCGGCAACCGATGCAGCGCCAGGAGTTGAACACGACCGCTCCCTCGGGCGACTTCGTCAGCGCGGTGGTCGGGCACGCCGACACGCACGCCGGCTCGACACAGTGCATGCACATGAGGCGGCCGAAGACCCAGTCCGGCCGCCCGTTCGGCCCCGCTTCGATCCCCTTGTAGGTGATGACGGTGTAGTTGTGAGGGTCGAGATCGCGCGGGTTCTGGTATCCCGGCCCCGCGAAGAACGTGGAAACGTCACCGGGCAGATCGTTCCACGATTTGCAGGCCACCATGCAGGCCCGGCACCCGATGCAGCGGGTGTTGTCCTGGATCATCGCCTTCGGCGCCATCAGGCCTTCCTCTTTTTTTGGACGTCGCACAGAAAGGCCTTGAACTCGGGGATCATCGTGTTGGCGTCGCCGACGTTCGGAGTCAAGACGTTTCCGCTGTCGCCGCGCGCGAGGCCGAGCCAGCCCCAGTGCCACGGCACGCCGACCTGGTGGACGATCCGCCCCTGCACCCAGAACGGCTCGAACCGCTCGGTGACGAGCGCGTAGGCCTCGAAGCGTCCCCGGGCGCTGTCGACGACCACGCGATCGCCGTGGGCGATCCCCTTCTCGCGCGCGAGGTCGCTGCCGATTTCCACGAACGCATCCGGCATGAGCCCGACGAGCCACGGCATCTTCCGGCTCATAGCCCCCGTCTGCCAGTGCTCGGAGACGCGATACGTCGTGGCCACGATCGGAAACCGGTCGGGCGTGCCGATGGCGTCGAGGCCGGGAGTGCTCCACACCTTGATCACAGGGTCGTACTGGACCGAGGAGAGGAGATTCTTGACGGGACTCTCCACGGGCTCGTAATGCTCCGGGAACGGCCCGTCCGCCAAACCGGGCGAGAAGAGGTCGGCGAGACCGGACGAGGTCATGATGAAGGGATTGACGGCCCCGGGCGCGCCTCCGCCGTCCGGTATGTCCCCTTCCCACTTCTTGTCCTGCGCGTTCCAGCGGATCACCCAGCGCCGCGGATTCCACGGCTGCCCGGTCGGCGAGATCGACGCGCGGTTATAAAGGATGCGGCGGTTCGCCGGCCACGCCCACGCCCAGCCCGGATAGAGTCCGATCCCGTTCGGCGCGTCGTCCGTGTTGCGCCGCGCCGACATGTTGCCGGCGTCGGTATAGGACCCACAGTAGAGCCAGTTGCCGGCCGCGGTGGAGCCGTCGCTCTTCAGAAGGGTGAACAGCGGCACCTGGCCGCCGGCCTTGAAGTCGCGCCCGTCCGGCGTGGTGACGTTCGTGACGAAACGGCCGTTGATCTCCTTGGCCACCGCATGCACGTCGGCGTGATCGGCACCGTAGTCCCAGTCGAGATGCACGATGGGCTCGGGCTTCACGCCGCCGTTGGCGTAGGCGGTCTTCAGCGCGCGAACGAGGAGGGTCAGGATGTCGGTGTCGGGCTTCGATTGGCCGAGCGGCTTGGTGGCGGCGTATCGCCACTGCATCCAGCGGCCACTGTTGACGATGCTTCCTTCCTTCTCGACGGCGCCCGCGGCGGGGAGCAAGAAGACCTCGGTGCGGATGTCGGCGGGCTTCATCCCCGGCCGCTTCCAGAAGCTGTAGCTTTCGTTGTCGAAGAGGTCGACGCCCACCAGCCAGTCGAGCCGGTCCAGCGCCGCGCGTGCGAAATTCGAGTTGGGGCCGCCCACCGCCGGGTTCTGGCCGAAACAGAAGAGGCCCTTGATCTGACCCGCACGCATGGCCTGGAAGAGCGGGATGTGCGAATAGCCAGCACCCTCCCATCCGGCGCCGAGCTTCGGCAGGTAGTCGTAGGCGAAATTGTTGGCGGCCGTCGCGTGCTCGCCCCACCAGGCCTTGAGCAGGCTCACCAGGTAGGCGGGCGTGTTCTGCCACCAGTTGGCGGCCTTGGGATCGATGGCGACCGGCACCACGCGGCGGTAATAGTCCTCGGGCGTCCGATCCGCCTGGATCGGCATCTTCATATATCCCGGCAAGCTGTCGAAGATCAGCCCCTGGTCCGTCGAGCCCTGCACGTTCGATTCGCCGCGCATGGCGTTGATGCCGCCGCCGGCGATGCCGATGTTGCCGAGGAGGAGCTGGAGAATCGCGTAGGACCGGATGTTCTGCGTGCCGTGCGTGTGCTGCGCGGTGCCCATCGCATAGAGCCAGGTGCCGGCCCGATCGGGCGCGAACGTGGACGTGAAGAGATCGCACACGCGCTGATAGGTCTCGACGGGAGTGCCGGTGATCGAGCACACCGTGTCCGGCGTGTACCGGCTCACATGGGTCTTGAGGAGCTGTAGCACAGAGCGCGGATGGCGGAGCGTCGGGTCCCGTCGCGGCCGGCCTTCGCCATCCACCTCGAACGCCCACGACGACTTGTCATAGCGGCGGGTGGCCGCGTCGAAGCCCGAGAACAGCCCGTCCTCGAAGCGGAAGCCGTCCTTGACGAGGAGCGACGCCGTCGTGTAGGCGCGCACGTACTCCCACTGGACACGGTCGTGCGTGAGCGCGTAGTTGATCATGCCGTTCACGAACGCGATGTCCGTACCCGAGCGCATCTTGGCCCACACGTCGGCGACGTGCGACGTCCGGTTGAAGCGGGGATCGACCTGCAGCACGATGGCGCCGCGGTCCTTCGTCTTGCGGATCCAGTTCATCGCGATCGGGTGATTCTCGGCAGGGTTGCCGCCCATGATCATCACCACGTCGGCGTTGACCATGTCGACCCAGTGGTTGGTCATCGCCCCGCGTCCGAAGGTGGCCGCCAGACTGGCGACCGTGGAGCTGTGTCAGATCCTGGCCTGATGCTCGAGGTAGACGATCCCCAGCGCGCGCATCGCCTTGGCGAGGAGGTAGCACTCCTCGTTGTCGAGGGCGGCGCCGCCGAGGGAGGCGATGGCTTCGGTGCGGTTCACGACGGTACCGTCCACCTCGGTCTGGAACGACGCGTCGCGGGTCGCCTTCACGCGCTGGGCTATACGCGGCATCACCCAGTCCCAGGACTTTTCCTCCCACCGGTCACTCCCCGGGGCGCGATAGAGCGGCGTCTTCAGGCGAAGGGGATTGTTGGTCACCTGCATGGCGGCCGCCCCTTTGCTGCAGAGCGTCCCCTCGTTGATGGGATGCTGTCGATCGCCCTCGATGCTGACGACCCGGCCCCCCTTGACCGACACCACCTGGCCGCATCCCACGCCGCAGAAGGGGCAGATCGTCGTCGTGTCGGTGGCGCCGGCGGTCTTCGGCGGCGGGATCGGTGCCGCCTCCGCCGGCCCCGCGCTTCCGACGGCGGCACCGGCCGCCGCGCCGGCGCGGCCGAGATAGGCGAGGAAGTCCCTACGTGTGGTGTCCATACCTGGGGAGGAGTGTTTCCCGGACGGCCACGCGACGTCTATGGGATCTTTGTCCTACGGAACACGACGTAGCCGGCCAGCCCCGCCAGCAAGGAGCCGGTCACGATCCCCAACCGTTCCAGGCCGATCGCGGCGACCCCCTCGCCTTCGAAGGCCAGGGACGCGATGAACAGACTCATGGTGAAGCCGATGCCGCACAGCAGCGCCGTCGCGAACAAGTGCGGCCAGCGGACACCGTCGGGCAGCGACGCCACGCCGAGTGCGATCGCCACGGCCGAGGCGCCCATGATTCCCACCGGCTTGCCGATCAGCAGCCCTCCCAGGATGCCGAGGGGCATGGGATGAAACAGATCGGCCACGGACAGCCCACCGAGAGGCACCCCCGCGTTGGCGAACGCGAACAGCGGGAGGACGCCAAACGCCACCCAGGGATGAAGCGCATGCTCGAGACGATGCAGGGGGGACTCTGTCGACGACGGCGAACCATCCGCGGCTCGCAATGGAATGAACATGGCCACGACGACCCCCGCCAGCGTCGCGTGAACTCCCGACTTCAAGACCGCAACCCACAACGGCATGCCGAGAAGGAAATAGCCGGCGGGCTTCGAGATCCCCCCGCGATTGAGACAGGCGAGAGCGAGCACGAGAACGCCGCCGACACCGAGCGCGATCAGCGACAGCTTGCCTGTGTAAAACAGGGCAATGATGACGATGGCCCCTAGATCATCGAAGATGGCAACGCTGAGGAGGAACGCCCGCAGGGCCGACGGCGCGCGGTCGCCGACCAGCGATAACACCCCCAGTGCAAACGCGATATCGGTCGCCGACGGAATCGCCCAGCCGCGGAGCGCCACGACATCGCCCCGATTGACGACAGCGTAGATCAGGGCGGGCGCGATCATGCCGCCGAGCGCAGCACAGGCGGGCAGAGAGGCGCGGGCCACGCTGGAGAGGTGACCCTCGATCACCTCGCGCTTCAGCTCCATACCGACGAGCAAGAAGAACACGGCCATCAGGCCATCGTTGATCCAGAGCACGAGAGGCTTGTCGATGCCGACGGCGCCGATTTTGATGGTCAGGGGGAGATCGAGTATCGCGGTGAAGCCCCGTTCGAGCGGTGAATTGGCGACGACCATCGCCAATGCCGTCGCCGCCATCAATACGAGCCCGCCCGCGGCCTCGAGATGGATGAAATGGAAAAGCGCGCTCAGCGAGCGCCATTCGGTCGTCGACTCGGTCGTCCGGAGCACGACGCGATCCGTGTTCCCGGATTCTCGATCGCCGCCGGGCATCGCGCCCGCGTTCTTCAGAGGATGATCTGCAGCAGCCGCTTCAGGAGATCCTCGAGCGACACCATCGTGAGCATGAGCGGAGCGGCCGGCGCCAGAGTGATGACCGCGAGCTGGATGATCGTGTCCCTCGTGAAGGGCAGCAGGCGCATGTTGGCCACGAGCTCGTAGCTGTTCCCGAGATCCGCCAGGGACTGAATGTCGGCGCTTCCCACCAAGGGCTCGCCGGCGGGGCCGCCGCGGAGCCATTTCTTGTCGAACTCGCGCACGTAACGCTGGGCGAGCGTTCCGTACTCGCGGAGTCCCACGCGCCGCGCCGCCGCCACCTGCGGGGTGAAGAGCAGGAGTGGCCCGAGCACGACGAGCAGCAGGAACCCGACCATCACGACGATCTCCACCTTGAAGTCGAGCAGCTTCGCGCTCTGGAAGAAAATCCGACCCGCCATGACGGCCGCGACCAGCGTTCCGTGGGCGGCCAGGAACGGCGCGAACGCGGTCACGGTCCCCGACAAGAAGCCGAGGCCGCCCGCGCGATCCGGGTGTGTGGGGACCAGACTGAGCCGGCACCGCGCCACCTGCCAGAGGAACCGTATCCAGATGAACAGCCGGAAATACCAGCGAAAGAGGATGAACTGGAACATGGGAAGGCTCACGCACGCGAACCACCACCCGGCCGGAGAGAGCTGGCGGCCATCCGCGGTGGGAACGGCGTACCAGGTGGCGACGTGCAGGGCGCCGTAGTACGGCCAGGCGAAGAGGCCGACGGCGTAGACGAACGCCAGGAGCAGGACCTCCGCCGTGACGGAGTTCCGGAGGCGCATGGCGGAGGCGACGGCGGCCTCGAAGCGTGCCCGGGAGGCGTCCGGTATCAAATCGCGCTCGAGGAACTGCCGCACTACGGGACGCATGCGCTCGTGCACCACGAGCTCGGCGATGATCAGCAGCGGCAGCGTTATGAGATATCTGACGTGGACCTCGACATCGAACAGGAACGGGACCCTGACCGCATCGCCCCACGCCCGTCCACCGAGCGCCGACAGCAGCAGCAGCGGCAGCCAGGCGACGAGGGGAATGATCAGGAGTCGGCGATGCAAAAGATCGAGGGCGTCGCCAGACAGGTGCGCGCGACGGATGATCTGGTACAGCGGTCCGCCGAGCACGACCGAGAAGTCATACGGGTCCGCACGGAACATCGCGCGTCCGGCGCCCCTCTCGACGTCGGTGAGGACACCGGCCCCGCCACGGCTGCTCATTCCGCTGTCTCCTTGCGTCAACGCATCAGCACGACGATGACCGGTCCCCACGCTGTCAACAGGATGTTGCCGATCGCATAGGGGACGGTATAGCCGAGGGCCGGCACCTTGCTTCGGGCCTCGTCCTGGATGGCCCTCAGCGCCGCTGTGATGGTGCCCGCCCCCGAGCAGGCGCCGAGCACGATGAGCGGATTCATCCTTAGGACGTAGCGGCCGAACAGGATGCCGACAACGTGGGGCAGGACGGCGACGACGAGGCCCACCACCAGGAGGCTGGGCCCGGACTGGTGGAGTCCCGCGATGAAGGTGGGTCCCGCGCTCAGCCCCACCACTGCGATGAAGGTGGTGAGCCCGACGGTGTCGAACACCCACAGCGCCGCCTCGGGGATGTGGCCGAACATCGGGCGCACGGACCGAAGCCAGCCGAAGACGAGGCCCATGATGAGGGCGCCCCCACTGGTGGTCAGGGTGATCGGGAGGCCGCCGATCGTGACCGACAGGAGACCGACCAATCCTCCGAGCGCGATCCCGAGGCCGACGAAGATCATGTCCGTCGAGTGGGATGACCGCTCCGCATAACCGAGCACCGCGGCCGTGCGCTCGATGTCGTCGGCGCTGCCCGTGATCTGGAGGAGATCGCCTCGGTTGACCGCCGTCGCCAGCGTGAACGGCATCTCCTGGCCGGCCCGGACCAGCTTGAGGAGCGCCACCCCATGACCGATCTCGCGGCTCAGCTCGGCGAGCGTCTTGCCCACCAGCGTCTTGTTGGTGAGGACGGCGTCCATGGTGATGAAGGGAATATCGAGGAGCTCTTTGTCCTCGACCTCCTGGCCGATCGCGTAGTCCGCCCGGAGCAGCCGTTCGCGGCGCGCGATCACGGCCACGACGTCGTCGCGACAGATCACGGTGGAGGGCGTGGGCGCCATGAACGTCGACCCGCGGCGGAGGCGCTCGACGAAGACCAATCCGCCGGGGAAGCCGTGCTCGAACTCCGCCACGGTCTTGTTGGCGCACACGCCGCCGTCGATGCGATAGGCGCGGAGATCCCACGCCCGGTAGGCGGACTGTCCGTCGGATTCGGATACCTTGGTCCCCAGCAGCTCGGCCTCGAGTCTCCGACCGTCCCTCTTCAGATCGATACCCATGAGCTTGGGGCCGACGACAGGCAGGAACCATATGATGAACGCGGTGCCGACGAGATAGGTCACCGCGTATGCCACCGGGATGTTGTTCAGGAGCCGGGTCTTCTCCTCGGGCGCGATGGCCAGATTATTGATGGCCTCGCCGGCGGTCCCGATGACGGTGGACTCGGTGAAGGACCCCGCGAGCAACCCCGCCGCGGTGCCGACGTCATAGCCGAGCAGCCTGGACGCGGTCACCGCGCTGGCCAGGCACGTGACGCAGAGAACCACCGTGAGCAACACTTGAGGAAACGCATCCTTCTTGAGGCTCCGGAAGAATTGGGGTCCGACCTTGTAGCCGGTGACGAAGAGAAAGAGGTCGAAGAAAACGGTCTTGACGATCGGTGGAACCTTCACGTCGAGCTGGCCGACGAGCACGCCGGCCAGTAGGGTGCCGACGACCGTGCCGAGGGTAAAGCTTCCGATCCGGAGGCGGCCGATGAAGAATCCGAGCGCGAGCGTGAGGAAGATCGCTAGCTCGGGGTTGTGGCGGAGAGCATTGACGAACCAGTCCATCCCTCACTCCCCCTTCACAGCAGGTCTCTCTCCCAGTTCAGGATCAGCCGGAATTGGTAGCCGAGCGTCTTGGCATTCTGCTGATCGAGGATCGCCGTACGGGCACGGAACCACATGCCCTTCAGGAAGGCGGGATAGAGCCACGCCGGCCGGTAGTCCACGGTCAGGTCATACTCCGCCTGGTTCGGCGCGTTGGCCCGCGTTTTCGGATTGATCGCGTCCCAGCCCCACGCGAGGTTGGCGTGGGCGCTGAGCCCGGTCGCAACTTTTGCGAAGTCGTACGCGATTCCGATGAGGACGGCCTTCTCGTTGGCGCGATCGAAATCCTGGTCGATGAGGGAGAGATAGCCGGGGAAGCTGCCCCAGGGAGACTGGATGTTGTTCCCGGCGCCCGTGATGGAAAAGGCGCCCGCGAGCGTGAGCTCGCGGTAGGTCGCTTGCACGCGCACCCCGCCCTGCTGCGTGTTCCAGTGCTTGTCGCGCGCGCTCGTAAGGAGGGCGTCGCCGACGGCGCGCTGGTCGGTGAACTGAGCACCGAAGCGCACCTTCCAGGCCTCGTTGATCTGATGGAGGTAGTCACCCTCGGCATAGACCGTGTTGAACGTATCCACGCCGTATTGCTCGCTGACGTCGATCCTGAGTCCCTTCACCGGCGTCAGTCGAACGCCGGCGAGCGCGACGCCCTCGTCGCTGTTCGGCGCGCCCGCCTGCTCCGACATGCTGATGAACTCATCGGAGTTTCGCGGCTTGATGTTCCAGAGGAAGCCCGCGAAATACTGAACGAAGCCCACCTTTCCCGCGAGCGTGACGCCCTCGAAGGTGTTCGGCGTCATCCGGTTGTCCTGTGGATTGATGTACGGCTGATCGACGAGCTGCCGATATCCCGTGAGAACGGCATACTCCTTGTACCGCAGCGCTCCCCACGCTTCACCGGGGACGAAGTACCCCTTCTGTCCCGGCTTGAGGAGCAGCGTGCCGTCCCGATCCTCCGGCGCGTACAGCGGCGCCGAGCCGTAGAGGGTGGCGCCCATCGCGAACGTGTCGAACAGCCAGCCGGACTTGTAGCTGATCCAGCCTCCGAACGCCCACGCTTCGTTGTTGCTGTCGTCCGGCTTCTCGCGGTTGAAGTAGTAGGTACGGAAGTGCGCCTTCACATCGGTATCCCGCAAGAAGGGTGGCAGCGACACCATCTTCTCCTTGAGGGGGGCGAAGAGCCGCTCGAGTGGAGCCGGCGGTGGTGGCGGCGGCGGCGCGTCCTCAGCCAGCGCCGAGCCAGGCGGCGTCGCTACCACTGTGACCAGCGCCAGGACGAGCATCCACACCACGTGCCGCATGAGTGTCTCCTTGGTGTTCGCCGTCCATTTCCAAATGAACGTCACCGCTGCTTCCGCGACCGCTTAAGCTATGGCGGCCATGCGCCGCCGTCCATACGACGTTCGTCTCATGGCCGCCCGGCCCCACTGTTGCGGGCGACCGTCGACATCATCCGGTCGGCGGCGTCCGCGGCGAGTCAGACGGAGCTCTCAGGCTCAGGCCCAGCCCACGGCGACGGTGCGTCGCATGGCCGCGCGGTAGGCCAGGCATCCTAGCGCTCGGGAGACGCCCCGAACCACGACGCCGACATGAACACCGTGACCAGGGCCGTGATGATCAGGATGCCCGCCAGGTTCAGCCAGAAGCCCGCTTTCATCATCTGCGGTAGCTTTACGAGCCCGGTGCCGAACACGATCGCGTTCGGTGGCGTTCCCACCGGCATCATGTAGGCGCTGCTCGCGCCGAGCGTGCACGCGAAGATGACGACGTAGGGGTTCATCCCCAGGGCCGGTGACATGGCGGCGAGCACCGGCAGCATGGTGGAGACCTGCGCCGTATTGGAGGTGAGCTCGGACAGGAACACGGTCATGCCGGTGATCGCGAGCAGCAGGAGGAGCGGAGGCAGCCCGGCGAGGCCGCGGCTCGAGTTGCCGATGAACCTCGATACCCCGTTGGCCTCGATGGCGGTGGCGAGGGTGAGCCCTCCGCCGAAGAGGATCAAGACCCCCCACGGGAGTTTCACCGCTGTGGCCCAGTCCATCGCTCGACTCCCCCCTCGATCGGCGGGGATCAAAAAGAGCGCCATCGCCGCCAGCATCGCGATGCCCGCGTCGGAGAGTCCGGCGAGTGGTTTCATCCCTACCACCGCGATGCCCTTGAGGAGCGGGCTCGAAATCCACAGACTCGCGGTGACAGAAAACACTGCGAGCACGATCTTCTCGCCTCGGGTCAGGGAGCCGAGCTTGCGATACTCGTCGTCGAAATACCGTCGACCGCCGTCGATCTCGCCGAGATCGGCGCGAAACAGGACGCGGGTCACCAGCAGCCACGCGATGGGCAGGAACACGAGCGTGAACGCGCCGCCCACGAGAAGCCAGTCGAAGAAGCTTATTTCCTTGCCGAATGTCTGACGGATGTAGCGCGCCGCGATCGCGTTGGGCGGCGAGCCGATGAGGGTGGCGACCCCTCCGATCGATGCGGCGTACGCAATGCACAGCAGGAGGCCGGTTGCGAACTTGCGCTCCGCAACGCGGTCCTGAGGAATCCCGCCGAACTCCTGCAGGCCCGCGCCGGTACGGGTGCGCAACACGAGGTCGATGACGCTCATGGCGATCGGCACCATCATGGCGGCGCACGCGGTATTCGACACCCACATGCTGAGGAAGGCGGTGACGACCATGAACCCGCCCACGATTGCACCCGGCTGCGCTCCGACCCAGCGCAACGTGAAGAACGCGATGCGCCGGTCGAGCCCGCAGCGCTCGATGGCAAGCCCGATGATGAAACCACCCATGAAGAGGAAGATCACGTCGGCGGCGTAGGGCGGTAGCACTTTCTCGAGCGGTGCAATTCCCAGGAGCGGGAAGGTCACGATCGGCAGGAGCGCAGTGACGGCGATGTCCACCGCCTCCGTGAGCCACCAGGCGGCCATCCAGACCATCAGACCCAGGGTCGCGCGTCCCGCCTGCGAGAACTCGACCCACTCGCCGGGCCCGGTCGAGTACTCAGCGGGGAGCAGGACGTAGCAGAGCAGAGCCAGCGCCGGCCCGCCGAACAACCCAATGCGTTTGACCGTCGCTGCCGTCATGAGGCATCCGGTCGCGGCGTAAGACGTCGCCTAGAACATCAGCTTCGCGAGAACGAGGCCCGTCAGCACAGCGACGAAGGTCGCGACCAGTCCGGGGATCATGAACGAGTGGTTGAGCACGTACTTGCCGATCTTCGTGGTTCCGGACTGATCGAAGTTGATCGCCGCGATGAGCGATCCGTAGGTCGGGATGAAGAAGTAGCCGTTGACGGACGGGAACACGCCAATGAGGAACTGGGGCGGGATCCCGAGGGCAATGCCGAGCGGCATCAGGGCGCGCGTGGTCGCTGCCTGGCTGTAGAGGAGGACGGACGCGGCGAAGAGACCGAGGGCAAAGGTCCAGGGGGCGGCCTCGGTCATGGCGCTGATGGCAGGAACGATCACGTTCTGGTTGGCGGCGATGAAGCTGTCGCCGAGCCAGGCGAGGCCGAAAATACCGATGACAGCTACGACGCCTGCCCGCAGCGTCGCCGTCTTCGGCACTTCGTCGACGGCGACCTTCGTGGCCGCCAGCATCACGGCGGCGACGGACAGCATGACGAGCTCGATGACGACGGGCATGGCGAGCGGAGCCTTGGCCCCCGGCAGGTGGCGCAGTGCCGGGAAGAAGCCGGCGAGCACGACGAGGCCGACGCCCGCCAGGAAGATCATCGCCGAAAGCGTCGCCGCGGGCTTGAGGGCCGGGCGCTGCGTGATGGGCTTCGGCGGTGGGATGGCACCGGACATGAGCCGCGCCTGATATTCGCGGTCATCTTTCAGGTCCTTGCCGACGAACATCGAGACGATCGCGGCCACGATGACGCCGGTGAGGGTGGCGGGCACGCAGATCATGAGGATCTGCGGCAGACCCCACTGCGTGAGACCTTTCTCGGAGAAGAGCCCGATCATGGCGGCGGTGGCCGCCGCCACCGGGCTCGCGGTGATCGCCTGCTGCGAGGCAATGGTCGCGACCGCCATGGGCCGTTCGGGCCTGATACCGCTCTGGTGGGCCGTCTCGTAGATCACGGGCAGCAGCGGATAGACAATGTGCCCGGTGCCCGCCACGAAGGTGAAGGTCCAGGTCGTGAGCGGCGCCACGATCGTCACGTATTTTGGATTCGCGCGGATGACGCGCTCGGCGATGCGGACGAGGAAATCGATCCCCCCCGCGGCGTCCATCACGGAGGCGGCCATGATGACGGCCAGGATGATCAGCATGACGTCGATCGGGGGCGATGTAGGAGTCACCCCGAAGGCGGCAACGAGGATGAGCAGCCCCACCGCGCCCCAGAGTCCGAGACCCACGCCACTGGAGCGTGCGCCCATCCAGATGGCGGCCAGCACGACGACGAACTGGAGCACGATGGAGATGCTCATGCGCGGACTCCTCTCGACTGCGCGCTCACGCCTCGAACTTGGGGTTGATGAGGTTCTCGAACGAGAAGATCTCGTCCCACTTCTGCTGGGTGAGAAGCTTGCGCTCCGTCACCACGATGTCGTGCAGGCTCTTGCCCGTCTCGTAGCCTTCATGGGCGATGTCGGAGCACTGCTTGTAGCCGAGCGATGGCTTGAGCACGGTCACGATGCCGAGCGAGTTGAGCACCATGTCGCGCGTGTGGTCGGCATTGGCGGTGATCCCCTCCACGCAGTTCACGCGCAGGCTGGTGACCGCCCGCTCCATGGTCGCGATGGAGGCGAAGAGCGCGAAGGTGATGACGGGCTCCATGACGTTGAGCTGCAGCTGCCCGGCGGAGGCGGCGAGCGTCACCGTGAGGTCGAGCCCGATTACCAGGAAGCCGGTCTGGTTCACGACTTCGGGAATCACGGGATTGACCTTGCCCGGCATGATCGAAGAGCCCGGCTGCATCTGCGGCAGGGTGATCTCGTTCAGCCCGCAGCGCGGCCCCGAGGCCAGCATGCGGAGGTCGTTGCAGATCTTGGTGAGCTTGGCCGAGGTGTGCTTGAGCACGCCGGACAGCAGCACGTAATCGCCGGTGTCCGAGGTGGCTTCGACCAGATCCTCGGCCAGCGTGAACTCGATGCCGGTGATGTCGGACAGGTGCTTCACTGCGAGCTCCGGGTAGCCAGGCGCCGCGGTCACCGTCGTGCCGATCGCGGTGGCCCCGAGGTTGACAGACTGTAATAACTGCCGGACCTCGGCGATCCGCTTCACCTCTTCGCCGATCGTCGTCCCCCACCCGTGGAACTCGGCGCCCAGTGACATCGGCACCGCATCCTGCAAATGGGTCCGGCCCATCTTGAGGACCTTGTCGAACTCACGGCTCTTGGCGAAGAAGGCCTCCCGCAGCTTCCGCAGCGCCTCCATATAGCTCTCGAGGCGCAGGATGAGGCCGAGGTGGAACGCCGTCGGATAGACGTCGTTGGTGGACTGGCCGAAGTTCACGTGGTCGTTGGGATTGACGTATTGGTACTCGCCCCGCTTGTGGCCCAGGCGTTCCAGCGCCAGGTTGGCGATGACCTCGTTGGCGTTCATGTTGGTCGAGGTGCCGGCGCCGCCCTGAATGAAGTCCGTCACGAAGTGGGCGTCCATCTCGCCGGCGATGACCCGGTCGCAGGCGTTGGTGATCGCGTCCGCGACTTTCTTGTCCAGCACGCCGAGGTCCCGGTTCGCCATGGCGGCCGCCTTCTTCACGTAGCCGAAGGCCTTGACGAAATACGGTTCGCGCGACATCGGCATGCCCGTGATGTGGAAGTTCTCCATCCCGCGGACGGTCTGCACGCCGTAGTAGACCTCGTCCGGAACTTGCTTTTCGCCCAGGAAGTCTCTCTCGATGCGGTACCCCATCGGCCCTGTCCTCCTTGCTCGAACTGGTCTCGTTCTGGTGTCGCTACTTGAGTCCCGCGGCGACCATCTTCCTTCGCATGAACGCGATCTGAGTCTGGAGCGGCAAATCCTTGGGACACAGGTCGTGACAAGCGAGCAAAGACATGCAGCCAAAGACGCCGTCGTCGTCACCGATGAGCTCGTAGTAAGCTTCGTCGCCGCGGGTGTCCCTGGGATCGAGACGGAAGCGCGCGATCCGATTGAGGCCAACGGCGCCGACGAAGTCCTCCCGCATCCGGGCCGTACCGCAGGCGGAAACGCAGCACCCGCATTCGATGCACCGGTCGAGCAGGTAGATCTGCTCGGCCAGCTCCGGCTCCATGGCCTCCTCGATGCGCGTCAGGTCGACGTCTGCGGATCTCATGTGAACCCAGGTGGCGAGCCGCTCGCTCATGTTCCGCATCCACTTGCCGGTGTTGACCGACAAGTCCGCGATCAGCTCGAACACCGGCAGCGGCGCCAGCGTGATCTCTCGACCGAGCTGCGCGGTGAGCGTACGGCAGGCAAGCCCGGGCCGGCCGTCGATCATCATCCCGCAGCTGCCGCAGATGCCCGCGCGACATACGAAGTCGAACTGCAGCGAGGGATCCTGCTTCTCGCGGATCTCGTTGAGGGCGATGAACAACGTCATGCTGTCCGCCTCTTCGAGCTCGTAGCGCTGCATGCGGGGCGCGCTGCCGCGATCCAGAGGGTTGTAGCGCAGGATGTTCACGGCGAGCTGGCGGTGGGCGGCGGTGTCGGCCATGGTCAGAACCTCTCGTCGATACGTTCGTTGCGGCCCCGGAACGGCGGCGGCAGCAGGTCCTCGTAGGGCATGAGCGCCTGCTGCACGGCGAAGCGCCCGGCCCCACCCTGCGCCGCCTTGATCGCCTCGACCTCTTTCTGTCGCACCGGCGTGTCGGGATGGTCGATGTAGTCTTTGGCGCCGTACCCGCGCCAGCCCGGCGGGATCTCCATCGTCTTCACGTCGAGCGCTTCGTAGCTGAGTGTCGGCAACGTATCGTGCTCTTTGGCCCAGCCGGCGAGCGTCCGCTTGAGCCATTCGGCGTCGTTGCGGCGGGGATAGTCTTCACGATAATGCGCACCGCGGCTCTCGGTGCGTACGAGCGCGCCATACGCGATGGTGACGGCGAGCTTCAGCATCTTCCGCGTGCGATACGCCGTCACGAGTTCCGGGTTGGGCCCCGCCGCGCGGGAGCGCACGCCGATGTTCCGGCTGCGGACGAGCAGCGTTTGCAGCTCCTCGACCGCCTGCTCCAGATCCTTCCCGCGCCGGAAGATGCCGACCTTGGCGGTCATGATCTGCTGCATGGCCACGCGCAGCGCCACCGCCGATTCGCTGCCCCCACCCGTGAGCATGGCGTCGAGCCGGGCCTGCTCGCGCTCGAGGAACTCGTGCACGACCGCGGTCGGGATGTTGACGTCGTTCGCGGAGCGGTCGCAGAAATCACCGATGAACTCACCGACGATCATGCCGGCCACCACGGTCTCGGCGACGGAGTTGCCGCCCAGACGGTTGAAGCCGTGCATGTCCCAGCACGCGGCCTCGCCCGCCGCGAACAACCCCTTGAGCGTCGGGCTCTCGCCGGTGGGCGTGGTGCGCACACCTCCCATCGTGTAGTGCTGGGCGGGCCGCACCGGGATCCACTCTTTGGCCGGATCCACGCCGAGGAAGTAGTGGCAGATCTCATACACCTCGCGCAGGTTGTGCTTGATGTGGTGCTCGCCGAGCAGGGTGATGTCGAGCCAGAGGTGGTCGCCGTAGCGGGTCTTCACGCCCAGGCCCTTGCCGAGATGCTCTTCCATGCGCCGCGAGACCACGTCCCGCGATGCGAGCTCTTTCTTCTCCGGCTCGTACTCGGGCATGAAGCGGTGGCCGGTGGCATCCTTGAGCAAGCCGCCATCGCCGCGACACCCTTCCGTGACCAGGATGCCGGCCGGGAAGATACCCGTGGGATGGAACTGCACGGCTTCCATGTTCCCGAGGGTGGCGACGCCGGTCTCGAGCGCGAGCGCATGGCCGATGCCCTCGCAGATCACGGCATTGGTCGTCACGCGATAGAGGACGCCGGCGCCGCCGGTCGCGATGGCGGTGGCCTTGGCCACGTAGGCGAGGAGCTGGCCGGTGATCAGGTCCCGCACGACAGCTCCATAACAGCGGCGGCCGTCGTGGATCAGCGCCAACGCCTCGGTGCGCTCGTGCACCGGTATCGAGGCGGCGATGGCCTGGTCGGCCATGGCCGTGAGCATCGCGTGCCCGGTGCCGTCCGAGACGTAGCACGTGCGCCACTTCTTCGTGCCGCCGAAGTCGCGCTGCGCGAGGAGGCCGTGCGCCTCCGTCCGCTCGGTGATGGTGATCTTCTGCCCGTTGATGATGACGTCGCGATCGCCCTTGCGAACGCGACTCCACGGCACGCCCCACGCGGCGAGCTCGCGCACCGCCTTGGGCGCCGTGTTCACGAACATGCGGACGACGCGCTGATCGGCGCCCCAGTCGCTGCCGCGCACCGTATCTTCGAAGTGGACGTCCTCGTTGTCGCCCTGCCCCTTGATCACGTTGCCGAGACTCGCCTGCATGCCGCCCTGCGCGGCCTTGGAGTGCGAGCGCTTGGCGGGGACGAGCGACAGAATGACGGCCTCGTGCCCACGACGCTTGGCGCCAATCGCCATGCGCAGTCCGGCGAGCCCACCGCCGATGATGAGGACGTCGGTATACAGGATCTTCAACGCGGGACTCCCGGGGACGCGCCGGGTTGCATCCAGGTGGGGACATACGGCTCGCCGACACGGTGGCGATGCTCATAGCCGATCTTCATGTACGCCGCGAGCGTGAGGAGGCCGAGGACGAGAAAGAAAACGGTGATCCCCCACTTGAGCTGGGTGAGCCGTTGACGAGTCCGATTCGGGTTCTCGCCCTCGAACCAGCCCCACTTCACGACGAGCCGATACAAGCCGACCCCGCCGTGCAGCTCGACACAGAACAGCAGCACGAGATAGAGCGGCCACCACGTCGCGCTCCACACGCGATCCGCCGAGCTGTAGGGGCCGATGGCGCCGGGCTGCATCAGCATCTGGTAGAGATGCGGCGCCCCCAGGAAGAACAGCAGGAACCCGGTCACCGCCTGCAGCCACCACAAGCTCGTGTCGGAGTGACGGAGCAGATTCTTGTGGCCGATGAACGCGCGGTACTGCTGGTAATTCGCCGGGAACTTGCGCATCGCGAGGAAGGCGTGGGCGATGAACAAGACGAACACGACGGCGACGACGCCCGACACGACCTGCGGGATGGCTCGACCGAAGACGTAATAGCCTTCGAACATCTTCGTGACCATCCACATCGCATCGTGGCTGATCAAGATGGTCGACACGAAGGCCATGTGGCCCCACATGAACAGACCGAGGAGCAGACCGGAAGCGCTCTGCACGAGATCCATGCGCGCCGGCCAGTGACTCTTGCGCGCGCGATCGGCAAGGCCCACGCCGGCGATGACGTCGTGACCGGCAAGCACGCGCGCCCGGCTCACACGGCCCACGCTCATTGCGAGAGCACCATCGCGAAGTAGCCGAACACCGTGAGCAGCACACCGGACACCGCGTAGCCGACCGGGAAGCCGACCCACGGGACGGAGCTTCCGATCTCTTTAGCGGCTTCGCGCGCCGGGCCCGAATGGGACCGGGCCCCTGCGACGCCGCCCATCAGGACGGCGGGATTGATCTTGAACACGTGATACCCGAGCGCCCAGGTGACGAAGGGTGGAATCGTGGACGCGATGAACCCGACGGCGAAGATCTTGACGGCCACGGCGCCCGTGAGCTGCGCGAGGAGCGAGGCACCGGCGTTGATGCCGACGATCCCGACGAAGGTGACGAGTCCCAGGTCCTCGAGGACGTTGCGCGCCGCGTTTGGCGTGCTGCCGAAGAATCGCAAGCGCGAGACGATCGACGAGACGAGGATGCCGGAGAGAAGGAGGCCGCCCGCGTTGCCGAGCCCGACGGTGAAGCCCGCCACCGGCACGTTGATGGCCCCGATCAAGAGCCCGAGGATCATACCGACCGACAGCGTCAACAGGTCGGTCGCCGTGCTCGGCCGCGCCACCTTGCCGAAGATCGCCGCCGCCTTGTCGACGGCGGACTTCAGGCCCACGAGGAAGATCACGTCGAGTCGTTGCAGCCGCGTGTCGAGGCCAACGGGGATCGGAACCCCGCCGCGCTCGAGACGGGTCACCTGGAGCTGGCCCGCGAAGTCAGCGGTGCCGAACGTCGCCTGCAGCTCGCGCACCTGCTTGTCGACCACGGCCTTGCTGGTGACGAGGATCTCGGCCTGATCGAGGGGGATGTTGAGCGCCCGGGCGTCGGCGACTTCGGGGCCGATCAGTCCCATCTTCTGCGTGAGCGCTTCGAGTCGGCCGCCGAGCGCGACCACGTCGCCTTTTTCGAGCACGAGCTGCGGATCGGCCCCGAGCGCCGTCTCGCCGCGGACGACATTGAGGATTCGGAACTCGGGATTCTCTCTCCGGAACTGCGCGATCGTCTTCCCCGCGCTCTGGGCGTTGTCCAGTCGGTACGCCCGGAGGCCCGCCGGCCGATAGCCGGTGAGCCCGGCGTCGTCGACGTTGGCTACGCCGAAGTCTCTTTCGTACTCCTTCGCGGCCTCTCGAGCGTCGACGCCCCACCACCGCGGCAGGTACTTGCAGACGAGGATGATGCCGACCGTGCCCCAGATATAGGTAATGCCGTAGCCGAGCGCGATCATCGCCGTGACCGCTTCGGGACTGGAGTCCGCCGGCACGCGATAGGCGCCCTGACTGATCGCCATCTCGGCGGTGCCGATCGCGGCCGACATGGTCTGGGAGCCGGCGAGGACGCCGCCGGCGGCACCTGGCGGCAACCCGAACAGGCGGCTCATCACAACGACAAGGCCGAGGCCGAGGACACTACAGACGACGGCAAGGATGGTGAAAGTCACGCCGTCCTTCTTCAGGCTATTGAAGAACGACGGGCCGACCCTGAGCCCGACGCCGTACATGAAGAGGTAGTACATGAGCGACTTTGCGAAGTTGTCGAGCTGGAGCTTTACTCCGTACGTGGACGCCCACGTGGCGAGAGCGACGCCGACGACGACGGCCGCCGCCACCATGCCCAGGCCGTAGCCCTTGATGGACAGGCGGCCAATCCAGACCGCCAGGCCGACCGTGAGGAACAGCAAGAGAAACGGGTTTGCCTTGAGTGCCTCGAAAACCTCTTGCATGTTCCATCCTCTATCGCGCGCCGGCGCGTGGCGCCGGAAGCGATGACGTATTTGCGGTCAGGCGGCCTCACCCAGCGCGGGGCTTTTCGCCAGCGCGGCGGGCGTCAGAAGCTTCAGGCCGTGCGCCGCGTGATAACCATGGATCTCTTTGACGTCGAGCTTGCGCATGAAGGCGATCGTCTCGGCCGTGATCACCTGGCCCGGCACCATGATCGGAAAGCCGGGCGGATACGGGATGACGAAGTTGGCCGACACGAGCTCGGGGCCCTTCTCGAGCCGCTCGTCGATCTCCTTGCTGGCCAGCTTGATGAATTCGCAGTTGCGCTCGTCGTAGGCGAGGAAGAACGGGGTCCGCATGTCGCCTTCGTTGCTGACCCCGCTCGCGCTCTCCCGGAAGGCGTCGTGGAACCGACTGAAGTCCGGGAGGTCGGGGACGTCGGTCATCAACGACTTCACCCGGGCCGCGAACGCGGCCTTCTCGGTAGCGCCGCCCTGCGCGAGCCGCGCCTCGATCTCCCGGGAGAGGTCGGCGAGCACCTTGATGAGCAGCGCGGCGTCACTGCGGGTGTTGTTGATGTTCGTCTGCACGAGCACGCTGTTGCGCGACGTCTTGTTGATCTGGATGTCGAAGCGCTCGGCAAGGAGACCCTTGAATTGGGTCCCGTCGAACCCCGCCCCGCCGCAGATCAGTGTGAGCCGGGTGGGGTCGAGTGCGAACTCGTCCTCGTTCCAGGCCTCGACCACGTCCTTCCACGTCGAGTGCGGCGGGCCGTAGTCAGCGAGCTTCGACGCCCGGAATTCGGCGGGGATCATGTCGGCCGGAGACGCGATCCGGAAATACTTGGAGATGAGCGGATGCGTGTTCACCTCGCGCCGGATCCGGAGCGCCAGCTCGGTGGACTTGAGCGTGAGGTCGTAGCCCTCCAGCTCCATCTGCCGGCGGGCGACATCGAGGGAGGCGATGATCTGGAGATTCGGCGACGTCGAGGTGTGCGTGAAGAACGCCTCTTCGAACGGCCCCTCCACGTGATGAAAGTCCTCGTCCCAGACGAGGATCATCGAGCCCTGCCGCAGCGCCGACATGGACTTGTGAACCGAGCTCGTCTGGTAGACGCGGATGCGCACCTTGTCCGGATCGGGGAGCAGCCGCGTGTCGAGGAGAAGGTCGTCCTTCGCGTCCATGGCCGTCTTCGCGATGAAGGCCTTGTACTCCCCGCGGTAGCCGGGGTCGCGGTAGCGGGCGCTCAGCGCCGCCGCCGCCCCCATGGCCGTGCGCCGCCGATGGAACGGCGTGAACCGCGCGAAGCCGAACCACGCCTCGTCCCAGAGGAAGATCAGATCCGGTTTGATGGCGAGGCACTCCTCCATCACCCGGCGGGGGTTGTACATGTGGCCGTCGAACGTGCAGTTCGTCAGATCGACGGCCTTGACGCGATCGAGCTTTCCTTCCGCCCGGCAGTCGAGCAGCGCCTTCTTGATGGCACGGAGGGGGACGGCCCCGTACATCGAGAACTGGGTGAGCGGGAACGCCTCCACGTAATAGGGCTGGGCGCCGGCGAGGACGAGACCGTAGTGGTGCGACTTGTGGCAGTTGCGGTCGACGATCACGATGTCGCCGGGCTTGCAGATCGCCTGCACGACGATCTTGTTGGACGTCGAGGTGCCGTTGGTGCCGAAGTAGGCCCGCTTCGCGCCGAACGCGCGCGCCGCCTGGTCCTGTGCCTTCTTGATGTTCCCCGTCGGTTCGAGGAGGCTGTCGAGGCCGCCCGTCGTCGCGGAGGATTCGGCCAGGAAGAGATTGGTGCCGTAGAACTGGCCCATGTCACGGATCCAGTTCGAGCGGAAGATCGATTTTCCGCGCGCGATGGGCAACGCGTGGAACGTCCCCATCGGACGCTGCGCGTACTTCTTGAGGTTGCCGAAGTACGGCGTGTCGTACCGGTCGTTGACACCGTCGAGGACAGCGAGGTGGATCTCCATCAGCTCCTCGACGCTGTGGAAGACGCGCCGTAACGGCGCCGCTTCGTCGCCGCCCGCGAGCTGCTCGACCGCGCGGTCGGTGAGGAGATAGAGGTCGAGCTCCGGACGGTAGTTCTTGATGGCCCGCGCCAGCGTCGTGGCCAGGCCGCCCGGGGCCGTGGTGGCGGGGTCGATCGTCATGGCCCGCAGCAGGAACTGGCGCAGGACGGCGAGATCGTGACGGCTCTGGAACGAGAAACCGTCGTGGATCACCACCGCCTGCACGTTGGCGTTGAAGATGGTGCCGAGGACGGCATCCTCGAACGTCCCCACCTGCACCACCTCGTAGACGAACGGATCCTCCGGGCGGCGCAGGCGCTTCAGCTCGTGGCGGCCACGCTCCCACGAGGAGGGGTCGGTCGGCGTCACCACGAGCACCTCGAAGTACGGCTTGTGGCCGTCGCCGGACTGGATGTCGGGGAAAAGAAGCTCCGGAGCGTCGCCTTCCTGCAGCGGATCCCACGCCGCTCCCTCGAGCCGATAGCTTCCCGTGATGAGAGCGTTGGAGATTTTCTGGACCAGCCGCGCGAAGACGCCGGCGTTGCGTTGCTCGAGTGTCTCCGCCACGGCCGCCATGAGGCGCGGGCCCGGATACGCCCAGTAGCGCTCGAGCGGTCCGATGTCTCCGAGCAAACGGCTGACCTCGGCGTGCAGCTTGTCGTCCGGATGGTTCTGGGCTCTCGCCGCCTCCCAGGCTCGTCCGGCGGCGGTCATCTGGCGCCAGCGGTCCGTTCGCGCTTCGGCCGCGGAGAAGAAGTCTTTGAGATCGAGAGACGTGGTGATCTGCGCGGAAGCCGTCATGAGTTTCCTCCCGAAATTCGATCGCGTCGGCACGGTGCCACAGCGAGTTGCGGGCGAACAATAAGACGAAGGTCCGACAACTTGCGGTCAGGATTCCTGCCAGCCGCCTCCGAGCGCCTTGTAGAGCCGAACGACGGCGAGGAATTCGTCGCGGCGGGAGCGGATCAGGTTGAGTTCGGCGTCGAAGAGCTGGCGCTCGCTGTCGAGCACCTCGAGATAGCTCGTCACGCCTCCGCGATACCGGATATTCGCGAGGCGGGTGGTGTTGCGCGAGGCGACGACGAGCGCCTCCTGCTGCACCCGGAACTCTTGACGCTTCTGGTATTCGACCAGGCCATCCGACACGTCGCGAAACGCCTGCACGATCGTCTGCCGGTACTGGGCGAGGGCGGCCTCGACCCCCGCCTCTGCGCTCGCGACGCCCGCGCCCACGCGGCCGGCGTTGAAGATTGGCACCGTGATCGACGGCCCGATCGCGAAAAGGCCCTGGGGCCCGATCGTCGAGCCATCGATCCGCAAGCCACCGGCGGCGGCGGATCCCGTCAGGAACACGCGCGGAAGGTAGTCGGCTTTGGCGACGCCGATGCGGGCGGTGGCGGCGGCGAGCTGCGCCTCCGCCTGCCGAATGTCCGGTCGACGCTCGAGCAGCGCGGACGGGATCCCCGGCGGCACTAAGGGCGCGGCGAACTGTTCGCCGAGCGATCGCCCGCGCGGGATCGCGGTGGGATTCCTGCCGAGCAGCACGCTGATCGCGTTCTCCGTCTGCTCGATGGCGCGCTCGGTGTCCGTGATGACCTCGGCCGCCTGCGCGACGAGGATCTCGCTCTGGTGGACGTCGATCATGGCGGCCACGCCGCCTTGTGCCCGTAGCGTGACGAGCCGCAGCCCCTCCTGGCGACTCGCCAGCGTCAGACGCGAGATCTCCAGCTCGAGGTCGAGCGCGCGGAGGAGGAAGTACGACGACGCGACGTCGCTCACGAGCGAGGTCACGACGAAGCGCCGTGCTTCCTCGGTGGCGAGCAGCTCCCCGCGCGCGGCCTCCGTCGCGCGCCGCAGGCGTCCCCAGAAATCGAGCTCGAACGCCAGATCGAAGCCGCCCGCGGCGCTCAGCGTGTCCTTGAACTGAAACGGCGACCGCTGACCCTCGACGTGCGAGTAGACGGCGTTGGCGGAGGCATTGATCTGAGGAAAGATCAAGGAGCGGGCGATCGTCACCTGCGCCCGCGCCTCAAGGATCCGAGCCGCCGCCAGGCGCAGGTCGTAGTTCTCGCTGAGCGCGATCCCGATCAGCGACTGCAGCGTCTCGTCCTGAAAGAGGGTCCACCAGGCGAGGTCGGCCAGGGACTCCATCGCGGCCGACGCGGCGGGCGGCGCGCCCCGATAGGCTGGCGGGACGGTGACGGGCGGACGCTTGTAGTCGGGGCCCATCGTGCAGCCGGCCACGAGGAGCGCAGCGACCGCGACGGCTCCCCGTCTCATGCGTGCTGCTCGCCCGGCACCGGCGCGAGCGGCCGCGCCGTCGGCGCCTTCGCGGGAACGCCGCGCCGGCCAAGCCGCTCGACGAAGGCGAAATTGCCGGGGATCAGGAAGACCCCAAGCGCTGTGGCGACCAGCATGCCCCAGAACACCGCCGCCCCCATGACGTTCTGGGCGCCGGCGCCGGCGCCGGCCGCGCGCATGAGCGGCACGACGCCGAGGATGAACGCGAAGGCCGTCATGAGGATGGGGCGGAAGCGCAGTCGTGCGGATTCCAGCGCGGCCTCCTCGATGGATTTCCCTTCCTCATGCTTGGCCTTCGCGAACTCGACGATCAGGATCGCGTTCTTGGCGGCGAGGCCGATCAGCATGATGTTGCCGATCTG
>Ga0075421_100001609_pt1 | contig 26580 bp, 18 predicted proteins | sample SoiMetdeltSBSDD5_FD_75292 | JGI IMG/M metagenome (GOLD analysis project Ga0075421, IMG submission 75292) | Bulk soil microbial communities from a Populus tree surrounding site in Tennessee, USA - Soil MetaG P. deltoides SBSDD5 | ecosystem: Environmental > Terrestrial > Soil > Tree plantation... | reverse complement strand
TACAGACTTGCAGGGCCGCAAGATCACTAATGATAAACCAATTCGCGAGCAGATATTGAAAATGCTTAATGAGCTGGTGAATTCCCAAAGGGTGAGCGCTGCAGGTTTTTATGATTCACAAGGCTATAATCTTTATAAGAACTACCTGTCTGATTTTGTTAAGAGAGAAAGGTTCAATGATTAGGTAATGATCTTTTCACCCATTCATAAATAGCTTGCTGTGCAGCAATTGGCTGCTGGCCCGGCAATGGAGTAATTTTTTGATTAGAAAGATCGGCAGGCACGTAAACAGCTTTCAACGTATCGTTCATTTGAAATTGCAATATCTCTGCTATCTCTTTTTTCAATTGCTCTTCATAGATGGGGAATACCACTTCGATACGACTATGAAGGTTACGACTCATCCAATCGGCGCTGCCCATATAATATTCCGGCTCGCCATTGTTGTAAAACATAAATACCCTTGCATGTTCAAGATAACGGTCAACGATCCTGCGGATCGTTATGTTCTCACTTTGTTTTTCAATACCCGGCTCCAGGCAACAAATGCTGCGAACGATCAAATCAATCTTTACTCCTGCCCTGCTTGCTTCATATAGCTTCACTATCATTTCTCTTTCCTGCAGGTTATTCACTTTAATGATGATCTGTGCGGGTAAACCTGCTTTTGCATTCTCAATTTCCCGATCGATCATGTTGCTGAAACGTTTTATCAGGTTGAATTGTGATATGAGCAGGTGCTTAAGTTTTAAGTTACTTACTTCAGAGGGCTGTAATCTCGATTGCAGGTACAAAAAGAGTTGCTGCAGTTCCTCACTAAATTCTTTCCTCGTAGTAAAGAAAACATGATCGGTATAAAAACGCCCCGTTGTCTCATTAAAATTTCCTGTTGCCAGCAATGTGTAATGCTGCATTTTGTCTTCTTCAAATCTTTTTACCAAAGCGATCTTTGCATGTACTTTCAAACCGGGGATACTGTTGATGATCTTTACTCCTGCTTCTTTCATCTTCTTTGACCACCGCAGGTTATTTGCTTCATCAAATCTTGCTTTCAGCTCAACAAACACCGTAACTTTTTTTCCGTTCTTTGCTGCACTGATCAGCGCATTGGCAATATGGGAGTTAGCAGCCACACGATACAACGCGATATAAATTTCCTTTACCGCAGGGTCGATAGCGGCTTCATTAAAAAAACGAAGTATGTAATTATAGGAATGATAAGGAAGGTGAAATAATTTTTCTCCCTCGCTGATGATCGTGAAGATCGAATTTTGATTTGAAAAGCCAGGATGCGGAACAGCCGGCCAGCTTTCATAAGTTAATTTCTTATTTGATGGATTTGGCAGGCTGCCAAGATCTTTTAAGTTATGATACCTGCCACCCTCTACCATCTCATCTTCATAAAGCGAAAAATATTTCAGAACGAATTGCCTTATCTCACCAGGCATTCTTCCATCAAATAAAAATCTTGTGGCGGTCCCAATATCTCTTTTTGCCAGTTGCTTCTCTATCTTTTCTGCTATATCGCCAGCAAATTCATCTTCAATATTCAACTCTGCATCGCGGGTGATCTTTACGCAATAGGCATCAAGGACCTGATATCCCGGGAAAATCTCCGGAAAATTCTCACGGATCACATCGTCAAGAAAAAGAAGATAGTTTTTGTCATCTATTTTCTTTAATTCAGAAAACCTGGGTAACTGGTCAGATGGAATATTTAAAATCGCATAAACAGGAGGACCGGGTTCAATCAATGATTCGAGATGAACGATAAAGTAGAGATAGTTATTTTCAAGAAAAACATTTGGCTGATTTTCCGTTTTTAGAATAATGGGCTGAAGAAACGATAACACGCTTGATAAAAAATATTCACGGACCTCTTCCCGATGATCTTCATGAATGCTGTCGCCATAATACAAATGGATCCCATTTTCTTGTAAGCCGGGTAAGATTTGTTTGGTCAGTATCTTTCCATAATCTTCCAGCTGGTTTTGCACCACCCTCTTCACGTCGGCGACAAGATTGGAAGGATACTCTTCCCGTAATGTTGTCTTCTTGCTTTTTATACTTGTAAAAGCATAAATCGAAGGCATTCGTACCCTGAAAAATTCATCGAGGTTAGAAGAGAATATAGAAAGAAATTGAATACGGCTATACAGCGGCACGGTTTCATCTGCTGCTTCAAGCAATACACGATGATTAAAACTCAGCCAGCTGAGGTCCCTGTTTAAAAAAGTATATTCCTTAGCCATTGATTAATTATAGCTCTCTAAGATAGGCGATAATTGGTTTTCCCGGGATTAAGACTTGAGCCGCAAAACCCAGGCTTGTGGTACGAAATATGTAATTGAAAACTTTCTAAACCAAATAATGGAATAGCTTAGTCAAATGAAATGGCACCAGGCAAAAATTGATGAGGTCTTTGCAAAAACGGATTCCCGTGAAAAAGGCCTTTCTTCTGAAGAAGCGGGTCGAAGGTTGCGTAAGGTTGGTCCTAATGAACTGGAAGAAGGAAAAAAGAAAAGCATTGCAATGATGCTATTGCTGCAGTTCAAAGATGTGATGATCCTGATCTTGCTGGTTGCTGCGATCGTTTCGGGCATCATCGGCGATGTGACCGATAGCATTGTCATTCTCATCATTGTCTTATTAAATGCGCTGATAGGTTTTTTCCAGGAATACCGTGCCGAAAAAGCAATGGAGGCGTTGAAGCAAATGTCAGTTGTACAATCAACCGCGTTACGCGACGGGAATAACGTTACACTGCCCGCAAGTGAATTGGTGCCTGGTGATATTGTTGTGTTGGAAGCCGGCAATGCTGTTCCTGCAGACATAAGAATTATTGAATCAAATAACCTGAAGATCGAAGAAGCTGCATTAACGGGTGAATCACTTGCCGTTGATAAGATCACCGATGTACTGGAAGAAGACGAACTCTCACTCGGTGATCAGAAAAACCTGGCATTTAAAGGGACATTTGTAGCCAATGGCCGTGGTAAAGGAGTAGTGTTTGCCACAGGGATGAAAACAGAACTAGGACGGATCGCTAAAATGTTACAGGAAAGCGAATCGCAAACACCGCTGCAGCAACGTATGGCTTCATTTGCAAAAAAGCTATCGATACTTGTATTAATATTATGTGTTCTATTTTTTATCGCAGGCTGGTTACGCGGCGAAGACATGGTAAAAATGGTCTTAACCAGCATCTCGCTTGCTGTAGCAGCCATTCCGGAGGCATTGCCTGCGGTCATTACGATATCACTTGCATTAGCTGCAAAAAGAATGATCCGGCTGAACAGTCTCATTCGCAAATTACCTGCAGTGGAAACGTTGGGCTCTGTCACTTACATCTGCACCGATAAAACAGGTACGCTTACAAAAAATAAAATGCATGTTGAAGAAGTGTTCGTGGACAACAAGAACTATTCGGCCGATAAATTTGACGATCTGAAAAATGATGAGCGTGGGGATTTATTGCTGCATGGCTTTGCCCTAAACAATGATGCCGTTGAAGATGAACATAAGGCCATCAAAGGTGATAGCACCGAGATTGCTTTTATGGAAGTGGCGAAGCAACAGGAAGTTGATACTAAAACCTGGCCGCGTATTGCCGAAATACCATTTGATTCAGAAAGGAAACTGATGACCACTTTTCATGAACATGATGGCAAGATCATTTCGTTCACAAAAGGAGCACCCGATGTTTTACTTGAACCTTGTAAAGAGGTAAACAAGGGTGAATTATTGAAAAAGGTGGATGAGATGGCTGCTAAAGGTTTGCGGGTTTTAGGTTTTGCTTTTCGCTACTGGAATGAAAAACCCAGGGAACCAAAACCGGAAACACATGAATCGGATCTGCAGTTTTTAGGATTGGCAGGTATCATCGACCCACCAAGAGAGGAAGTCGTGGATGCAGTGGCGCAATGTAAAACCGCAGGCATCATCCCGGTCATGATCACCGGTGATCATCCGCTAACAGCAAAAAACATAGCAGAACGGATCGGGCTATTGCGGAGTGAAAAAGATATTGTCATCACCGGCCAGGAACTTGCAGCTCTGGATCCCGACAGTTTCCAGGGAAAGGTTGAAAAGATAAAAGTCTATGCCCGTGTTTCGCCCGAACAAAAATTACAGATCGTGAAAGCTTTGCAGCAAAAAGGACATTATGTAGCGATGACCGGCGATGGTGTGAATGATGCCCCTTCTTTGAAACGAGCCAATATCGGCATTGCGATGGGCATTACAGGTACCGATGTCTCAAAAGAAGCAGCCGACATGATACTGCTTGATGATAATTTTTCAACGATTGTAAAAGCAGTAAGGGAAGGAAGAAGGATCTATGACAACATTCTTAAGTTCATCAAATTCCTGATGACGACGAATTCAAGCGAGATACTCACCTTGTTACTGGGGCCATTGATCGGATTGCCTGTTGCGCTGTTGCCCATTCATATTCTATGGATCAATTTAGTGTCAGATGGCTTGCCCGCCATTTCATTGTCGTTTGAAAAAGCAGAAAAAGATATTATGAAAAGACGCCCGCGACCGCCACAGCAAACAGTCTTTGCTGAAGGTAGAGGAATACACATGATCTGGGTTGGAATTTTAATGGCAGGAATTGCATTATCGATTCAAGCCTGGGCGATAAAGAATGATCTCCACTGGCAAACGATGGTCTTTAATTTTTTGTGCCTGGGTCAAATGGCACATGTGCTGGCGATACGATCGGAAAAGCAATCTTTTTTTAGCGTGCCTTTATTTTCGAATAAACTGCTGATTGGGTCTGTGCTGATAACGTTCGTCCTACAATTCTTAATTACTTACGTTCCTGTTCTTCAAACCATATTCAAAACGGAAGCCTTAAGCCTGAATGAATTTATATTGGTCGGTGCTGCTTCTGCTTTGATATTTGCTGCCGTGGAGATTGAGAAATTGATAAGGAGAAATACCGCAAAGAACCGATAGTTGATAGATTTCAACATTACAAAATTAGTGAGCCAGTAATTTATAATATATTCGGGTTGATAAATTTGTATGTACAAGATCATATCAATATTATTAATCCTCACAGTTTTTAATTCTTGTAATAACCATGAATTCAACCCGAGTGATCAACAAGACATTGCGATCCCGGTAGTAACTACGTCCTTTAAAGGAACCACATTCCCCGTCATCTTCCTGGCAGCATTTGAACCCGGCACAAAAGTTTCTCAAGGCGAACTAGCATTTAGTTTTTATAAGTACGAGATTGGAAATATTAAGATTCAAAGTGGAAAGATCATTGCCTGGGATCCGAATTATTTACAAGAGGCCATCACATTCACGCAGGTTTTTCCGAAGGGCGAGTTTCCTGTTCATCTTGCAATGGCAAAAACGCATAATGATGAAAGAGTTGCTTTCAGCAGAATTGTCTTTAGTGATAGCCCTGTCATCAAATGGGAACTTGCTTTGTTGCCAGGTGAGGTTCCACTTGCCTTAACCGATAGCAACTATTACTGTTATGGGGTAGACGCGGGAACCGGATTATTCATTGACTCCATCGCTAATACTTATTTTCAGAAAAAAAATCGTTCGGAATGGGATCATGTGTTTATTACAAAAGCAGAGCAGAACGGTTACAAGGGTTATATACACAGTTTTGAAGTTTATAATCTTGCAACGTTTTCAACAGGCTACGGTGATGGTTGTTATGCAACATATATTGGGCTTGACAAACAGGGAAATGTATGCCAATTATTAACTGATTTTGAATTGGTAGATTGGCGTGAGCGGGAATAGAGTCATAAATACTTACTCCGTTGTTGGCAGCGTTGTGTAAGGTTTTTTAACCACTCACTTTACACCACCTCACCCTCCAAATCATAATCGTAAGCCTTCATGATCTTCACATTCACAAATTCCCCAATGGGAAGTTTTTTTGAAGTATGAATGACCACTTCGTTATCTACTTCAACAGAATCAAACTCAGTTCGTCCTAAATAACGGCCCGCTTCTTTTTTATCAATAATGGTTTTGAAAACCTTTCCAACCTTTTCCTGGTTCAAATCATAAGAGATATCCTGCTGTACTTCCATTATTTCCTGCGCTCTTCTCTCCTTTTCATCTGCAGGCACATCATCTTTCAGACCATATGCCGATGTTCCTTCTTCGTGTGAGTAGGTAAATATGCCAACACGATCAAATCGCTGCCTTTGTAAAAACATTTTCAATTCTTCCACATCATCTTCTGTTTCCCCGGGAAAACCTGCTATCAACGTTGTACGCAAACAAATACCTGGCACTATTTCTCTCACGGCAACGATCAGCTCTTCCATTTCTTCCCGGGTGATCTGCCGTTTCATTGCTTTCAGCATATTATTGGCTGCATGTTGTAATGGCATATCCAGATAGTTACAAATATTTTCCCTTTCACGCATCACATCCAGGATCTCTAAGGGAAACTTAGAAGGATATGCATAATGTAACCGGATCCAATCCAATCCTTTTACATCACTTAAATGCTTCAGCAGGTCAGCCAACATTCTTTTTTTATAGATATCGAGCCCATAGTAAGTAAGTTCTTGTGCAATGAGCATTACTTCTTTTACACCACGCTTTACCAATCCTTCCGCCTCTTTTACGATCTCTTCAATGGTTTTACTTACATGGGCTCCCCGCATCAAGGGGATAGCACAAAACGCACAGGTGCGGTTACAGCCTTCAGAGATTTTTAAATAAGCATAATGTTGCGGAGTAGCGAGCAATCTTTCGCCGATCAATTCAGTTTTATAATCTGCCTCGAATTGTTTTAAGATCAGCGGTAGTTCCATCGTACCAAACCATGCATCCACTCCGGGAATCTCTTTTTCAAGATCATCACGATAGCGATGGCTGAGGCAACCCGTAACATAAACCTTGTCAAGTCTTCCCCTGTTTTTTAATTCAACCTGTTCCAGAATTGTGTTGATAGACTCTTCCTTTGCTTTTTCAATAAAGCCACAGGTATTCACTACCACAATATTGTGATCCGATCTTTTGTTTTCATGCACCACATCAATTTCATTTGCCTGTAACTGCCCGCTCAGCACTTCACTGTCCACCATGTTTTTACTGCATCCAAGGGTGATGATATTGACCTTATCCTTCTTAATTGAACGTGTTTTCATCCTCGATTTTGAAAAGGAGGCAAAGGTAGCCAAGAATCATTTTACAGTTTGAGTTTTTCTATATATTTATCCGTTTTTAGCATATCATGAACGCACGCAATCGCCTTAGTTTCAAGCAAGTTTTTTCACCGGCATATATTTTTCTCTTCGTAACAACATTATTTATCCGATTTCCTTTCTTTTTCCGCGATTATATTGATCGTGACGAAAGCACCTTTATCTTAATTGGCAAGAGTATCACGGATGGGCACTTACCTTACGACCATATGTGGGACCTGAAACCACCTCTATTATTTTATTTTTTTGCATTTGTTCAATATATTTTCCCGGATTCACTTGTCGCCATTCGATTCTTTGGTGTGGTGATCATCTTTATTTCAGCGGCTGTCTTAACGCAGGTCGCAAAGACGGTTGGAGCAAAGAATTCATTTGCTATTGGTCTTTCCTATGTTTTACTAAGCTCATTATTCGGAAGTATACAAGGGATAATGTCAGAACATGTAGCTGTTTTCTTTTTCCTTCCCGGACTCCTCTTGTTTTTGAGAAATAAAAAAGCCTTGAATTTATTTCTCTCCGGTTTTTTATTTGGCTGCGCTTTGCTTTGCAAACTAAACTATTCCTATGCTGTTGCCGCTTTGTTTGTTTATTATTTTATTTCAGATTACAAGTCAGCCGGGTTTGCGACGCTGATCAAAAACATAGCGCTCATTTCATTTGGTCTCATTCTTCCAACTATCCTCATTGCTATACCTTATGTGCTGCAGGATAAATTGAAACTTTATATCGACTCCGTATTTATGGCAACATTGGAATATGGCCACACAACAAAAGTCACGATGCTTCACAAACTCGGTGTTACGGCATGGATCATTTTACTGGGTGCCATCATTTCCTTGCTGGCACTTAAGTTTGTTGATAAGGAAAAAAAGAGACAAGCAGGTTTATTTATTGCGTTGCTTGCAGCGACAATTTTCACTTTCTTTTCCAGCGGCACATTGAACGGACATTACCTTATCCAGGTATTTCCTTTCTTATCGGTTCTGCTTTTTGGATTTACATTAAAGCAATTCAATCTAAGCTATTTTAAATTTGCCATTATTGTTTTACTGCTTTGTATGGAAAGTTATGTTGAATATTACAGGATATTTCAACAGTATTCCGCACACGCGACTTTTTATCATGGAAAGGCCTTTGCTTCTGTCAATGAATTAAAAAGACTTGGGCTCGCTGATAAAAAAATATTCTTCACCGATCACCATATTGGTTACTGGCTCCTGCATAAATATCCCCTGGCAAGAAGTGTAACGCATCCATCTTCCCTGACACGACCTGCATTCTTCAAGCATTTTGGCAATACGAGAAACTCTTTAGAAGAATTGCAAAACATCATGGAAGAAATACAACCGGAAGTGATCGTAAGCCGTAAAGAATGTCTTAGTTTTTTTAAAGACGACGATCCTGAAAATTTATATTTTATGTCCGTCATGAAAAAAGACTTTCACCTGGTTTATCAAAACCCTACGGACAAAATATTTATCTGGCAAAAAAACGAGAGCAAGTAAATCCCATACATCTGTAGTGGTCATTTTTTAATTCTCACCTGCATGGCATACTCGTAAGTATCGAGATCGGTGAATGTGAATTTATCCTTTGGAATAAAATCCAGGTAACTAAATAATTTTTCTTTTGTAAACCGCTGGCTCCAGAACTGGTCCTTTGTTGCGGTAAAAGAATCCTTTTCGTCGGTTATCACTGTCATACCCATTTTTTGATATGATTCTTCCTGTTTTAATCTTGTTGCATTGTTGTCCTTGTAACAGGCGCCAATAACAATCTCTCCCCCGGGATGCAAAAGATTATACGCATTGGTGAAAATGGCAGTAAATTTTTTATTTGTTGTTAAGTCAAGTCTTTTGCCTGATCCATTATAACTATCGAAAGGAAAATCATCAGGATAAAAATTACCCGCAGTAAACCAGGTGGTGATCACCATATCATATTTTTTATCCAATCGATCCAGCTCCTTTGCATCAAGAAAAAATGCCGATACTTTGTCCCCGATTGCCAGTTCTGCAATCACTTCATTCGAAATATCAACACAAGCCATGGCATTATCCGTTCCGTCATAAAGATCTACTTTATCCCAGATGTCTTTTATACCACTCAGGTGTTTGGCTATCCTTGCATTACCGATACCTATATCGAGGATACCAACTGGTGCATTTTTCCGTTCAGCTATTGCGTGAATCACTTTTTTCAACTCGATAAACTCGGCCCATTGCGCCTGTAGGAGGTATTCACTCACATAATTCAGATCGAAGGATGCCTTCACTGTTATTGGATTATCATACATTGCCATATCTCAAAATTTCGTTCTATAAAATTAAAAAAGGCTGTGATAAAAAATCACAGCCTTCACAAACAATAATAATTATTTCAAAACTTAAATGTCACTGAAGCCTGGAAAATGGTTCCCAACTGACTGAATTGTGATCCGTTGTAAGCCAGGATCCTGTAGCGACCACTAAAGGCCAGTAAACCCTCCAATAGAGCTTTTGCATCCGGGTTATCCAATACTCTTTGGCCATCACCGTTCAATGCCTCGAGTTCCCATTTTGGAAGTACGTTGAAAATATTATTCACTGCTACATTTGCGGAAATTTTGTCAGTAAAATCGTATCCTATATTCAGATCAGTTAATAAAGCAGTTTTAAATACTTGTTTAATGTCATTCATCGCATTGCGATCCGGGTTGGGCGGGGAAACACCCAAAGCTGTATAGCTTGCACCGTTATCAAGGTCCTGGAATCGTGTCGGCCCAAATAGTGTATTGTTCAGGCTCAGATAAAGCTTTTTGAGCTTATAGTCAAATCCAATAACCGCCTTATACTCCGGACGGCTCTCTGTAAGAATTGATTTGATCTGCGCACTTAAGATGGTTGCGTTTTCTGATTTGACAGCAGGTGGATCATTTGGAATGCCCACAACTTCATTTTTTAATTGGTAATTACCGGCGACGTTCACCGCCAGCATACCGCTGCCCAAACTGATGTTTCTGTAGCTAGCCACAAGATCCAATCCCTGTGTTCTTGTGTTGATTCCATTAATAAAAAACTGAACATTGACAACACCGGCCTGCGCTAGTATTTGCCCTAACTGCGAATTTGGATCATTGGACCGGATGGAAGAACTCAGTACAATCCTATCATCGATTTTTATATTATAATAATCGAGTGTGGCGCTAAAGTTCCTGCTTGGATTGAAACCAATACCCGCCGTGATATTTGTTGATTCTTCTTCTTTCAATTTTGGAATTCCCAGCAGGAAGGCTTGCTTACTCCTGTTATTAAAAAGCCCTGAAAGTTGTACAAGTCCATTAAAAAATCCGGCTTGCGTTGATTGCGCATAGATCTGGTGCAAGGAAGGTGCCCTGAACCCGGTTGAAACTGATGCCCGAAGCACTACTTTATTATCAGCAAGTTTGTACCGCGAAGAAGCCTTCCACACAAAGGATGAACCGTAATCGCTGTACTTTTCAGCACGAACTGCGGCATTCAACAAAAATGCTTCTGTGATATCAAAACTTGCATCGACATAGGCACCCAGGTTAAACCGGCTATTGGTAGAGGCATTTTCTGCACGGATTCCAGGAAATGAATTTGCACCTTCACCGGAATAAGAGGCCGTATCACCTGAAATAATTTTATATGTTTCGCTTCTTACTTCGGTACCAAATGCGATCGCTAGCTTATCCGAAATTGTTTTTGAAATATCATAATTTCCTACGATGTGTGAGAAACGAAAACCACCAGGCTTAAAGAATGTCGGGCTTGCGGTGCCAAGGGAAGCATTTACGGTATTCTCAACTGTGTACAACTGTTGATTACCACCAAAGGTGATGCTTACATCATGATTCCAGCCACTCCTGTTATTTTTAAATCCAAGGGTCGCATTATAGTCCAGCAGATCGCCATCAAAAGTGGGTACATAGCCAATATAACCTTCATAGAGTGGATCAGCGGTACCTGTATAATTCGGCGCACCAGGTATGGGGGTATGCAAAAGTCCATAATCGAGTCTCCAATAGGGAGGCCTGTAATTAGCGTGACTATAAACTTTCTTAAATATCAGCGCCGCGTTACTATAAACCATCGAGTTTTCACCGGTGGACAAACCGGCATTATAAAGAAATTTCGCAGCCTGCGTTTCGCCGGTACCATTAATATTTCCGGCAGTGGGTTTAAAATTCAGAAAAGCATCAATGGCCGCATCGGCGGCCGGCGACCCACCGAAGATAAATTTCTCGGTGGGGCGATGAATAATGCCTGAACGAACAGCATCGTTGGCTTGGCTAAAATCAACAGTATAATTTATGTAGCCTCTTTCACCGAGATTGGATCCTCCGTTGTAAGCAACGCCATAGTTTTCGCCATCGCCTTTATAGGTCACGCCGCCTCTGAACGTTAAGGTGCTGGATTGATACCGGTCCTTTAAGATCACGTTCATTACACCGGCAATTGCATCCGATCCATATTGTGCCGATGCTCCATCTCTTAATATTTCCACACGTTTAATAGCATCAATGGGGATGGCGGCCAGGTCGGCACCTGTTTCGCCACGACCGGGAGCAAACTGTACATATAGTAAAGAACTATGATTTTTTCTTTTGCCATTGATCAATATTAAGGTGCGGCTGGGACCGAGATTTCGGATCTCATAAGGATCTAATAAACTGGTTGCGTCATTTACCGGCGTGTTAATAGTATTAAATGAAGGCACCCGGTATTGCAATTGTTTATCGAATGTTGTTTGCGCGGTAGTTTTTAGATCTGCGGCCTGCAGTGCGTCAATTGGCAGAGGTGTATTGATAGAACTTCGCGGAAGTGAACGTGTACCTGTAGTAAAGATCACTTCGGTTAACTCTCCAATTGATTCGATTAAAACGAAATCAACGGTTGTATTACCTGAAACATTAACCGTTTTAGATACCGTTGTAAAGCCTACGGAAGAAACTGTCAATGTAACAGATCCGTTTGGTAGTGAAAGCGAGAAGACACCTTCTGTGTTTGTTGTTGTGCCGCGACCGCCGCCGGCACTCACGGAGGCTCCCGCAATTCCCTTTCCTGAATTATCAGATACTTTACCGCTAACATTGTTTTGAGCAAAGAGTAAACAAGAGGACAATATCGCACAGCATGATACGATAATCCTCAGCTTAATAGCTGATTCCATAACTTTCGTTTTGATTAAGAATTTGGTTGTATTGTTGAGGGTACCCTCTTAGGAAGTAGATAGCAAGCTACTATTAAAGTATGACTAATTTACGATACTAACAAACGTAATTTAAATGACCGTCGACAAGTGTGAGTGATTATTCGGTTGTATTTTTTATTTTGTTTCTGTATTGAACAGGCTGTCTACAAACTCGTGCTTATCAAACACAAGCAGATCGGTCATTTTTTCTCCAACACCGATAAACTTTACAGGTATTTTGAATTGGTTGGCTATAGCAAGCACCACTCCTCCTTTTGCTGTACCATCCAATTTTGTTATTGCTAATGCGGTAACATCGGTAGCGGCTGTAAAATGTTTTGCCTGCTCCAAAGCATTTTGACCGGTACTGCCATCCAACACAAGCAATATTTCGTGAGGAGCATCAGGAATAAATTTCTGGATCACTCTTTTGATCTTGCTAAGCTCCTCCATCAGGTGGGCTTTATTATGCAAACGTCCTGCGGTATCAATCAAAACTACCTCGCTTCCTCTCGATACGGCACTTTGCGCAGTATCAAAAGCAACGGCGGCTGGATCACTCCCCATATCCTGTTTTACAATTGGCACCCCTACTCTTTCGCTCCATATCGTTAACTGTTCAACAGCAGCAGCACGAAAAGTATCGGCCGCGCCAAGCAATACACTTTTCCCGGCTTCTTTAAAATTATGAGCCAGCTTGCCAATTGTTGTTGTTTTACCAACACCATTTACACCAACAACAAGGATGATATAAGGTTTTGTCGGAAGATCAGAATCAAAGGCATAACTGTTTGCCGCGGGTGCATCTACCAATAATTGCTCTATTTCATCTCTCAATATCCCGTTAAGCTCAGCAGTATTGAGATATTTATCTCTTGCCACTCGTTCCTCGATCTTTTTTATGATCTCGATAGTTGTATCTACTCCAACATCGGCACTTACCAATGCGTCTTCGAGGTCATCCAACACTTCTTCATCAACGGTGCTTTTCCCGGCAACCGCTTTAGTAAGCTTTGTCAAAAATCCTTCCTTGGTTTTTTGCAAACCCTGGTCAAGACTTTCTTTTTCTTTTACTCCAAATAACTTATTTAAGAATCCCATACAGTTGAAAATAACAAATTACAAATACCAAATTCCAATGAGAAGCTCAATACCAAAATAAAAAAGCCATCACAGGAGTGACAGCTAATATCATTACTCCCCTTCTGGGGTTGGGGGTATTATTTTTGCGCCAGGAACTCCTTCACTTTATCCTTATGCACAATTGACTCTTTAAAAGTATAAGCCCCGGTTTTAGGACTGCGAACAGCCTTGATCACTTTACTCCAGTTCTTTGCTTCGGCTGCTGCCTTTTGGTCTTTTGTCTTGATCGCGGTTTTTGCTGCTTTTGCCATAGTCGTTAAATGTTATTTGTCAATCGTTAATTGTTTCTGATCGGTTACTATTAACCAATAACCGTTAACCATTAACTTATTTTATTTCTTTATGAACAGTCACCTTTTTCAGGATCGGGTTAAATTTTTTTAACTCCAATCTCTCAGGGTTATTCTTTTTATTTTTTGTGGTGATATAACGGCTGGTGCCTGGCTGACCACTGTTCTTGTGCTCAGTACACTCTAATATCACTTGTACACGATTACCTTTTTTTGCCATATTTCTTAGTTTATTGTTTTTGGTTTATGGTTTATCGTTCGGAAAACCAAAAACGATAAACTATAAACGATAAACTTCTTAAATGTGTTGACCTTTTTTTCTTAATTCCTTAACGACTTTGTAAAGACCGTTTTTATTAATAGTACGGATACCTTCAGTTGAAAGCTTCAAAGTGATCCATTTATCTTCTTCGGCCAGGTAAAAACGTTTTGTCTGCAGGTTGGGCAGAAAACGGCGTTTACTCTTGATATTTGAGTGAGAAACATTGTTGCCTGTGATAGGCACTTTACCTGTAACCTGACATACTCTAGCCATGAGAAATCTAAATTTTGAGACGGCCCGCCCGAACGCACCGCCTTGTTAACTAATTTTCCGAAAATAATTTTCGGTACGGGCGGGCAAAGGTAGGGGAATGATCGGAGTTTTTCAGGCCAATAGGGAACTTTTTTTACCCATCTGTTGAGAATGTATAACCAGGCTTATCCTATGACACTCAATGGCAAATAGTCTTAATTCCCGGTACCAACCCTGTTTGTTTCTTCATCCGAACCGCCACCCGACCGTTTTATGGCTTTCATGGCTTTTCCAAACCGCCAGTTAAAGGTTAACCTTACCACCCGTGAGTCCCATTTTACCTCGAATGGTTCATCAGAATTCTGAAATTTTGAGTAGCCGGAGTAGTTCTGGGTATAAAAAATATCACGGATATTCAACCTTAGCGTTCCTTTGTTTTTTAGGATTTGCCTGGAAATACCGGCACCTACTTCCCCTTGCGGCGTCAGAGATTCCTGTAAATCAATCTGGCTATTTGACAAATAATACCCGCTAATCTCTGCTGCCCATCCATTTTTAAACCGGAATTGATTGTTGAGGCTGACGTTGACCTGATCAACTGCCACTCTTATCGGAGTCCATACAACACCTTTTATTATTTTATGATTGTAGATCGCTACACCTGTAACGGTCCACCATTTTGTAATGGGTAATTGTAAACTGGCAGTAAGCCCGATGTTATGAAAAGTGCCCACATTTCCTCTTGTATAAATAATAATGTTTTTATTTACGTTGCTGCTGTTAGAATCAATGATAAAGATCTGTGAGAAATAATCTTTCAGATAACTGTAAGAAACTGCCGTGGATAAGATTTGCTTATAGGTATGTATCATTTCAACATTCCATGTATACTGAGGTTTTATAAAAGGATTACCTCCTTCAAAAGTATATTTATTGATTGTTACCAGGAAGGGATTCAGGTTTTGAAACTGCGGCCTGTCTATTCTTCTGCCAAAGCGAAGTGTAATTTTATTGCTGGAGTCGATATCATAAGAAGCAAATCCTGAAGGAAATAAACTCCCATAATTTTTTTGGAACGCAGAATCCTTTACTACCGTGTTACCTAATTGATTTGCCGTATAGTTGGTAAGTTCGTAACGCAGTCCCATCCGCCAATGCCACTTAGCTTTTTCTACATCAACACTGCCGTAGGCCGAATGTATTTTTTCATCATATAAAAAATGATTGCTCCGACCCAGGTCATCCTGCCATACATTACCATCATACAAATAATATTGAGTAAGATTGTCTGTCTTTGTCCTGGCAGTCTTTGCTCCTGCCTCCCATAACACCTTTCCGGCACGTTTAGAAAAATCAACTTTCGCTGTAAATATTTTTAACTCGGACGGAAGATCACCCTTTGTTGCCAACGCAATACTGCCGGGAGCTTCTACTTGCGTTTGAAAAAACTGATCTCCTTTAATATCAAATTTAATAAAGTCGACATCAGCTAATAATTCCGTGTTGTCATCAATATTATGTTTTGCATTCAGATTGATGCCTGCCCGTTGAAAATTGATATTTCTTGTGCCCCATGTATTGATTGTTGAATCGATTTCATAGGACGGGGACATCCAATCAATAGAACTTGTGCTGCTAATATTACGGTCAGTGAGATTTCCGGTAAATGCCGTACCTATTGTTGTTTTCTTTCCCACAAAAAAGTCTACTCCGGTTTTTAAGTTGTGCGACGTTATTTTCGTTTTGGTGAAGTTTGGCTGTTCTAATAAAAGCGAATCGTCACCATTAGTATCAAAATATTTACGCAACGCATACAAGTTCATTTTTTCATATCCAAGTCTGACTCCATAGTTCGTATACATATTAAATTTCCCATTCCGGTAATTCAGGTTAACGCTATTATTGCTTTTGGAATAAAATCCCTGACCCACGCTTAAGCTTAGAGACCCATTGAAGCCACGCTGCTTATTAGTTTTGGTCTTGATATTAATGATCCCGGCATTTCCAGCGGCATCATACTTTGCGCCCGGGTTATCGATTAACTCAATTGTTTCTACCTGTGAAGAACTTAAGCCTGAAAGATAGGCCTGTAGCTCTGATCCGCTTAGCTGGGTTTGTTTACCATCGATCAGTACCATTACCTGAGGCTTGCCTTTCATATTAATGGTCCCATCTCTGCCAACAGTAATCCCTGGTGATTTTTCAAGGACTTCCATAACGGTTGTACCAGCATTAGTAATACTCGCCTCTACATTTATAACTGTCTTATCCGGCAAAAATTGAATTAACGGCTTTTTTGATTTTACGGTAACATCCTGTAATACGATTTGATCTGCCCTCATTATTATCGTATCGACATGTTCTTTTTTTGATACCAGGTCTAATAAAGGAGAATTATAATCCTTAAAACCCAGCAACCTGACCCGAATGATATAATTGCCTGCTGCGAGTCGATTGAAAACTGCCGTGCCTGAAGCATCCGTGAAAGAACTTTTAACAACAGATGAGTCCTTAGTTAATAAGGTTACTGTTGCATCGTGAAGATTAGAACGGTTCTGGGTCAAAACCTTTACCAGTATTTGCCTGTTATCTGCAGACTGACTTATGGAAGAAATCCAGCAAAAATTTATGGCGATGAGGGTAAAAAATAAACGCATTAAAATTACTTGGGCTCTAAAATATCAAAGCTTGTACAAGTTGTGTCGTTTTTTATTTAAATGGTTCTATAAGCCGACGAGCATCAACATTGCACCTTTTGCCCAATTCCGTGTTTTCAAATACCTTCGCAACCTTAAAAGTCAGATCGTCAAATATGTCACATAAGTCATACAAGTCAACGATTAAACAAATTTGACCATTATGACCTGTTAGACCTATATGACGTTTAGGACTTGTACTTAAATCTAAAATCTCAAAATCAACTCATGGCCTACGATGTAGTAGTTCTCGGAAGTGGTCCCGGCGGATATGTAGCCGCGATCAGGGCAGCGCAGCTCGGTTTTAAAACAGCAATCATAGAAAAGGAAAGCCTTGGCGGTATTTGTCTAAACTGGGGCTGTATACCGACAAAAGCGTTGTTAAAGTCAGCACAGGTAATAGAAGATATTAAACATGCCAAAGACTTCGGTATAGAGGCCAGCGGTACGCCCAACTTCGAAGCGATCATCAAACGCAGCCGTGGTGTGGCAGATAAAATGAGCCGCGGTGTGCAATTCCTCATGAAGAAGAACAAGATCGACGTTCATATGGGCTTTGGAAAATTAAAAGCCAAAGGACAGATCGAAGTGACCGCCCAGGATGGTTCTAAAAAAACTGTTGACGGTAAATATATCATCATCGCCACCGGTGGCCGCAGCCGTGAATTGCCCTCAATGAAACTTGATGGTAAAAAGATCATCGGTTATCGTGAAGCAATGTCTTTACCCAAGCAACCAAAATCGATCATTGTTGTTGGTAGCGGTGCCATCGGTGTTGAGTTTGGTTATTTCTACAATAGTGTAGGTACAAAAGTTACCATCGTTGAATTTTTACCAAGAGCAGTGCCGGTGGAGGATGAAGATGTTTCAAAAGAACTGGAAAAGAATTTTAAAAAGAATGGCATCACGATAATGACCAGCAGTGAAGTAACAGCAGTTGATTCTTCAGGCACCGGCGTAAAGGCTAAAGTGAAAACTCCGGAGGGTGAAACGACTTTGGAAGCTGATGTTTTATTAAGTGCAGTTGGCGTTTCGGCAAATATCGAAGGCATTGGTTTGGAAGAGCTCGGCATTAAGACCGATAAGGGCAAAATCATGGTTGATAAATTTTATCAAACCAATGTTCCGGGCATTTATGCAATTGGTGATTGTGCGCCGGGGCAAGCGCTTGCACACGTCGCCAGCAAAGAAGGAATCATTTGTGTGGAGAATATCGGTTTCACGGAAAAAAAATATCACCACAAACCCGAGCCGCTTGATTATAACAATGTTCCGGGTTGTACCTATTGCTATCCTGAAATTGCCAGCGTTGGATATACAGAGAAACAAGCAAGAGATGCAGGTTATGAAGTGAAAGTTGGAAAATTCCCATTAAGTGCAAGCGGTAAAGCTTCTGCTGCCGGACACCCGGAAGGGTTTATAAAAGTTGTTTTTGATGCAAAGTATGGTGAATGGCTTGGTACACATATGATCGGGTACAACGTAACTGAAATAATTGTTCAAACCGTTACTGCAAGAAAACTGGAAACAACTTACCAGGAAGTATTGAACAGTATTCATCCGCATCCAACGATCAGTGAAAGTGTGAAAGATGCTATTGAGGTGGCTTATGATGAGGCGATACATTTATAAAAACCAGGATTAATTGATTGTAAGGATTATGAGGAAACTTATGATCCTTTTTTCATTTGAGGATCTCCCGTAACAAATTTTCTATTTCCTCCAAATCCATTTAATCATTTAATCCTGGTTCACCTATAGCTTTACAAACTTCGCCCTTATAAGTTCTTCTTCTTTTTTAGCATAGATAAAATAAACGCCTGCTTTGAGACGGCTTAGATCGATCCGCTGGATCCTTGAATTAACAGTCATATTTATCACAAGTTTGCCGCTCATGTCGATGATCTTCAATTCCTGTCCAATCCATCTTTCATCATAATCAAAATAAACGTTGATAGCTGTTGTTGCCGGATTGGGGTATACCTGCGCAAATAACCATTTAGGATAAAAGTCCGGGGTTTCAGCTCCGGGTACTATCGAAATATTTAATCCTTTTGAATAAAGAATTGAGCGTCTTTTTCCACCGGCGTCAAATAATGCTCTTGCTCTTTTTCTTTGTCCTGTTGTGAACATGTTCATGCAAACATCATCAGTAAAATCCATAAAATTCATGTACATATCACCCGTGTTGTTAGCTCCGCATGAAATTCTTGTACCTGAAGGACAGCCGGGAGTATACGTGCTTTGTTTGGGTGTATCGTCCACCCTGTCGTCACCACAATATCCATCGCCCCAGATATGATAGAGATTTACCCAGTGACCTACCTCGTGCACCAATGTCCTGAAATCATTGAACAGCGGGGATGTTCCTTTTAAATTCATAATATCTTCAAAAGAAATCACAACACCATCTTTTTGGGGATCCATTCCGGGCAGTGTACTATATCCCAATACATCCTGCATATTGCACAACCAAATATTCAAATAGCTTTTTGAATCCCACGCATCATCGCCATAGGAAGCGTTGAATTTCATTTTATCATCCGACATCCAGTATTTAATCGGTGTATATTTTCTTACGATACCAGACGTGATTCTGCCTGCCGGATCCTGCGTAGCGAGCTTGAATTCAAAACCCATAGAAGTTGCGTAAGGCTTAAAGGCCGCAGGTATATTCACAGTATCAGCATTCCTTTTATTAAAATCCCTGTTCAATGCATTTATCAAACGATCAATCGCTTCCATTTGCAGATTTTGATCGGGAGTATGATAAAGAATGTGAATGACTACGGGGACCTGTATTACACCAGAAAGCGGATAGATACGTTGTTGCGTTTCAGCTGACGAGGATATGCTCCTTTCTGTAAATAACTCGATCTCATCCATGCTGCTTCTTAATGACGGATCGGCTTCCAACTGCTGTTTTGTATATTGTTCGTTATTGCATCTCTTCTGTGAAAATGCCTGAAATCCAATACAAATAAATAATAATAATGCAAGGTTCTTAACCATACTGATTAACTAATGACGATCTTAAAAATTCAGGATTTCAGGGACACGGAATTACAAGTATGGCTGATCAGGAGGATACGAATTCAAGATTCTTCAGACAAGAATGATCAGGTGAATAAGGTGAGTGGGATTGGAACTCAAATATAATTGATTAACATTTTAAAATGCAAGTTTGTTCGTCAAAATATTTTTTCACTCGTACATTTACTAACTAAATTGTTAACGAGAATTAAAGCTTTCATGAAAAGAAAAGTCATTCTTCCACTGATAGTAATTTTGCTTATTCTATCGATCGCTTCTTCCAGTATTTTGGTTCGATGCAAAGGCGGCGGAGAAGGCGGAACAGTGGATACGCCAATTGTTACAAATCCGCCACCACCGATCAAAGGGCATAGCATTGAAGCCGTACTCCCCCATGATACAAGTTTCTATACCCAGGGTATTACTTTTTACAAAGGAGAATTATACGAAGGAACCGGTGACCCCGGATATGTTGGTAAAACAAGGTTGATGAAAATAGATCTGAAAACCGGCAAGCCCTTAAAGCAGATTAGTATCGATAAAAGATATTTTGGTGAAGGCATTACGATCTTAAGAGACACAGTATACCAATTAACATGGCAGGAACATAAAGTTTTCGTATATACTCTTACGGATTTCAAAAAAGTTAAGGAGTATGATCTCCCAACAGAAGGATGGGGTTTGACAAATGATGGGCAAAGATTGATCGTAAGCACCGGCAGCGGTATGCTTTATTATTATGACCCTTCAACATTTAAACTTTTGAGTAAGACCGCTATCCTGGAAGGCAACGCAGAAACATTTAACCTCAACGAGCTTGAATACATCGATGGATTTGTTTATGCCAATCAATATCAATTAGCTTATATTTTAAAAATCGACCCGGCCGCTGCAAGAGTGGTTGCCAAGTACGATGTATCTGATATGTGGAGAAGGGTCCAGGCTGTAAAGCCTGATGCTGACTATCCCAACGGTATTGCTTATGATGAAGTAACCAAGAAGATTTATGTAACAGGAAAATTATGGCCGGAGATGTATGAAATTAAATTAGGCCAATGATCATTTACTGATGATATAGATCACCGAACTGCATTTTTTTGCGTCACTCATTGCCTGCAGGTTTGATATCAACCCTGTCCAGAAAGCTCCAAACCAGTTAGGACTTCCATTCTTATACTTACTGCTTAACAGGCTGACATAAAAACTGTCAAACCACATGGGCTTCATATCAACCATCTTTAGTCCCTGGTGCTTCATAAGCCACTGCATGGTTTGTGGTGTAAAATGATAAAGATGACGTGGCACATCATACGCTGCCCAATTAGAGCCATAGCTTTTGGCATCATAGCTTGTATAGTTGGGTACGGCAATAAAGATCTTGCCATTATCATTCAACAATTTTTTAAATGCTGAAACATATTTTTTTACATCATGCACATGTTCCAGCACATGCCATAGCGTGATAGCATCAAAACTATTTGGAGGTAAATTGAACAATTCGGTTACAGGCAAAAGTTTAAGTGAATGAGTGTCGGCTGCAACCTTTCTGGCACCTTCATCGGGTTCAAGCCCGGTAACCTGCCAGCCGGTTTTTTTCATTGACGCGGCAAAATAACCTGTACCGCTGCCTACATCAAGCAAATTGCCTTTTTGAAGACCGGTTGTTTTCTCAATTAATTTTCTTTTCTGGTTGAGAGAGATATTTCTTACCGTTTGATAAAGACGATTGATAATTCCTTTTGAAGTATCAGAATGTGAAATATAGTTTTCGGATTTATAGTATTCGCCAATACTTCCCTCAGATGGCGCATTCTGCGTGAAGCGAACCTGGCAATTACTGCAATGATAAATTTCAAAGTATTCCTGGCTCGCTGTATTGTCTTTTACCTTAAAAACTCTTGAAATGCCTGCTGAGCCGCAAACAGGGCACAGTGTATAATTGATTGGAATACTCATTAAAAACTTATCAAATACTTCAGCAATTATTTTGGTTTCAAAACAGAATTATTACCTGCAGATGCCGGCTTGAATCCATTTTCAGAAAAATACCAGCCAATGAACATGATAGCCGCGACGATAAGGATGGCGGCGATCAGCCAGGTATAACTCCTTTTTACAGGAGTGTCGGCAAAGTATTCTTCCATTTCTGCTGCCGATCTTTCCTTTTCCCCTACTAATATGGTGTGTTCTGCTTTTTGGCGGATCACTTTCTCTGCGATCACCGGCAGCTCCCATTGTAACGATGTTTCCGTATCAAGTTTGAGATGGCCCGCACCATCTTTTTTAAAAGTGCCGATCTTATCCCATATTACTTCTTTCTTTTCGGCAATCTCACTATTAAATGAAAAAGAAAAATCGTTTACTGCTTTTATTGCCTCCCATTCTGTAATGCCCAACGATGCTGAAATCCATTCAAAAAGTTTTTTGGCCGGTGAATCATTTCCCGGATCAAGTGAGTAATTAATATAAGGTGGAGTAAATTGCCTGCTTGTTATATCAAGCTGAGATGATTCCTGCTGAATGGAAATTGTTCCGATGCCCGGTAAGCTTAATCGTTTATGTAAAACTAGGAACTCGTACAGTGTATGTCGCATTATTTCGTTTTCTGATCAAACGCGAAGATAACACCACCCAGGAAATTAAATCCATAAGACCTGTATAACTTCCACGGCTCATATTCTTTGTTCAGGATATTATTGAACTGCGCCCAAAGATTCAGGTTCTTTGTTAAACGAAATTCAAGCCCTGCATTCAGATCGAATGAACCGTCAAGCTGTGCTGTACCGCCTGAAGGCGTTTTATATTGTGCGCCATCCCAAAGAAAAAGGTCAGACTTTAACCACAGATCTTTTATTACCTGTATTCTTGCGGACCCTTTCAGTTCAATGGGTATTAAACCGTAAGCCTTGGTATTTTCCTTTATTGAAAAATATTTATTGACATTGATACCGGCAAGGACAGAAAATTTTTCAGCCTCATTATAACCCAGTTCACCACCAAAATGAATGGCTTTCATTGATGGCTCATAGATCACTCTGAACGTGTTATCATAAATACCCAACGTCTCATTGTCGTTTACAAAAAGCGGGTGATTCTTGTATTTATTGTAAGCGATCTTTGCATTATAAGTAAAATGATCGCCTAAAGAACCTTTGAATCCTGCAAATCGTTCTTCCACCAATGTGTTCTTAAGATCATCAGGCGCTGCTATATATGGATTCATCGATGCTAAATTCTGGTAAGATGTTCTCCTGATATATCCGGACCATCCCGCCTGGAAAGTAACACGTTTATCTTCTGTACTGGCCTCCACCAAAATGTTCGGAAACATTTTGAATGTTTTATTATCCCATGACGGGCGAATACCGGCCTGCGCATTGATCTTTGGCGTTTTAAACAATATCGACGGACTTATATAATAGAATGTATTGTCTATTGCTGATTTATTATCCGGCTTATACCTTGTCAAATCAAATGTTGCCCCAAGATTTACCGAAAAAACTTTTCCTACGGTTTTTTGTAAAGGAAGATTTATATAAGTATTGCTTTCGCTATTCACTCTTCCGTCGTTAAATACATTGATAAGTACTTCAGGTGAATAGGAAATACCAAATTGTGTACGATTGATATTGTGAAAACCTACACCACCTTTCCATGTCTGAAAACTCTGCTCAAGTGAATCTTTTGGCGGCAAGGGCGTCGATAATATCGGGTCACGACCATATTTGTAATAGCGATCCTGCCTCATACCAAGCTGCGCATTCCATTCCAGGTTCTTACTTGTTTGAAAAAAGCCTTTCAGGTCAACATGGGTATTGCGATAATCCTGGTAGGTTATCTTACCTGATGAAGAAACATGTTTTGCATAAATATTCAATCCTGCAGTTTTTCCATCGCCAAATGAAAAACCCGCCTGTAAATATGGTGTTTTTAAACTTCCGAATCCGGCCTTGATATAGCTGGCCAAATCCCAAACACCGCCTGAATCAATATCCAATGCTAACGGACGGAGACTGCCTGGTGTGTAACCAAATAATAAATTCTGATTGGGAATATCATAATTCAATCTCGGTCTTGTTGTATCATTCACCGCCGGCGATGCATTAAAATTTATCTTGGCCGATTCCTTTAATATCGGCTTAAATGAGGATGTAATATCAATGGTTCCTTTTTTCCTGGTAGTGTCCTGCTGAGAGTATGAAACCCCAAACGACAAAATTCCAAATCCCAATACTATGATGGCTTTTATATTCATTTTTATCGTCATTATTAATTAATAATTATTAATTATTAATTCTTTTCATTTAATTGTTACCAACTTTACTGCTCTTGCCCTCTTCATCTATTACCCTGTTCAATTTTTCCTGAGCTTCTTTTTTAAATTCAGGAACGATCGAATTGTCAACTATACTTTGAAAAGTAGCTTTCGCATTGAAATAATCTTTTTGTCTGAAATAAATATCCCCAAGCAGGATGTAAGATTTGGTTACCCAAAAATCATATGATCCTGATTTATTGATAACCTCGAACGCTGTTTTTTCGGCATCTGCAAGTTTATTAAGAGCAAACCAACTACTGGCGATCTCATACCTGGCCTCAGCCGCTAATGCCGCTTTATTTAATGAAACAACCGATTTATAATTTGCAATAGCAAGGTCGTATTGGCCATTTACCTGGTATGCTTTTGCAATCGCCATATTGGCAAGCGCTTTATCATCGCTGCTGCTGCCCTTTAATGTTACCAGCTCATTGGCATTTTCCACAGCTTCATTCCATTTTTGTAATTGATACTGACTACGCAACAAACCACGCATGGCTTCCAACCTGCCCTCCTGCCCCGACGCGGTTTGTTTTAATTGCGCATAATATGCCTCAGCTTTCGTATAATTTTTCAACTCAAAGAAATTTATTCTTGCGGCCTGGAGAATTGCTTTTTCTGCAAAACGGTTCGGTGATTTTTCCGCTACATGCTGGTAACCGCTCAATGAATTATTCCAGTCTTTCTTCTCATAATATATTTCACCACGATAAAAGTTCGCATCCAAAGAATAGGCACCGTTAGGAAATTTCTGTATATAATTATTAAATGCAGTCAATGCCGCGTTTGTGTTGCCATTTTCATACTGCGCAAAGGCAACCGACCACGAAAGTGAATCTTCAGTGCTAACATCAAGCGGTCTTCCCAACTGGCGCATGTAGCCGGCATACTCGTCCGGTTTGCCATCTTCTATATATATGCTTTTGACATTCTGTATCGCTTCTTCTGCCTCGGGAGAATTTGGATAGGTCTGTATTAAGTTCTTATAGTGAACCAATGCATCACGATTTGCATTGAGGTTATAATTTGCAATGCCCAATTTCAACATGGCTTGCGGCTTCAGGCTATTGTTCGCAGAAAGCTTTAATACATTATTTAACGGAGTGATCGCCTCGCGAAAACGTTCGTCTGCAAGATAAGCGTTAGCCACTTCCATATTGGCATCACCCACCAGGGTGGAAGTCGGAAACTTTCTTGCCATGGTATTCATTAAGCTGATCTTTTCATTCGGGCTTCTTACGCCTGCGATCATTGCCACCTGGAATGTGGCATAATCTTCAGCAGGCCATGAAAGTTTGATAACATTGTCATACATCGCTTTTGCCTTTGCATATTCCCTGTTCATGAAATAGCAATCGGCGCTGCGGATATAAGCGTCCTGGGTAAGCGCATCAGAATTCAACGCCGGGGTTTTAGTAACCTGCTCGAAAAATTTCAATGCAGCCGGGTAATTTTCTTTTCTTAAATAGGCATAACCAAGATTGTAACGGACTGAATTAATATTTGCCTCACCTGCTGCCGGTGCACCCGCATCCAAATAAGCATGATAATATTTTATTGCATTATCCAATTTATCGGTACGATAAGCGATCTCACCTTTCCAGAAATTTACCAAAGGAAGCACGGCGCCGTTATCCGGGCTCTTCATCGCCTTATCAAGCAAGGCATCTGCCTCCTGCATTCTCCCGTCATTTATTAATTCAGCGGCTCTTCCAAACAAAATGCGGGGGTACATTTTCTTTGAATTAGCCGAAGGATTAGAAAGTCCCTCCATTAATGTCAATGCATCTTTATAATTATTTGTATTAGCAAGTACCATCACCATCAGGTCTCTTGCTTCTGTGTCGTATGTTGAGTGAGGATAATCTGCAAGAAATGAGCTCAGGCTGTTTAACGCTTCATCCTGGTAACCGAGTTCATAAGAAAGTTTTGCATACTGGAATTTTGAAATTTCTTTTTGTGCTTTATTACTGCTGTTCGATGCGCAGAACAAAAATGCATTTCGTGCATTAGCTTTTTCGCCAACCTTTAAATACGAATCTCCTAAGAGGTACATGGCATGCTGGCTCAAGGAATCATCCTTGCCACTTAATTGCTTAAATCCATCGATAGCTTTTTTGTATTGACCTGCGATATAGTAACTATAAGAAAGCTCATACAAATTCTCTCTTGTTACTTTGTCTGATTT
>Ga0075421_100001608_pt1 | contig 26583 bp, 24 predicted proteins | sample SoiMetdeltSBSDD5_FD_75292 | JGI IMG/M metagenome (GOLD analysis project Ga0075421, IMG submission 75292) | Bulk soil microbial communities from a Populus tree surrounding site in Tennessee, USA - Soil MetaG P. deltoides SBSDD5 | ecosystem: Environmental > Terrestrial > Soil > Tree plantation... | reverse complement strand
GCTCCCGTGGTAGCGAACAGGTTGCGGGCATTCAGCGCTTCATTGCGAAAGAACTCGAAAAGGCTGCCATGGAGAGCGTTCGAACCGTACTTCTGATTCACCATGATCACGCCGCCGTTGGATCGCCCGTACTCCGCCGAGTAGCTGTTGGTCTCCACACGAAACTCTTCGATCGCGTCCACAAGCGGGTAGAACGCTACTTGCCCGGGCTCGGGTTGCAGTACGCTGATGCCGTCATAGATGTACTCGCTGGTGCGAGGCCGGCTGCCATTGAAGCGCGGAAGCAGATTTCCCGGAGGTAAATTGACGCCGGGAGAAAGCGCCAGGAGCGGAATGAAGTTCCGCCCATCGAGTGGCAGCGACACAACCCTCTTCTGCTCCACCACGAAACTCGCCGTGCCACGGTTTGACTGCAGCAAGGGGGCGGCGGCGGTCACATTGACCGACTGAGACATGTCGCCAACCTTGAGTTCAAGATCCAGACTGATCCGGTCTCCAACACGGACCGCGACGCCGTCGCGGCGCAGTGTTGCGAATCCACTCTTCGTAAGAAAGATTTGATAACTTCCAGCGGCCAGGGCGAAGAAGTGATAGGCGCCATCCGTCCTCGATTGCACGGAGAGCTTTGTGTCCGTTCCCGTATTAATCAACTCCACTGTGGCGCCCTCCGCCGGAAGCCCGGCGGGGTCACGGACTACCCCAAACAGTTCCGCTTTCGTCGACTGGGCTTGCAGGATCGGAAAAGAGACGGCAAGCAACAGGAGTGCTGCAGATCCGCGATGGTAACAATTGCACATCGTCGTGATTAGCTTACAACGTTATGTTATCACGACGACCCCTTTTGTATTCTTTACAAGACAACTCACTATAAAGCACCATAAAAACGATTACACTTGATACTTTGTATTTTCGCGCTGCCGAGTCACCGGACGTCGCCCAGCCTCGCGCAGGCGCGGCAGTTCGCGGCGTTTCTTCTTCGCGCTGAGAGCCGATCGATTCTTAGCAAGAGCGGCTACTTTATCCCTTAGTTGAGCTTTCGTGAGGTTCGGTTGCTTCGTGGTTCGCCTGGAGCATGGCCCTTGCGAGATCGCAGGCAGTTCATTCGAAGGAAAAAGAAGTACTCACAGAAGCTGCAGGCGTTCGCAATGGGTTCGACTAAATCCAGCACACGCGTGGAATTCAACCATTGTGATGTAGAATGCGCAGCGGGGGTCTTGACGTGCGCCTTAAATCCGCTGTCTCTGCTTTTGCATCCGTGGTTTGTGGATTCGCGGCATCACCCGAGTTGATCATCGAGGTCAAAGACTACGCGACTATGCCCCTAACCGGGGCGGTCGATGGGGCCGGCAACAGCGCGGGTCTTCTTGCGCGTATCAATTTCCTCCGCGAAGAACCCGGCGGACGAAGAAAACGTCTCTTCGTTAACGACCTGAACGGGCCGCTGTACATCCTGGACAAGGGAACGAAACGGACGACTACGTATTTAGACTTCAATGGGCTACCGGGCAAGGCAGGGATCTTCCACCGTATCGCCATCGACCAACTCCTGGCGAGCGGGTTTATTAGCTTCGAATTCGACCCGAACTATTCCCGGAATGGTAGGTTCTATACGATCCACCTCGAAGATCCAGCGCTGCCTGCATCCAACCTGCCGGACAACAAGAACTTTCCCGGCTTGAACACCTCGGGATACACGGTTACGCCCGCGATCCGCACATTCGGAGCCACGGAGCGCGAGGCAGTCCTCATCGAATGGATGGACACCAACATCTCAAATTCCACGTTTGAGGGCACTGCCCGTGAGCTGATGCGGCTGCAGTGCGGCCGCATTCACCCGATGGGGGATCTGATTTTCAATCCAACCGCGCGTTCGGGAGACCCCGACTGGCGGGTCATGTACATCGCGAACGGCGACGGCGGCAACGGAGAGCAGACGTCGAGCGTCCGCAGCAATCCGCAACGTCTCGACACACTGGCGGGCAAGATCCTTCGGATCATTCCGGATATCAAAGAATACGCCGACCGCAGCACGGTGAGCGAGAATGGCCGCTACCGCATTCCGAACGATAATCCGTTCGCGTCGAAAGCGGGCGCCCGGAAAGAGATCTGGGCATACGGTCTCCGCAATCCGCATCGACTCACCTGGGACGCCGATCCGTCGGACAGGGCAAACAATCACCTGATCGCGCTGGTCATCGGCCTGCGTACCTGGGAAACGGTCGATATCATCCACAAAGGCGCGAACTACGGATACTCTCGACGGGAGGGGCCGCAGCAGCTCAACCCGGACAACAGCCTTTCCAGCCTGCCGGAGGAGGATGTCATTCCGGTCCAAATCGACGCCACAAAGACAGACGGCGCCGTGCGTCCGACTTATCCAGTCATCGCGTACGGCCATTCGCGGGACGCCGGCATCATCGCAATCGCGAACGGTTTTGTTTACCGTGGGAACGGGATTCGGGCGTTGCGCGGCAAATTTCTCTTCGGTGACATTGCGTCCGGGCGCATTTGGTGGGCGGACATGAAGGAGATGCTGGCAGTTGACGATGGAGATGCGCAGACCGTGGCCGAGATGCACGACGTCAAGATCGCCTGGAAGGGCAACGTCTACCGAACGATGGCCGCTATCAATGAGATCGCATACCATGCACGCGGGGGTAAGTCGAAACATTTACCGGGCGCGGAGCGAGTTCCCGGCGGCCGGTCGGATATCCGGTTGGGTATGGACGCCGCCGGTGAGCTTTACGTGATGTCCAAAAGCGACGGCATGATTCGGGCCATTGTGGGAGTAGCATCTCGGTGAGATGGACCGTGTGTCTTAGCCCCACTCGTTGCATGAGGTGATCCTCGTCGGTCAGCTCAGGGCCTCTTAAGTGACGTGACCGACCCGTCGCGTCACTGGGAAGTCGTAGAACGCGTTTATTTCGAGGCAATTTACACAAGGCGAGAGCAGACTCGAACGCGGCAACCGCTGACGGTTAAAGCCTGAGTACACGCATCGAAACGTGCTTGCCACGATCGATGAGCACTAGGAAGCACTGCGGTAATGTTCCCGTTTGGAGACCGCGACCGCTAGAGCAGCAGAGGACCAGCGGAGTCAAGACATCGCTACAGAGTCCACGGTGGCAGTAAAGGCTATTAGGGAACTCACGCCGGTTAATCCGTTGCTCAGCTTTAGGGCGAACCCTGGGGAAGGGGTTCTTTATCGACGCGACGCATCCAAGCCTGGTCGGCAACCCTTCCGTTCAGCGGGTGGAGCGCGGGTATCTTTGATCTCAATAATGACGGCTATAAGGACATTCTTGTCGCCAATGGGGATGTCCAGGATTCGGCGACTTCGACGCCGACGGCCGTGTGGATGAGGTCATCACGCGGCTGAACGATCGCGCTGAGCTTCTCCGCAACACTTCTCCTGCGCCGAACCACTGGCTTGCTTTTCGTCTCGTGGGAACGCGCAGCAATCGGGATGCGATTGGAGCGCGAATCCATATGAACGGCGAATCGGGCCGCGAGCAGTGGAACCATGTCACCACTTCAACCGGCCTGGGATCGGCGAGCGATAAGATCGTCTTCTTCGGATTAGGTAAGGATCGCCGCGTGAAGCGCGTTGAAATTCAATGGCCGAGCGGAACCTGGCAGCAACTCGACAATGTGGCCGTCGACCGGTATTGGAACGTGGCGGAACCTTAAGAAATTGGCAGGCTGATAGCCTGCCCTTCTAGGGCTTCGGATTGGTAAGCTTCTGGCCGGCATGTGTTTCCTGCTCGCCTTCCGCAACACGGCCCTGGCGGAAATAAACTCTGCCAAGAAGGAGATGCGCCGGCCCGTAGGCTTGGATCCAACGCTACGGCTTGCTTCAACCGGCAGATCGCCTCATCGAGTCTCTCTTTTTGGACCAATATCCGAGCCAGCTCGAAATGCGCTCGCGGCGAGTCCCGCCGGGCCCTGACAGCCTCTTCGAGGGCTTGGAACCCTTCTTCGAGGCGTCCTTGGCGAAATAGGAACGCTCCGAATTCAACGCGAGGATCGGAATCGGGAAGCGACTTTCCGTTGGAAGTTTTAATCGCCTCGCGCAGCTCACGTTCAGCGGCATCGGCTTTTCCTCAAGCCCCGAGAACGAGGCCAAGGCCAGCGCGCGCGCGTCCGGCGTCACCAGCCGCCTTTATGGCCTTGTTGTACGCACCGAACGCGCTTTCGTAGCGGCCCAGATTGTAGCTGGCGAGGCCGAGATAGTAGCACGCATCTGGATCGCGCGCGTCGAGCTCGCACGCCCGGCTTAGCGGATGTTCGGCCTTCTTGTAATTACCCTGTGCGGCATGGGCCACCCCGAGGCCCTTCCAGGATCGGGCATCCTCCGGCGCCATACGCGTACCTTCCTCAAACGCAGCGATTGCTTCGTTAGCCCGGCCGTTTCGGAAATGGTGGGCGCCCCGCTGGTAGTGCGGGTCGGCCGACTGCGCTGCTAGGAACAGACAAAAGGCAAATAGCATGGTTACCCCTAGCGACCTGCTTCCTTCACCGTGACCACGCGGTCCACGCCGACATCCGTCAGCCGTTGGATGGCGCCACTGGGCCAGCGAACCTCGATCAACTCCACTCGTTCAGCTGCGCCGAGGCCGAAGTGAATCCGCGGGTCGTGGGCGGATTGGTAACTCCCGCCGCCCTTAGCTTCGTCGGCCTGAGTTAGACCGCTAGTGACCACTTTGATCTTTGCTCCAATGCCGTCGCGATTTGAGCGCACACCTGCCAGCCGCACCTGTAGCCAGTGGCCGTGATTACCGCCATCGTTGCGCAGCAAATGTGGCCGCTGGCCGTTATTGCTGACCAAGATGTCGATGTCGCCGTCGTTATCGTAGTCACCGAATGCGGCGCCGCGGCTCACCATCGGCTTGAGAATATCAGGTCCAAGCGCATCGCTGGCTGCAGAGAATACGCCGCGAACATTGCGGTAAACAGTCTTGCGCTCGGCATAGGCGACCTCGGCATGGTAAAGCGAAATGTTGTCGAGCACGTGGCCATTAGCGATGAACAGATCGCGCCAGCCATCGTTATCGTAATCGACGAAGCGGGTTCCGAATCCGCTCATCTGGTAGCTATGAGCTCCCAACTTTCCGGTGAACGTGGCGTCGGCGAAGCTGCCATCGCCGTTGTTGCGGTATAGGCGGTTGTACTCACGGTCGAGATGCGTGACGATGATGTCGAGTTTGCCGTCGCCATCGTAGTCGGCGGCATCGACGCCCATTCCGGCCTCCGCCTTGCCGTCCTCGCCGTAGGCAACGCCCGCCTGCAGCGCGGTCTCCTCGAATGCCTTCCCGCGCCGGTTCATGTAGAGGAAGTTCTCCATGGAGTCGTTGGCGATGAAGACGTCCTGCCATCCGTCGCCATCAACGTCGAAACAGACAACTCCGAGTCCGTTACCGCGCTTTACTCCGATCTTCGTAGCGAGGCTTACGTCTGAGAATGTTTCGTCTCCGTTGTTGCGGAATAGGGCTGCTGTTTGTCCGCGAAACTTGTTTGGATTGCAGTAGGCGCGGTATCCAGGCTTCGGATCGCCACAAGCGATGTTTCTTTGCGGAGACCAATCCAGATAGTTCGCGACAACGAGATCAAGCTGTCCGTCCCGATCGTAGTCAAACCAAGCGGCGCTGGATCCCCATTTGCCGTGGTTGGCTACCTTCGATTTAGCCGTGACGTCGGTAAATGTTCCGTCGGCGTTGTTGCGATAGAGGATCGACCGATCATAGCCGGCCACGTAGAGGTCAGGGTCCCCGTCATTGTCGTAGTCGCCAACTGCGACACCCATCCCGTATAGGCCCTCGGCGGCGACTCCGGCCTTCGTGGTGACATCAGCGAATGAGCCGCCGCCGTTGTTGCGGTACAGCGCACTTCGCAGGGGCCGGGCCGCCGTGTAGGCGTTGGTGTTAGCGCTGTTGACGAGATAGATGTCAAGCAAGCCGTCGTTATCGTAGTCGAGGAAGGCAACGCCGGCTCCCATAGTTTCGATCAGATACTTTTCGGCCGATGCGGTGTTGTCGTGAACGAACGCGATTCCCGCTGTGTCCGCAACGTCGACAAATCCCACTTCCGAGGCTCCGTGGAGAGCGGCAATCATCGCGACGAGTGAAAATCGGACCAGTTTCATCGCAGTTCCGGATTGGCTGGATCAATTGCACGCAGCCGGTTTAGCAGGGCCTGGCGCTCGGTATCACGGCCCTGCTGAGCATAGACTTTTGCGAGCTGCAGGTAAGACGCCGCATCATACGGAGCTAGACGAATTGCCTCGTTGAGGAGCTTCTCAGCGGCGGCAAGTTCACCTTGATCGGCAAGGAGTGTCGCGAGCGAGCGCCTTACCTCGGGCCACTTCGAGCCGAGTGTCAACGCGCGTTCGAGATGCTTGCGCGCAGCAACGCCGGAAAGGCTCAGCCCGAGGGCGGCATGAATATCAACGTCGTCCGGAAGGCTGCGCGCCGCTTCGGCAAGTAGGTCCCGGCTGGTAGCGAGTAGCGCTGGAATACCTTTGGCGGCTTCGGCGTAAGCTAAAGCCTTACTGCGTAGGTCCGGCTCGGCGGCGCCTCCCACTTCGTAGACCAACTCCATGCGTCGCGCCGCGGACGGAAATGGATCATCCATGGCTGGATCACGCAGAATCCGATGATCCGTGTGGGCGGTATGCGCAACGGCCTGGAGCGGGCTCTGTGGCATGTGACAGGATATGCAGTTGTCGGCGGGCACGGTGAATCGGCGCGCCGACAACACAGTCTTGCAGCTTTCGAGAGTATGGCACTTCAGGCAGCGGCTGCGAAAGAATACGGCGCCTTCGGCGCCGTGCGGCTGCCGGTGCGGATCGTGGCAGCTAATGCAACCCATCTTGCCGTCGCTAGCCGTCCAGCAACGGCTCGTCTGTATTTGGCCGGCCTGTCCCAGCACCTCGGATCCGCCACGCTTCATCGCAGCGGGGACGGAGAAGATCGCGACCACATCGTCAAGGAACATACCGGGCCTAAAATCCGCTTCGGATTTTCCGGGGTGAGGAATGCGTATGTCTCCGCTGAGATGGCATTGGTTGCATACATCATCCCGTAGCCGTCGCGCGAGCTTGGCCGGATTCACGATCGCTGCGCCGCCTTTCGCCGCGTGCGCTTCGCCGGGACCGTGGCAGCTCTCGCATCCGATAGCGAGAGCACGAGGAAGGCTTGAATGGCACGCGAGACAGGAGGAACTGACGGGCCGAGTGAAGTCTCGGGCAAGTCCGGCAGCGTAACCCGGCGACAAATCCCACTTGCGAACAGAGGAGTAGTATGACAGCGGCGAGAGAAAGAGCGACTCACCCTTAGCGACCACGTAACTGCGCCCATGATCGCCGGAGCCGACAGTGTAGACGAGTTCATGCGTTTCGCCCGCATCCGACGCGTGGTAGGCTTTCGCGTTCCGGACGTAGCTGCGGTAAAGCTGGCCTTCTCCCTTTCCGGCGATCCGCGCCGGTTGCGCAAATTCCCGCAGCGAACTTTGCAGGCCGGGCTTGGACAGGGAACGCGCCATACCGGTTTGGCGGAACGACGTATACTGCGCGGGGTGGCACCGGCGGCAGGCAATATCGCCAACGTACTGCGAGTACGCCTGGGTTGCCGTCGCCAACATTAGCGTCGGCAGAAGCGGATTCATCTATTTCGAGCCTTCACGAATGATGCGCAAGATTGTCCCGGCGTTGGCCTGGTCCTGTTCCTCCGACTTGGCTTTGCCCACTTTTGCAAATAGCTCCGCCGCCCGCTTGGCGTTCCCCTGCCTGCGATACAGGGTCCCAAGCTGATAGATGGCGGACGTGTCTTTCGGATCGAGCCGCATTGCGGCCTCCAGGTGCTTGGCGGCGGATGTCAGATCTCCGCGCTTGAGCAGCAGTTTCCCGAGCATCAGATGGGTCTGTGGGACTTCCGGCTTCTGCCGGATCGACGACTGCAACGCGATGGTGGCTTCCTGTTCTTCCGGCGACCCGGTCGCGGCGCCTTGACGGATCAGAGCTTCCGCCAGGAACCAGTGGACCAGGTAATCGTTTGCGTGTGATTGCGCCCGCTTGCGAAACAGCCCCACAGCTTCACTGGCGCGATTCATTTGCAGCAACATCAGACCGCGGCTGACGATTGGCAGGCTTGCCTCCGGTGGAGCTTCCTCGGCGGCTTGAGCAAAATCTTTTTCGGCGAGCTCCAATCTGCCGTTGGTGGCGTAGATTACGCCGCGCACCAGCTGAATCCTGTGCGACTCCGGGATCAGCTTGAGGCCGATCTCCGCAATTTCGATGCCTAGCTCGTAGTTCTGGTGTTCGAGACAGAGTCCAATCAAGTCCAGGTAGTTGATCTCGTCGCGCGGATTTATCTCTGTCGCTTTGCGAAGGGATTCATAGGCCTCCTTGGTTCTGCCGGCCTTCTCATGCGCTTGCGCGACCAGGTTCAGTAGTTCGCCCTGCCGATCGGCGGGCGGCTTCAGCCGGTTTCCCACGCGAATAGTCTCCTCAAACTTTCCGGCGCGAAACCAAGCCAGAGCGGCGTTATACCCAGCGTTATAAGGATCGGGAGAATTCGTTTCCGCCCACTCGAAGCGCTGGGCGGCTCCTTCATACTCTTCGAGGCGCGTCAGCAGAAGGCCCGCGGCGAAATGCGCCTGCGCGCCAGCCGGACGATCGATACGCATGATGGCGGCGACGGCTTCTTTTCGCCTCTCACTCTCCACACATGCCGTGGCGTATCGCAGGACTACGGCGGGATCGCGGTAGAGCAGATCTCCGCCCTTTCCGTAGCCTGTGGCGGCGTCCGAAAATCGGCGGGCTTCATAGGCGAACTCTGCCAGCGCGAGATTCACCATCGGATCGGCTGGCGCAAGTTTCGCTGCTGCTTCGAAGTGAGATTGCGCCTGCTTGCGTTTTCCGAGCGCAAGCTCATTCGCCGCTAGGTTCTTCAAGGCTGGAACAAAGTTTGGATTCGTCGCTACAGCTTTCTCAAATCTCTGGCCCGCCTCGACGCGGCGGCCGGATGCCGCGAGAGCGATGCCCATTAAATTGAGCGCCTTCAGGTTGGAGGGCGCCGTTGCGAGAAGCTTTTCCAGGAGCTCGATCGCAGGCGCGATCTTTCCCTGCTGCACCAAGATCATCGCCTGTTGAAATGGGTCTGAGGACTGTGCCGCCAGCGGGAGGACGACGAGAAGCGCCAGCCAAATTTGCCGTTTTGTGCGTGTGATAGCGCTTACATGCGGCCGAAAATTCATTTTGCGCGTCCCCTAACTGGCAATGTACCACGCTTGACACTTGTCATATGCCTGTGATAAATGTTCTTGCAATCTATAATCTTTATGGGGAGCACAAGGGAGGTGAGTGGGATGATCAAATTACGGATTCGCGCGGTAGCAGTGTTGGCGCTTTTGTGTCTTCCGACTCTGCAGGCTCAATTCACCAGTTCGGTTCAGGGTACCGTTGCGGACCAGACCGGGTCGATTGTTCCTGAGGTTCAGCTCTCACTAACCAACATGGGAACGGGCGTCACGATACAGACACCCAGCAACGCGGAGGGCATTTTCCGGTTTCCCGATTTACCTCCAGGCCGGTACCGGCTCCGTGCGGTGAAGACCGGCTTTCAGACGATCATCCAGGAGGATATCGTTCTTGAGAGCGGCAGAGTTCAGGGAGTTCCGGTTGTGATGACCGTTGGGGCGATCACGCAGGAGATCACTGTCGCCGGTGTGGCGGTCCCTATCGAGACCACCAACCCGAAGATTTCTACTGTAATTACGAATGAGTACGTGCAGAACATTCCGCTCGGGCTGCGCAATGTGTATAACGTGATGCAACTCGCCCCGGGCGTGACCGGATTCGGTCCGAATGGCGACAGCTTCGCCGCAATCTCCGGAGCGACGGCAACCGCCAACGGGATGCGCATCCTGTCCAACGGCTACTACGTGGATGGATCTCCTGTAAACGATATGGCGGACGGGGGAGCGGCGAAGCTGCTGCCGAATCCCGACTCGGTGGAAGAAGTTCGCGTCTCGACCAATGACTACTCCGCCCAGTGGGGAAGGAACGCGGGCATTCTGACGCAGGTGGTTTCCAAGTCGGGCACGAACGATTACCATGGCACTCTGTTCTGGTTCCATCGCAACAATAAGCTCACTTCGCGCACATTCCTCCAAAGCACGCCTAATCTCAGCGGACGGACAATCCCGGTGTACCGGCGGAACGACTTCGGCGGCTCGTTTGGCGGACCGGTCCGGAAGGAGAAGACATTCCTCTTCGGCACGTTCAACGAACTGAAATCGGCTAACAGCTTCGCCAATCTGCAGACTCTTGAAACCCCGGAGTTCGTCGACTTCATGAGGCAGCGCTTCCCGAACAATGTGTCGACGAAACTGCTCAGCAGCTATCGTCCCGCGAGTGTGTCGCCTTTCCAGGGGGGAAGCATACAGACGGTCGCGAGTCTGCAACCCGGCTGTAGCGGGACGAATTCTCTGGGGATGCCCTGCAACCTGCCTGTTCGGGGAAACGCGGTTTATTCGGACGCAAACAAGCATGACGGACGGCAATGGAATGTGAGGCTCGATCAGAATTTCAACGAGGGTAATGATCGCCTCTATGCCAATGTGTATCGGACCACGGTTTCGAATGATGCCAAAAACGTGAGGCCGGCGTTCAGCACGACGGGAATTAATGCGGCTGGTGGACCGATTACGGCGCTGTACGTTTCCACCAATTACACAAAGGTCTTCTCGCCGACGTTCATCAACGAGATGTCGGCATCACTGGTCCGCGAGGAATCGGGCACTCCGTGTAATACCTGCAGCGTTCCGCAAATCACAATTACGGGGCAGAACGGATTCGGAAACGGCTGGTCGCCGGGGATTTTCATCACTAGAGACATCAACTGGCAGGATGTCGTCTCAATCAACCGGGGAAAGCATTCCTTCAAGGCGGGGATGAACTATTTTGTCGACCAGGAGCCGCTGCTTTTTACGGCCCCGCTCGAGCGGCCGGCGTTCAATTTCCTGAATGTCTTCGATTTTGCCGCCGACAATCCGATCACCGAGGGCAACATCAACTTCGATCCGCGCAACGGCAGCACGAAAATTGATAACGAGCGCGATTTCCGGTTGGCGTACTACTCCTTCTTTTTCCTGGACGACTGGAAGGTGAAATCAAACCTGACCGTCAATGTTGGCCTGCGGTGGGAATTCAATCGGAACCCAACCGACTTGTCGGGAAAGCTGGCAAACATCACACTCGGGTCGGGTTCGAGCATGGCTGAGCGGATTACCAACATGACGATTGGTCCGGTCGACGGATTGTTCCGCGACGTGCCGAAGCATTATTTCGCGCCACGCCTTGGGATTGCGTGGGATCCCACCAAGACGGGCAAGATGTCGATACGAAGCGGCTTTGGTATCTTTTACGACGCATTTCTTACCAAGAGCACGTTCGACCGGATGCAACTGAATCCGCCTAACTTCGCTGCGTTAACGGCGCGCAGCGACGATCCGACATCTCCCAAACCGATTTTCGTCCTGGGTACCAGCGACGAGCGGCCCTACGGATTTGCGCTGCCGGGCGTGCGGGCGGGCTTGAACCCGGCGGGTGGTCCGATCGGCGGACGGGCGCAAGTGGCTGGGACGCCTGGAACCAGCCAGCTTCCTTATACGGTCAACTGGTTCACGGGGATTCAGTTCTCGATTACCCCTAAGTGGACGGTGGAGGCCGATTATCTCGGTTCACGCGGAATTCATCTATGGTCCATTATCGATCGCAATCGCTGCGCTGGCTGCGGTGTCCCAAGGTTAAGCCCTCACTTCGCGGTGCTTGAATATCACGACAACGCAGGCGACTCGATTTTTCACGGTGGCACGTTCATCGTGAAACGGCGCTTCGACCGTGGGCTAACGGCGGACGTGACTTACAGCATCGGAAAGACGATCGACCTAATGAGCGGCGCTGGCGGCATTGGCGGCGCCAGCGGTATTGGTGGCGGCGCCAATACCGCGCAGGTATTCGATGCCTACAATCTACGAGCGCAACGCGGTCTGTCACAGAATGATTATCCGCAGCGGCTCTCCACGAGCTTCGTCTGGGATATTCCTGTGCCGAAGCTCGGAAACCCAATCGGCGACGGCATTCTAGGTGGTTGGCAGACGAGCGGCATCATGGTCTTCCAGAAGGGCCGGCCGTATACGGTGTTTATCAGCAATCGCGACAACAATAACGACGCCAGTTTTGTCGATCTTCCGGACGCGCCGTCGAAACAGTTCGGCGACTGGACGCGGTCGGATTACATTAAGGGCACGTTTGTTGCGGCGGACTTTCCGCAACCGACGCTCGGGAGCCGGCAGGGGAACCTGGGCCGTAATACGTTTCGCGGACCCGGTTACGCGCAGGTAGACCTGAGTGTGATCAAAAACACGCAGCTCCCCTGGTTCACTCCGGAGAAGGCGAAATTCCAGATTCGCCTGGAGACGTTCAATCTTTTGAACCGCGTGAACATTAACAATTGGGAGACTAACCTTGCGCAGGGCGCGTTTGGCAGAGCTACTACAGCCCGCGATGCCCGGACGATTCAGTTGGGCCTGAGAATCGCTTACTAGTGGCTTGTCGCAGCGAGAACGTTGGTGAGCGTTGTGGCGCGGACCCTCGGTCTGCCTGCCCATGAAGCTGATTTTATTCCTCAGACAGGCGTCGAGAGGAGTCTTGACGCGGCCACAAAGGCAACGAACTCGTTGCGACGGGGTGCTAGTGAGCAGCGCGAAGTCACTGCGGAATCCTGGCGTGTCGCGCCGGGATTTCGGACGTCGCGTGGCGCTTTTCGCGGCGGCTGGCGCGGCGCAGCGGAACCCTGGCGCGGCCCAAGACGGTCGTGGCCCGACGCCATTAGACGCGGCGGAGCAGGCGGAGGTCGACGCCAAGTACGCTAACGTCATCCGCAAGTATGGCGACCGGCTGTCGGACGAGCAGCGAAGCCGCGTGCGCGAGGTGCTCGGTCGCCATCAACGGATGCTACGCCGTGTCCGCACGTTTGCGCTCGACAATAGTGATTCTCCGGCAACAGGCTTGCGGCTGTACCCGAGGAAGGACTAGCTAGTGGTCGGCGAGGATATTCTCTATCTTCCGATTCGCGAGCTTGGCAGCCGCATCCGGAAGCGTACGCTTTCGCCGATGGAGCTGGCCGAAAGCTACATAGAGAGAAGCCGCCGGCTGGGTCCGAAACTGAACGCATATGCGACGTTGACGACTGAGCTGGCGCTCGAGCAGGCGCGTGCGGCGGAAAAGGAAATCGCCGCTGGGCGCTACCGGGGACCGCTGCACGGAATCCCGTACGCGGCTAAAGACCTTGTCGCCGTGAAGGGATATCCGACAACTTGGGGCGCGCCGCCTTTTGCCGAACAGAAATTCGACTACAACGCGACAGTTGTCGAGAAGCTGAACCGGGCCGGCGCGGTGCTGTTGGGCAAAGCCGCGATGATCGAGCTTGCCGGAGGATTGGGATATTCGAATGGTCACGCGTCGCTGACGGGTCCGTCGCGAAATCCATGGAATGCGGAGTGCTGGACGTGTGGGTCATCCAGCGGCTCGGGCGCAATCGTGGCGGCCGGCCTGGCGCCTTGGGCGCTCGGTTCCGATACTCGAGGATCGATTATGTGTCCGACCACCTGGTGCGGCGTCTCCGGCATGCGGCCAAGCTTTGGTCGCGTGAGCCGCCACGGCGCAATGACGATCGCGTGGTCGATGGACAAGCTGGGTCCCATGGCTAGGAGCGCTGACGATTGCGGATTGATTCTTTCGGTGATCGCCGGGCACGACCCCAAGGACCACGATTCATTGCCATCGGGTCTGGCTGAATTTTCCTATGCAGCGGGTAATCGGAAGCGTTTGCGGATTGGCCGGCTGACAAATGTCTGGAACGAGCTGGATCCGGCGATGGAAACAGCGATTGATCAGAGCCTGAAGGCGCTCGAGAAAAACGGAGCTCAAATCTCGGACACTCAGATTCCTGACGGTCCGTTTCAGGACGCCGCTGAATTGACGATTCTCATTGAAGCAGCTTCCGCCTTTCAACAGATGATTCAGTCAGGTAGTTGCGCAAAGCTCAAGGATCCTTTGGGGCAGATCAACGGCTACGTCAGTCAGGAGTTCACGGCCTCCGATTACATCCAGGTGCAACGAGTACGGACCTTCCTGCAGCGTGCGGTCGATAAGCTGTTTGATCGCTTCGATGTGATCGCCGCCGCGGGTAGCTCGACGACGGCCCGGCGGCTTCCTCCTGCGACGGGCGCTGCGACCCGGCCGACGGCAGCGCGCCAAGCTCCGCTGGCAGAGCGTAGGCCCGACAATACGCAACGAGCGCCGGACGCGGTTTCGAGCTTATGTGGATTGCCGGCGATCGGCGTTCCCTGCGGATTCAGCAAGGACAATCTCCCGTACGGGATTCAATTTATCGCGCGTGCGCTCGACGATGAAGCGGCCATCGCCGCCGCCCGGAGTCTTCAACTTGTGACGGACTGGCACAAGAAACGTCCACCCGCTTTGTAGGGGCTACGAAGGGGAAGGCAAGCTATCAGCCTGCCCACTGCAATTACTTGCAGACGCGTGTGGGGCAGGCCGGTAGCCTGCCAATCGTATTGCTTACTATCTTTAATATGCTCTGGCTCACTTTTATAGCGGTTCTCTTCGGCGGCTCGGCTTGGGCCGCCTCTTACCCCGATCCTGTAGAAGGCGACTACGTCTTGAAGGATTTCCAGTTCGTAACTGGTGAAACCCTTCCAGAACTTCGGCTACACTACACCACCATCGGCTCGCCGTCCAATCCCGCCGTACTGATCATGCACGGCACCACCGGGCGCGGCAGGGAATTCCTCTCGGATCGTTTCGCCGGCCAACTTTTTGGGCCGAGCCAGTTGCTTGATGCCACGCGGCACTACATCATCCTCACCGACGCCATCGGACACGGCTCCTCCAGTAAGCCGAGTGACGGATTGCGCCTCAAGTTTCCGCGCTACACCTACGAGGATATGGTGCGGGCCCAGTATCGTCTGGTTACTGAAAAGCTCGGGATCAAACATCTGCGGCTGGTCATGGGAACTTCGATGGGAGGCATGCATACGTGGATGTGGGGTTATATGTATCCAGACTTTATGGATGCGCTGATGCCTCTGGCTTCGGCCCCGGTGGAGATCGGCGGCCGCAACCGCATGCTGCGCAAAATGATCATCGACTCGATTCGTAACGATCCTGACTTTAACGCCGGCGAGTACACCGGCCCATTGACGAACATGCTGGGCGCGCAATTCTCGCTCTTTATGATGACTTCCAGCCCGCTGCAGTTGTATAAGCAGGCGCCCACTCGCGTCCAAGCCGACGAGGCCTTCGAGAGCCGTTTCTACAAGTCGGAGCGGCGTTATGATCCCAATGACATGCTCTACGCCTACGATTGCTCGCGCGAATATAATCCGGCTCCGCATCTAGAGAAAATCAAAGCGCCCCTGTATGCAATCAATTCGGCCGATGATCTGGTGAATCCGCCGGAACTCGGTATTCTCGAGCGGGAGATCAGGCGGGTGAAACGTGGGCGCTACATTCTGATTCCGACCAGCGATCAGACTCGCGGGCACGGCACTCACTCGATTCCTGCCATCTGGGGTGAGCATCTGGCGGAATTGTTGAAGGTCTCCCGGTGAAGGGAAGCACGATAGTTGCAGCCGCATTGCTGGCAGGCGTCGCCGGAGCGCAACTGCGCGATCCGAAACACGCGCTCTGGAGCCAGCCCGCTCCTGAGCAGTATCGCGTTGTCGTCGAGACCACAAAGGGAAACTTCGTTCTCGATGTAACTCGATCCCTTGCGCCTCGGGGAGCGGATCGTTTCTATCATCTGGTGGAAACCGGTTTTTTCGATGATTCGCGTTTCTATCGCGTCATCAGCGGGCGGTTCGTGCAATTCGGCATTCCGGGCGACCCCGCGGTTGGCGCAGTCTGGCGGAACGAGCGATTCCCCGACGATCCGGTGCGCGCGAGCAATGTGCGCGGCACGTTCGCATATGCAATGCCCGGCGTGGACGCGCGCACCACGCAGATCTATATCAACACCGGCGATCAATCCCGTCAGGACAAAGACGGATTCGCTCCCTTTGGAAAAGTCGCGGAGGGTATGGAGGTGGTCGATCGTCTTTATGCCGGCTATGGTGAGAATTCCGGCGGCGGGATACGCCTGGGGCGGCAAGGGAGGCTTTTTGAAGAGGGCAACGCCTATCTGGACAAAAATTTTCCTTTGCTCGACAAGCTGATCCGCGCGCGAATAGTGACGGGGATGAAATGAGAGTCGTCCTACTGAGCATTCTGTTCTCCTTGATGGCAGCTGCGCAGCCGTCGGAAAAGTTCCAGCAATCGCTGCGACGTATTTTTGATGGAGGCGCGGCGAGGAGTGAAAATCAACGCACCCGTTGGATCGAAGGTGGAGAAGCTTATGCGGTGATCGAGCCCGCCGCAAACGGCGCCGGGAGCGAGATCGTACGCTACGATCCCGCCACCGGAAAGCGCGACATCCTGGTTTCGACAGCCCAGCTTACTCCGCGCCATACTGGCAAGCCGCTCGCGATCGAAGATTACGCGTGGTCGGCGGACGGAAAGAAGCTGATGGTTCTAACCAATAAGCGGACGGTTCTCATCCGGAAGCCGGCCGGTGAATACTGGGTTCAAGATCCCCCTGCGGGGTCATGGTCGAAACTCGGCGGACCGAACGGCTCGGAGTTCTTGTTCCCGAAGTTTTCACCTGACGCCTCGCGCGTTGCTTACGTGCGTGGAACCGATCTCTATGTCGAGGATCTGCCTTCGAATCGTATTCGCCGGCTTACTTCCGACGGCACTGACATGATCATCAACGGGACTTCCGATTGGGTGTATGACGAGGAGTTTGACCTCGCGGACGGCTTCCGCTGGAGTCCTGACGGGCAGAGCATCGCCTACTGGCAATTCGATCAGCATGGCGTGCCGGAATTTTCACTCGTGAACTATACTGACGGGCTTTGTCCTGTCATTTTTCGGTATCCGTACCCGAAGGCAGGCCAGACCAATTCGGCGGTTCGTGTGGGGGTTGTCAGCGCGAGCGGCGGCAAGACTCGCTGGATCAAAACGCCTGGGAATCCGCGCAATACCTATATCACGAGGATGGAGTGGTCAGGAAACCGTGAAGTGATTCTGCAGACGATGAACCGGCTGCAGAATACCAACGACGTTCTGCAAGCCAACCCGGAAAGTGGAGAGGTTCGACGGGTGCTGCGCGACCAGGATGACGCGTGGGTTGACGTCAACGACCAGATGCGCTGGCTCGATGGCAATCGTCTGCTGTGGACCAGCGAGAAGGATGGCTGGCGCCACGCGTACGCAGTCTCGAGGGACGGCGAAATGCGGCTCCTGACAAATTCCGCTTCCGACGTGATATCAGTCGCGGATCGATATGGCCGGGGGATGGCTTTATTACATTGCGTCGCCGGAGGAGCCCACGCGACGCTATCTGTTTCGCACGCGTCTTGACGGGAGCGGAAACGGCCAGCGCATTACGCCGCCGAACTCTCCGGGTTCGCATGCCTATGATATTTCGACCAACGGACGCTGGGCATTTCATACCTACTCGAGATTCAACCTGCCTCCTACCAGGGAGTTGGTCAGTTTGCCGGAACACAAGCCGGCGCGCGTGGTTCAGAATAACGCCGAGTTGAAAAAGAAGGCGGCGGAAATCGTCGGAGATCGCTCCGAGTTTATCCAGGTCGATGCCGGAGACGGCTTGAACATCGATGGCTGGGTCATGAAGCCGCGCAACTTCGATCCCACCCGGAAGTACCCAATCGTTGTCCATGTGTACGGCGAGCCGGCTGGCGTCACTGCGGCTGATTCCTGGTTCGGGAACCGCACGCTGTTTCACGGAGCGCTCGCGGATGAAGGGTACATCGTTGCCAGCTTCGATAATTCCGGAACGCCGTCGCCAAAAGGACGCGCCTGGCGGAAATCGATCTATGGATCGGTCGGAGTGCTGGCGTCCAAACAGCAGGCGGCGGCGCTGCGATCCCTGGCGGTGGGCCGGCCGTGGATCGATCTCTCTCGCGTCGCCGTATGGGGTTGGAGTGGCGGCGGCTCTATGACGGACAACCTTATGTTCCGTTCTCCCGACCTTTACAAAGTGGGTGTATCGGTCGCGGCCGTGCCGGATCAGACTCTGTACGACTCGATCTATCAGGAGCGCTATATGGGTCTACCTGGGGACAACGCGAAAGGATACCACGACGGCTCGCCCATACATTTCGCTGAACGGTTGCGCGGGAAACTGCTCATTATCCATGGAACGGGCGACGACAATGTTCATTTCCAAGGGAACCAAAAGCTCATAAATCGGCTGGTCGAGCTCGGAAAGCCTTTCGATTTTATGGAGTACCCAAATCGCAATCACGGCTTGACCGAAGGCCGCGGCACGCTACTCCATGCGTATAGTCTGATTGCGCGCTATCTGACGGAGCATCTCCCGCCTGGACCGAAATAGATCAGGCGTCGATGTGAGTCGCGAATTTGCGGTCGAGTGCGACCTTGTACGCCGAAGACATCTGTTCGGAAAACTGTCGCATCTCCTGCTTCGACATTTGCTTGAAGTCGCGGGCCATCTGCACATTGTGCGGGATGTGTTCGATCTTGGGCATCCCGACCGAGACCACCGCGACAGGAAGTGAGAGCGTGTACCGGAGAAGCTTTTCGACCGTTGAATGGCCATTGTCTGATCCCAATAGCTCGTCCTGTCCAAAAGTCTTCATCCCGATGATCCCCATCTTTTTTTCGATGGCGACGGGCAGCGCTTCGATTTCGAAACTTGTGCCCATCTGCGGGTTCAGCACTTGCTTGCCGTTGCCGCCGGGCACGGGACGCATTCCTTGCATCGCGGCATTGAGAGCCATCTGAGTGCAATCGAAATCGTGTCGCTGAAGAGCTTTTTTCAGTGTGAGCGGGTTGGTGTGCGACGTGACGCCCACAAAGCGCGCCATCTTCTGGTCGCGCAATTTGTAGAGCCCGTCGATAACGCCGCCTTTTTCCAGTTGTTCCAGATTGTCGTCATTTCCCAAGCCGTGGATGTGAAGCACGTCCACATGGTCGGTCTGGAGGCGTTTTAGAGCCAGGTCAAACCGCCGAAAGAGTTCTTCGCTCGTGCGCGCCGGAGTCTTGGTCTGTAACAGAACGTGCTTACGGTACTTGGCCATCATTTTGCCGACGCGCGTTTCGCTAAGACCGTTGCCGTAGCCCTCGGCTGTATCGAGATAGTTGATCCCCAGATCCAAGCCCTTCTGGAGAGCTTCCAGTGCGCTGTCCTCATCCTTGTAGCCAACCCACTTGCTGCCGCAGCCGAACGCGAGAATCGAGCGCCGTTCTCCGGTTCGACCGAGAATGCGAGTTGGCATCGTGGTGGTCGGCGGGAGCTGAGCTGCGGCCGCAGTCGCTAGTGTCCCCCCTACGAAGATTCTTCGAGAGATAGAGTCGGTCATTGAAAAGCCTCCTGGATGGTGCAAGGAATACATTAAAGATTATAGAATATCCGGAGGTGAAAGAAATGAGACTTCAAACGTATGCGCTCACATGTCTGCTGGCAGGAGCGATCCAAGGCCAGACTCCGCAGAGTCCGCCCACCGATACCGTCGCGCCGAACATACCTGGCGTGGTCCAGGGCGGAACTAAGGTTCAGTTCATCAAGGATGGCTTTCAAGGTACCGAAGGGCCGATCGCTTTACCGGACGGGAGCGTCGTCTTTACCGAGACGAACGCAAGCCGGATTACTAAGATCGACAAAGACGGGAATACATCGACTTTTCTCGAGAATACCAACGGTTCAAACGGGCTGGCGTTTGATAGTAGGGGCCGTCTGATCTCCGTTCAAACGACGCCAGGCCAAACCAGAGTCGGTGTGATCTATCCGAAAGGAAGTGAAAAGACGCTTGCGGACAACTTCGAAGGCAAGCCCTTTACACGACCTAACGACCTTGTGGTGGACAAGAAGGGTGGAGTCTATTTCACGGAGCCGGCGAACGTGGCGAGTGGAGCCCCGGCGCCAGCCTTGCCGCCCGCCGTCTACTACGTGCCGCCTGAAGGTGGAAAGGCCATAAAAATCGCAGAGAACATCACGTTCCCCAACGGAATTTTACTCAGCCGGGACGAAAAGATTCTCTACGTCAACGACGCTCGAGGCCCGCATTTGCTCGCTTTCGATGTCCAGAATGACGGGACCGTGCAGAACCGGCGGAACTTTGCGAAATATCAGGTCGCGGACGGAGCGAGGAGCGGGGCGGACGGTCTTGCGATCGACTCCCAAGGCAGGCTCTACGCTGCAACCTCAGCCGGGATCGAGGTATTCGCCTCTGATGGTAAAAACTTGGGGACGATTCCTCTTTCACGGATACCGCAGAACTTGGCGTTTGCCGGGTCCGACAAAAAGACTTTGTACGCCGTCGGACGGGGAGCGGCTTTCAAAATACTGATGCTGACGCCGGGATTCAAAGGGCGCGCGAAATAGCCGCGGAGAGCATGAGAAGCGTTCTAATAGCCGGTTTGTCGCTAGCCATACCTCTCTGCGCTGAGACTGCGATCGTCATCGAAACGGAACTTGGTGTCATCGAAGCTCTTCTCGAGGACGAGAAAGCTCCGGCGACCGTGACCAACTTCCTACAGTACGTCGATGCTGGCTATTACACTGGCGGCCAGTTTTTTCGCACTGTTCGCACAAAGCCGGACAACCAGCCGAAAGTTTCCATAAAGATAGACGTAGTCCAGGCAGGCGTGAACCCGGAGCTCGAGAAGAAATCCTTCCCTCCTGTTCGACTGGAACGCACCAAAGATACTGGACTCAAGCATGTCGATGGCGCACTGTCGATGCCACGTTTCGCGCCGGACTCCGGTACCAGCGGTTTCTCCATTTGCATCGGCGATCAGCCGAACCTCGACTTCGGGGCGCTGAGAAATCCTGACGGGCAGGGCTTCGCGGTATTTGGGCGCGTGACCTCGGGCATGGAAGTCGCGCGCAAGATACACGCGTCGCCATCAGGGCCCAATAGCACAAATGCGGAAGTGGCCATGGGCGATCAGCGCCTGACTCCACCGATCAAGATATTGTCGGTTCGCCGAAGGTGATCTGCCTTGCATCCGCGAGCGCCTGGAGTCGGTTTCGAGCGCCGATGAATCAAACAGAATCGAATCGGAATTACTCGCCGTCGTATTTTGGCAATGGCCCGGCCTTACCGCGGGAGCCGATGGCGTAGTATCCAAAAACTCAAACGTCCGCCGGGTTGCCCCGCATTCGGTTCAGCGGTGAATGGTTTGGAACAGATATTGGATGACGTTGTCGATTGATCTGCTACGATAGCCGGAATGCGCCCTTCTCTCGATCCTTTTCGGTTCCTGGCGACAGCCGTAGCCGGGTGGGCCAATCAGCAGCGACAAGACTCGATTTGAATATTTGAGAGAAGAAAACCGTGTTCTCCGCGAACAACTGAAGGGAAAACGGATTCGCTTCACAGACGATCAACGACGACGACTCGCGGAGAAGGCCAAGTCTCTGGTCGATGTGTGTTGCAGAATGTCGCGACGCTCGTTACTCCCGAAACCTTGCTCGCGTGGCATCGGAAGCTTATTGCCAACAAATACCATGAGACCGCATGTCGTGGCCCCGGCCGACCCAGCGTGATGACTGAGATTTGGGCGCTGATTGTTCAGATGGTGAGAGAGAATTGAACCTGGGGCTACACGCGCATCCAAGGAGCCCTCAGCAATCTCGGCCATCGGATGGCGCGAGGAACCATCGCCAATATTCTCAAAGAGGATGGAATCGAACCCGCGCCTGAGAGATCCAGATACCAGTTCCGAAACAGCGGAAACGTCTCGTTGGTTAACGCAAAAAACGAACACACCCTCGCGACCATCATTGTCGTAGTCGCGAAAGTCTACTCCCATCGACGAGACCGCGCGGCCATCATCGTTGTATCCGACGCCGGCGCGCAACCCGACCTCCACGAATTTCCCTTTCCCCTCATTGCGGAATAGAAAGTTAGGTTCGGTGTCGTTGGCGACGCAAACGTCCAGGTCGCCGTCCTGATCGTAGTCTGCGAACGCTACCCCCATGCCCTTGCCGATATGGGCTGCTATACCGGACGCCTGGGAGACATCCGTGAACGTGCCGTCCTTATTGTTGTGATAGAGGTTGTTCGGCAATCCCTCGTAGAGCCGTGGATCGCAGTAGGTTCGAAAACCAGCCTTGACGTCTCCACAAACCTTTTCTCGCTCCAGACTCCAGACACAATAGTTGACTACGAACAGATCCAGTCGTCTGTCATTGTCGTAATCGAACCATCCGGCTGCGATGCTCCACAGCTTGCCCCGCTTCGAATCGATCCCTTCAAGACCCGCCGCACGAGTAACGCTCCGGAATGTTCCATTCCCTTCATTGCGGTAAAGGATACTCTGGGTGACTCCGGGCAGAAAGAGGTCTACATAACCATCTTTATGGTAGTCTCCGGTTGCCACGCCCATGCCGTATCTTTCGCCGCCTGCCTGAGCTGTCACGTCCGTGAAAGCTCCGGCTCCATTATTGGGATACAGGCGGTTGTGGAATTTCGGTCCCGGCTTGATCAGCTCAGGTATGCGGGCACCATTCACGAAGTAAATATCGGGATTCGCGTCGTTGTTGTAGTCGAAGACCGCGACCCCGGAGATCATGGTCTCGATCTGATGCTTCAAGCCCGCGGCTGAATTGCGGACAATAAACGGCACGCCGGCGCGGTCGGCGATGTCCTCGAACCGGATCGGGTCAACAGCCTCGCCCGCGGACGGCCACGTAATCCAAGCAATTGTCCCGATGCCGCCCAGAAGTATGACGCGGAACAGGCGCATTCCGTTCTTCAAAACAACAAGCGGAGCGCGAGGTGGAAATCCCTCGGCAGATTCGCTTGGGTCGTAATTCTCCCGAACGCGTTGTTGGTGATGGTTGTGTTCGGGTTGCCGAACTGCACGCGATTGAACGCATTGAACGCCTCAGCCCGGAACTGCAGCCGAATGGATTCCCGGATTGGCGTCGTCTTGAACAACGAAGTGTCGAAGTTTGCCGCTCCCGGCCCGTATAAGTTCGGCATGATTCGCGGAGCCGTCCCGAAACTGAACGCAGGATTCAAAGAGAAAACGGACGTATCGAAGTATCGCGCGCGACCCTCATTTGACATATCCTGGCCGCTGATCGTCGGGTTCTTACCGTTCCAATTCGGCTTCCCCGTCCCGGCGGAAGATCCGTTGTTATTGCCGCCGACTACTTGCAAAGGCGACCCGCTCTGGAACAACGTGCTGCCGTTGATCTGCCAGCCGCCGACGATCTTGCCCATGGCTCCGGCCTGAGGCGCGAATCTCTTGCCAGGGCCGAATGGAAGCTCGTAGACGTAGCTGATCACGAGCGTCTGCGGAGTGTTATAGGACGCAATCGAGCGCTCCGCTGTTGTCATAGAAATTCTGCAAGTCTCCTCTGACAAAACTTTACCCCGCGAATCCGGTTTGGCCCCCGATAACATCGTCGATAATCTTCGAGAATGTGTAGGAGCCAAGCAGGCTGAATCCATTAGCAAAACGGCGCTCCATCTTCACATACAGCGCGTGATAATTGGAGGCGCCATATGTCTCGACTGCGCTCGTCACGGTCTGGAACTGCGGATACGGACGAAGGGACTGGCCGCGCGTTAATTGTAGGCGCCGCGAGCGGTCCGATCGTTATCACGCCATAGAATGGATTATTAACCGCGTTGTTTAGCTGACTCCCCAAAGCCACGTGCTGCGGAGCCAACTGGTTCAATTCCCGGAAACCAATCAGATTTATACCCCGATTGCCGGCGTAGGTAACGTTGAATAACACGGCTTTCGGAAGCCTCTGCTGAATGTCGAAGCTCCACGACAGCGTTTTGGGCACCTGGTGATCCCGATTGACGGCGGCGATATTTTCGCCCAGATTTGATTGCAGACCCAGTTTGGGAGTATTCTGCGTACAGAATCCAGTCGGGAACGGACCGGAGAACGATGTCGCGGGCGTTAGCCCTCCATCGTTGCTGCCGGCGATGGGCGTCGAACAGGCGAACCCAAAGTTGGCGAGTTGGTTATAGTTCGCCGCGCCCCCGAAGCTGTTTCCGAAAAAGATACCGAACCCAGTCCGGATCACCGTATCTTTCGTGACATTATAGGCAAGGCCAAGCCGTGGCTGGAAGTTCTTCGTCTGTCGCTCCCACTGCCCTCGATCGAGGCCGCCCTGTCCGACAAACATCGGCCCGCCGTCCACCCTAGCGCCGTTCCGCAGGGTCGATGTCGCGTTGAAGTTCCAATTGGTAAGCCGGTTGTAGCGGTCCGTACGAGGAGATTCATAATGCTAACGAAGTCCGAGATTCAGCGTCAGGTTTGCCGACATCTTGAAGTCGTCCTGGAAGTCGCTGCCGAAGTTCTTGGCGCTGGCGGCAGTGTTCACCAAAGTCGGGAAGTGCGACCCGGTGATCGGATTTCCCAGTAGGAAAGTGGCGAAACTGTTGCCCGACGTCTGCCCGCTGTCTAATGGATTGGAGCCCTGCGTGAACGCTTTGGTGACGCTGTAACTGCCGACGTTGTTGCCGGCCGAGATGCCGTTGAGTCGCGCAACCTGATAGGCTCCTCCGTACTTGATGCTATGTTTCCCGCGCATCATGATCATGTTGGGTGAAAGGTTCGGACGATCGTAACCCTGCGGCTGATAGATCGATCCGCCGATGCGCGACATTCCTTCGATGTTGATCTGCGGGAAACCCAATATCTGGCTGTTGGCGGCGATATACGCGGGGAATCCCAACTCAGTCGGGTTAAACTTTTCGTGCTCAACTGTTCGCGATAGTGGAAGAACCGGTTCCAGGAAAAAATGAACTCGCTCACCAGGGTCAGGGAGAAAGTCTTGTTGAGCTTGAGCACTGACGACATGTGGCGCTGCGTAGTGGTCGAATTGTAAGGATCAGAAATATTAGGGAAGATCGGAGGCGCCGCGATCGTGACGAACGTATCGGAGAACCGGCCCATGATGGAAGTCGAGTCATTGAGCTGGTGATCCATTCGATAGGAAATATCGTTGCTTGTCTGAGCCTGCGCGCCGCTGAAGAACAGGTTATTGAGCTGGGTGAACGGATCCCCCGCGATGTTGCCGGCCGGGAAGTATTTCGCGACGGCGGCGGAAACAGGATTGATCCTGTTCGCTGGAATCACGTTATTGGCGAATGGCGTCCTGATGCATCCGTTCGGGTTGGCCGGATCGACGCGAGTAATAGTCGGGTCATAGATCCTGACCAGCGCGCCGCTGGACGGCAGCGTTGCGAAAAGTCACCCGCTTTCTGTAACGCCGCAGGCACAGTGGCGATGTTCACAAGTCCCGCACCCGTGCCCGCAGTGCCCGCCGGCAGCCTCAACCGAAGACCTTCATAGCTGAAAAAGAAGAACGTCTTGTTTTTCTTAATGGGCCCGCCAACGGTCCCGCCGAACTGATTGGATCGCAACATCGGCTTCTTCTGACTACCCAGGTTGGAGAAAGAATTTCCCGCCCGGAATTTGTCATTGCGGAAATATTCAAACGCCGAGCCGTGAAACGAGTTGGTCCCGGATTTGGTAACCGTGTTGATCACGCCTCCACCGGCGTTTCCATACTCCGCGCTGTAGTTGTTCGTCTGCACCCGCAGCTCCTGAATCGATTCGACTGGTGAGCTGTACTCGGGGCCGTTGAATCCGGTGTCGTTGTTGTTCCCGCCATCCAGCAAAAACTGGTTCTGGTTCGGACGGCTTCCATTGATCGAGAAGAACTGCCAGCGGCTCTCGAGCACGGGCTGGTTCAACGCGACCGCGGAACCCGAACCCCCGGCGTCAGAAACATGAGACCACTGGCGTTGCGGCCTTTCATCGGAATGTTTTCGACCTTCTCCGCCGAGACGACTCCACCCAGAACGTTGCTGTTGGTGTCGAGCAGTGGCGCTGCATCGTTCACGTTTACGGTTTCGTTAACAGCTCCTATATCGAGCTGAAAATTTGCCTGCAAACCCTGGGCGACTTGCAGTTCGATTCCCGAACGCAGCAAAGATTTGAATCCCGTCTTCTGCACTTCGATCCGATAAATACCCGGCCGTAGGAAGGGTACTCTGTAGTCGCCGTTCGCGATTGAAGTGGCCTCGGTCCGAAGGCCGGTCGTCGCAGAGAAAGCGCCAAGTCAAGCTTCGCGGTGACGTACACGCTAGCGAAGTAGTTCGTCAGGAACCTGACGCGACACGCCGCCGCTCGGCACGTCGATCCTAGCGGCCCAGAGAATTCCGTTCGCAAGGATACGTCGATGTTGGTCAACCGCCATGTTCTTGTGGAAGTCTGATCCGGTGAATACGAATCCGCGTCCACCGCCATTGCGCTCAACTGCCCACGACACGACTCCGCATCACCGCCGGCCGGCCGAGTGACAGTAAGCAGCGGCGTGAGCCGCTTGTCTTCTGGCATCAACTCCTTGAAGGGAAGAACTCCTCCTGTTCATA
>Ga0075421_100001607_pt1 | contig 26591 bp, 24 predicted proteins | sample SoiMetdeltSBSDD5_FD_75292 | JGI IMG/M metagenome (GOLD analysis project Ga0075421, IMG submission 75292) | Bulk soil microbial communities from a Populus tree surrounding site in Tennessee, USA - Soil MetaG P. deltoides SBSDD5 | ecosystem: Environmental > Terrestrial > Soil > Tree plantation... | reverse complement strand
TAGAGGACGCAACCAAACGCCCAGATGTCGGTACGCTTGTCGACCACTTGGCCGCGCGCTTGCTCCGGGCTCATGTATGCGGGCGTGCCGAGAACCACGCCAGCCATCGTCACCCCTCGACCTTGCTCGGGGTGCCCTGAGCGCCAATCGAAGGGCATCGTCCCGCGGCCGTGATCAGGGCGAGCCAGCGAGGTGCTCGTCGGCGCGGCTGTCGTCTCTGGCAGTCCCGACGCCTGAAGCCCGAAGCCCAACGCTGGTTGGAAGGCCTTTGCCAACCCAAAGTCCAGCACCTTCACCGTGCCGTCGTCGCGGACCTTGATGTTGGCCGGCTTGAGATCGCGATGCACGATACCTTGTTCGTGAGCGGCCTCAAGAGCGTCCGTGAGTTGGCGCGAGATCGTCAGCGCGTCGTCCAGCGGAAGGGCCCCGGCCACCAAGACTTCCTCGAGTGTTCTTCCTTCGACGAGCTCCAGCACGAGCGCGTGGACGCCGCTCACATCCTCGAAGCCATAAATCGCGGCGATGTTCGGATGGTTGAGCGACGCGAGGACTTCGGCTTCTCGACGAAACCGCGCGAGGCGATCCACATCACTCGCCACGGCACGGGGCAGAATCTTCATGGCGACGTGACGCTTCAACCTCATGTCGGTCGCGCGGTAGACCTCTCCCATTCCGCCGGCACCGAGCGTGCCGGTGATCTCGAACGCGCCGATTCGCTGGCCGACTGCGAGGCTCATAGCCGAATCGAGTGACGCGGCATTATGCCATCAAGGGCAGAGGTCGGCCGGCCACGGCGTCCTCGACCGGTTGGGTGCCAATGTCGAAAGGTCAGGTTCGCTGTACGGCTATGCCGGAGCGACTGTCCCTCGTGCGAGGCGAGAACTCGAAGGTTCATGGTTTGTCCGGACTGTCCGAGAGCTGCGCCACGGCGACGAGACGATCGGTGGCGCCGAGCTCGACTCCGTGATCGTACGCACCGAAGTACTGGACGCTCCCGAAGGCGTGGAGCGCGAACAGCATACCGAGCTCTTCACGCTCCCAACAGCGCATCACGAATTGATAATCGCTGACGCGCTCATCGCCCCGCCCGACAAGTTCGTGGCGTTCCGATATCAATAGGAGCCGGTGTTCAGCATCGAGCTCGGTGATACTTGTGAAGGTCAGCTCCCCCCGATCAGTTGAGACGCGTTTTCTGAAGAGGGGCTCACGTGTCTTCCGTTCCGCAGATGCGCCCCACTCTCGGACGTCCAAAATCAGCGCGCCGTTTGGTCGAAGCGCCCGGGCAAATGCTGCAAAGACCGCGTCGCGTCGGTCGTCGTCGATGATGTCATTGAGGACGCCCCGGCACAGGATTGCGGCGTATCGAGCGGTGGGCGGGACCGTGATGTCCGCGACCGCAAACGACACGCCGGCAGTCCGGTCTCCGACCGTCCCCTTGGCAACCTCTATCAACTCCGGGGCGAGGTCCACACCATGGACAATGTAGCCGCGGCGTGCGAGTTCCCGCGAGTATCGTCCCGTCCCGCAGCCAGCATCGAGAACCACCGATCCCGGCCAAATCTCCCGGCCAACAAGCCAGGCGGCGATCACACCGCATTCCTTCTCGACAGGCCGGTCAATGAGCAGATCGAACGCCCAGGCGTACTCAGCGTAGAACGGACGACGAAGGGTCTCATTCATCTATACGGATGCCTCGGTTAACAGCGCGATGCACCTGTGCCAGATCCACTAACCCACTTGCGTCGACGGGCGTTGCCTCGACGAGAAAGACCCCGGACGCGCCGTTCCTCAACAGGCACCACGCTGCGAACTGTCGAATCAGGAGAAACACGTAGAATTCTCGCAATCTCCATCGTGGTTGAGGCTGACAAGCTGCAACACCTGGCGGCTAAGCGCCGTGGTCACTTTTAACGGCTGCGGAAGCGAACCACTGACTAGGTAAAAGTTTCGTTGGTATACCTACCGCCGTGCTTTGCTGGGTGTCCCGCGTCGGTAATCGTGGATGTTCGACTTGGCAACAGCCCTGCAGCAAATCCCTTTATGGCTTCCCAGCCGTGCGCGGCATGCGGCTGTCAGACAGAAGTTGTGGCGTTTGCCCGCTTAAGCTCGGTAGTCGACTACTACCTGTGCAAGAGATGCGGACACATTTGGGCGGTTAGCAAGAGCAACCCAACGACCATCGATCACTTCACGCCGCCGACGAAAACACCTGCGTAGCGTTCAAGCCATCGAGGAGCAAGCTTAAAATGTCGTCCGGTGGCTGGTGGTCGTTATGCGCCTCTGAGCCGGATCACGCTTAACACCTCGTCGCCGCCCGTCCGCATCATCACAGCCAACACACTCGCGCGTTCTGGTTGCTGCTTCGCCCACTGCGACATGACCATCTCTTCTGCTGCCGACTCCCAGCGGCCGCACTCGACCGCCGACTTGAAGCGCGTCATTGCCAGTAGCCAACTCACTCCGATGTTGAACGCCATGTGAATGAGCACTCTCTGCCGAACACCGTCGAGGGTGCCCATGATTGACCATCGTTCTTCCAGTTCTCCGGCCACGGCACGCACATCCACCTCAAGAACAGCCATTCGGGTTCCTTGGACTCCCATTCGTTCCACGTAGTCCTCCGGGGCGACGATGAGATTGCCAGCGGCATCCCGATAGGGGGCCAGCTTCGCGCCTTCGATCCCTATTAGTTGGTCCAGCAAGTGTCTGTAATCGATGGTTTCCATACGTCGTGAGGGCGCAACGTATGAACGTGGATCTCGCTGTTTGTGAACAAACGGATTCATTGAGAAGGCACCAGAAACACGGCTCGGCCATGTCCCTCAGGGGCGCTCTGGTGAACCACACAGCTCAGTCTGACGGCGTTGCGAGCTGACCGACCATCCAGGGGGCAACCTGGTGAACCGTGTGCCCAACGCGGGGCGGTGTTTGCTGGGACGCGATATCGGGCACTTTCGATGGGTCGTTCAGCTCCGAACCCTAGCAGCCGTGGTGAAAGTCGGGCACGGACGGCTACCAATTCGACCTTAAGTCATTCAGCAGCGTTCCAGGCGGACCAGGATCAGTTCACTCAAGATGAAAGGCACCGCCGCTCCATTCTTCCGGAGCGATGTCGGCGATGGTTTCGGTGAAGTCCCAGCGGTGGCCGTAATAGTCCTGAACGTTGTATTGACGCTCGCCATAGGGTTGGTCTTTCGGCTCGGTTAGGATAACGGCTCCATTCTGCCGCGCGTGCTCGCAGTGACGCTTGACGTCCTCGATCCGGACCTGAACGATATGCGAGTTGTTCGGCGTGACCTTGCCTTCGGCGATGGTGAAGCAGCCGTCGCCGGCTTTCATCTGGATGCGGTGGTTGGCAATGCGCAGGCGGACAGTAAAGCCGAATGCCTTTGATAGCCAATCAGCTGCTATGCCGGGGTCGGGGTAAATGAGCACAGGGATCACGGTGCAGGGTGGTACCGAGCGGTTCAGTCGCATTTGGGAGACCTTTAGCAAAGACATCGCTTAAAGAAGCGACACCGTCGATCGACCGTACTACACTGTGCCGATGGCGATGGGCAAACGCAAGCGCGGTTGACAGCCGACGATGTGGGTGACGACGACGGACCTGCCGACTGCCGCGAGCCATCCCTTCTATCGACGCTTGAATCATGTGCTGCGCGACCACGGGTTCGACGATTTCGCGGAGGCCCAGTGCGCCAGTTTTTACGCCGCGACGGTGGGCCGGACCGAGCTTGCCACCTGGCATCTATTTCCGGCTGCTGCTGATCGGCTATTTCGAAGGCATTGATTCGGAGCGCGGCATCGCGTGGCGCGCGGCGGACTCCTTGGCCTTGCGCGATTTTCTCGGAATCGGTCTGGACCAGACGCTACCGGACCACTCGACGATTTCGCGCACGCGTCGCCTGATCGCTCTCGAAACCCATCGCGCCGCGTTCACCTGGGTGCTGCAGTGTCTGAGCACGGCCGGTCTGGTGAAGGGCAAGACGATTGGGATCGACGCGACGACGCTCGAAGCCCAACAAAGCTAAGTGACCGTCACAACCGACGATGCCGACGCGTACGCAGAGTCGAGAGTCGACAGCGCCTGTGCGGCGTTCCTATCGTCACACCCGCAACGTGATGAACCCTACCCGGAAGTAAGTCTGATTACGGATTAGAGTGCGGGATGAAGTCCTAAGACATCTGGAACACGTGGGATAGTGCTGCAAGTTCTGCGGCGCGATCAGGCGTGGCCGCGCCGAAGGTGCTTCACCAGGCCTTCGTGATCGGCTTGCTGCCACAATCGCTCAAGTTCAGGATCGATGTCGTCGCCGCGCACCCAGTCGGCCATCCGCTCCAACATCGCGGCCTGACGCTCGCGTGCAGCGGGGAACCATCGCGGCGTATCGACCTGCGCGTTGCGAATGTTCGATGCGGTGGCCCACCATGCCAGTTGAAGCGCGAAGAGTTGATCGTCACTCGGTAGATCCTGGCAGTCGAGCACGACATTGGTCACGACATCGAGTAACCGCTTTTCATCCACCATACTGCTAAGCCTTCTCTCGCGTATGTCTGCCGTCGTGTGCGTTTCAGTGCGAGTGATTCAACCCGGGACCGATTCTCCTCGTCACCTCACGAACTAGAACAGCATCGCGTAGACACCCGCCCAGAACGGCGCACACAGGAGCAAGGCGAACAGAATCCCTCGGGCGGGACCGCGTCCGTCGTCAATGTCGGTGTCGGGACTCGTCGCCTCGATGCGTGGCACCGATGTGACGAGATGGATCCGGAAGGGAGTCTTCGCCTCCGCGACTCGATACGCCGACAGCGGTCTGCTTGCCATACCTCTGATAGTGCAACCGGCACGCCAGGGTTACACGACGTTTCATCGGTTCATACCTTCGCACGGGGATGCGCTCACATTTCGGGAACACACGGCGTGATGACTGGGATCTGTCCAGACTGCCGTCTGTGGGAAAGCGGACTTTTGCGGCGGCGAACGACCATGAAACACACACTGCTTGTTTCTTCACGCGGCAAGCCACCGGCGCACCGGCAGGAACTCCCTTCGGGTTCCCGGCGCACGACCTTCGGTTCCCATTCAGAAGTTTGGAGATTCGCTGTAGTGCAAATGCGTTATTGCTTGACATAGACGGGCGCGCCAAACTGCTAACCTGCCGCGCCGCCGAGGGGCGAACGCGGATAGCCGCGCAACTCCGTCTCGTTGAGTCTTCAGCAACTAACAGAAACAGAATCCGTTGTGTCGCACCGCATTTCGGCACTCCTAAAGAGCAGGCTACAGCCATGAGATCGCAATGCTTCGACTGCAACTCGCCAATCGAAGAAGACCCCTGGTGGTATGACCCTTCCGCGCTCGCCAGGAACGCGGCTGTTCAAGTTAACCAACCTACAAGGGCCGTCTCTCAACGTGTGCATCCGCCGACATCGGTGTCAGGGCCATTCCATAAAGCGTGCTTAGTTAGAAGAATGGGTCACACGCTCGATGCTCCTGCCTGGTCGTAGCCGATGCGGCAGACACCCGCCCGATATATACGGTAAAAATCTTCGTGCCGACCGGAGAAATTCCTCCGCAACTTCTCCGCTCGCCAGCCCTGAACGTGTTACCGTCCCCACGCCGTGAGCAAGTTACTTCATGACGATTTCCACAACGTCGGAGCCGCTAGAGATCTGCTGGCGAGTGTTAGAGGCTTCGAGCACTCGCATCTTGACGTGCGCCATTTTCAGTAACTCGATGGCTGGCGTAGAACTTCGGCTGGGCTACCTCGTTGATGTGCCTCTGCACTCACGAATGATGCGGGACATCGACTCAGCGCGAGCGTTGGCGCAGAACTGGCTCGACGCGGTGCGAGCGGCTGCGAAGCGCACTTAGTGGTGGAGAGCCGCGATGATATTTCGGTGCCTCGACTGCAACTTGCCAATCGAAGGCGACCCGTGGTGGTATGACCCGTCCGCAGCTGGGATTAACGTCGGTCCTACGCCTCCGACGCTCAGAGGAATCGTCTCCCAACAACCCAATCCTCCGACATCGGTATCAGCCCCATTTCACAAGGCGTGCTTGGAAAAACAGATGGGCCGCAGTGTCGATTCTTGATGCCATGCCACGCCTTGACGAAGTGGCAATTTCGGCAGTGCACAAGCCTATTGCTGCCTTCAAGCTGGCCTTCTGTCCAGTGTTGGTTGCGCGGGTGGTGGTCCAAAGCATCGCTTCCGTAAGGTAAGAATTCCGCCACCTACTACTCAGGTTTAATTAGAACCTCGCGAACCCGTTTCCGAATACGGCGCCAGAAGGCTTCACTCTCTTTGGCTCTGGCAAGGGATAGTCGGAGCCGACAGTATTCGGATGCCCACTCCAGATCCACTTGGTCGCGGTGCTCGATGGCCCGCTCAATCCGACGGAGTTCTTTGAACCTGGTCACTCGCGTCAGTCTTCCATTGAGCTAGGATTTTACCGGCTCAGGATTATTGAGATATCGGTTCACAAGGAGGCTGAGTGGCGAAATTCGATCTGAAAGCGTATGCGCGTCACGGGGCCGCCGCGAGAGTGGCGGAACTGAACGCGGAACTGGCAGCAATCTATCGCACCTTCCCTGACCTACGGGCAGGCTCGAAGACACCGACTGCCACACGTCGTCAGCGTAAGCGGCGTGCGATGACGGCGGCTCAGAAAGCAGCAGTATCGAAGCGAATGAAGGCTTATTGGGCAGCGAGGAACGCGGGGAAGAAGAAACCGGGTTAGCTCAAGTCGAGTCTTGGCGGTGCAGCGACGGCTGCCTTCGCTGCCGTCAGCCTGTCGCAAGGGTCGAGAGCGCAGGCCGCGGGAGCGATCATCTTCGAATGCCCCCGATGCGGCGATCGATGGTCAACGGACCAGGCGGCAGATAAGGAAGCACTGGCCCCGCGGACGTCGTGAGTGTCATTTGCCAGAACGGCCGGCCCGGCGAGCCTAGCAAGCCCCTGCAGGTTCGGACTGCGCGTCAGTGGCGACGAGCCAGATCCAACTACGCAACCGGATCGACATCTTCCGCGGCAACTGCACGACGGTATGAGAAAACTTGAATGCCCGCGCGACCCAACGTGGCCGCAGGTCACGCCTCGCCGCGCTCGCCACTGGGTGCTTGCAATTCCTCCGAAATAATGCGGAGCAGTGCACTGGTTGTTCGTTCGATAAGCGCTTGTCGTCGCGGCGCCAATGATTCCATTGAATGCTGTGCAGCCAGTTTGGTGAGAAGGTCGTCAACGCATGTTCGCGCGCACACTTGCACAGACCGAACGACGCCGATGTCGATCCGCCGCCCATGCTGTTCGTCCATATCACTCACTTCGCGAGCCGCGCCAAATCGCCTATTGCTGCGGGTTGCCGCCGTGGCGCTCGATGTGCCACTCCCTCAGTAAGAGCTTCAGCAAGACTCGTGCATTGCCCAAGCGGCAAGCTATTTCGCATCGTTGCCCATGGATGTCGGCTGCAAGACAGAGGCTCGTCTGGTTGGATCGGGAACACTTTCATTTCGATGCCGCAAGCAGCTGACATCCTCAGTCGTTAGAACATTGGATTCAGCGAGCTATAGCCACAGTTCCTGGAGATTGTGCGACATATCGTGCTTCACTACCCGGGGGACGCTTGGCGCTCCTGATGAGCCGGGGCTGTAATGGTCCGGCTTCATCTCGTCCGCTCCGAAGTAGGGATATTTGTCGCACTATTGTTTGGCGTCAAATGACCGAAACAGAGATTGATGCGGCTTTGCTCGGAAATGCAAGAGTTGGTTTATGTCTGCACGAACACAATGTCCAAGTTGTTCCAGTGGCCAAGTGGTGGCGCTGGACGGGATTCTGTTTTCTCCGAATCTCGACTTCTTTCGATGCGCTGAATGCCAGCAGTTTTGGCAAGTTGCAAAAGCCGAAGACGGCCCGGCGGGCGTAATTCTGAGCGGTGAACCGATCACTCCGCGTGTTGCCGAAGTGACGGCCTAACGAAACTGATTACTCCCGCGCGGGGCCATCAGTACCCAGCGAGTAACTGCTTCAAGTTTCTCGCTTGACTCGCTCCGCCGGAGACTTCACGGCCCCATCGGCCATCGCTGACGCTGCAACAGCGCCACGTGTGGCTAACGGAAGGTGTTTCTCGGGAACGTCAGTAGAGTGACCACTCACGGACCACTGCCACAGCGACGGGACCCGCGATGCTTCACCAAATCGCATGTCGCGCATACCGGCTCGGTGCGCAGCTAGTAGAGACGACGCCCGACGAGCACACGCAGGATCGATGATTCAACCGCGCGGATGCGGCCTTCCACTTCGATACCGGCAACCGTGACGCGGACCGGATCACCGACCTGCGCTGATTCACCCATCAGGCGCACGCCGCGCCACTGAGGCTCGTCCTCCCATTCGAATTGCACCAACTGGAGGTGCCTCCGCTCATTCCACTGAGTCATCGTTCACACATCAACCGTTGGTTGACCGCTGTCAGAGACCTGTGCAAGACATCTGACGCGGCAGCGATGCGCAGCGAGGCGCAAGACGCACCGGATCGTCTGGCTATGACCAGACGCCAGTCTGGGCAATCACCCTGTTGCAGCCGCGGAAGCGGGTGCTCTTGGCAGCAAGCGAAGGCGTCGCCCCGTGACGACACCTTCAGGCGGGCAGTATCGGGCGGGAGCGCGCAGCAAAAGGCGCTTGTGTTCAGTGTGATTGCCGGGCGTATGACTGCGACGAAAGTTGGCGGCTGCTTCCCCGATGCTATTCGCGTGCTAGAAGCATCTGGAACCGCAGGGAGCCTTGGCGGAAACGGTCGTGACCCAGGTAGTAACCCTCGGACACCAGGCGTTCAAACTCGTCCCCAAGGCCGTAGCCGGCGTCAACACCGCTCTCGACATGAACGAAGCGATCAGGACGCAGGTGGTGTCCCTCATCTTCCCACACGAGGTTGGCAATCAATTCCTTCAACTCGTCTCTCCTATTCGGTTCGCACACCGTGCGTGCGCCTCGGCGCTTTACTGAGCAACAGCGCTGCCACACGGGTCGCTCAGTGCCGCCGGAAGAATGCGGCGACTTTCCGGGCATGATTCGAGATTTTGGCGAAGATGGCGCTGGAGGATAGCCGACTGCACACGCGATGTTCCCGGTATAGCCAGAGGATCGTCCGGTTAGCTTTGGGCTTCGCACGCTGAAGGCACGCGCGGTGGACTCGGGTCAGGCTCTCTCCGACTACTTACTTGCCGAACTCGAGCGTCTCGCCGCGCGGCCCACACGCGAGGAGATGCTGGCCAGGCTTCGCAGTCGAAAACCGCGTGAAGCTGAAGACGCCGGCGGCCGCAGCCGTCCGCGAAGAGCGCGACTCGGCATGATCGTCGTCGATGCCTCGGCCGTGCTGGAGTTCCTGCTGCAGACTGCGCGGCCGTCGAGTCGAGGCCCGTCTCTTTCGAAACGAGGACGGTGCTGACGAAGCGATCGCCGATCTCACTGACCTCGATCTCCACGTCACCCGCACGTCGATCTACTGGCCCGTGCGTCAAGCGGGTGCCTAAGCTCGTTCGTGCGAGCTGTGGAAACAGCTACTGCTTCCGATGTGCATCAGGGACCAGTCAGTGGCAGAGAACAGCTCTTGGCCACGTCGGGTGCCGGATCGCCGAACACCTGGTTGGTGCACGCGGTGCCCTCAGTGAAAGTCTTGAAGAAGAACGAGCCGTTCGCCCCATAGCGCACTTGGATCGTGCCGTTGAATGCGCAGACGCCGCCCTCCGGCGCGCAGAACGTCCAGTCCATCGGCGGAGGCGTGGACAGTGTCCCGATGGCGCACTGTTTCGGCGTGCCCGGGGCCGGATCGCCGAACACCGCGTTGGTACACGCGGTGCCATTGGTCAACGTCTTGACGAAGAACGAACCGGTCGCTCCGTAGCGCACCTCCATCGTGCCGGTGAAGGCGCACACGCCGCCTTCCGGCGCGCAGAACGTCCAGTCCGTCGGCGGAGGCATGGGCGGTGCGGCGCGCGTAAAGCTGACGTCATCGAACGCAAGCCACTGTCCCGCCTCTGCGATTGAGTAGAAGCCGACCCGTGCCTGCCCCGCGGCGACGGCAATGTCCGACAAGGTAACCCTGGTCCACGTGGACGACGCGGGAATGGTCACCGTGCGCTTGGCGCCGCCGTAGGCGTTCACCTCCATCCACGCCACACTCTGTCCGCCCGAGGACTTGACCCAGGCGGTCAGTTGGTAAGAGCCAGCCGCGAGACCAGGCAGCACCTGATACGTGAATACGTCGTACGAGTGCGGGACACCGTGCGCGCCGTAATAGGTCGGCGAATCACCATCCGCATATGCCTGTGTGTAGTCGGCGTAATCCTGTCCGGCACTCGACCATGTGCTCCATCCGTATGGCGTCTGCACTGTGCCGAGATCGAATTCGAAACTCGGGTTCACGATGAGATTCATGGCCGGCTCGTACTCGGATGCGCCGATGTCCACGGCGTTCCCTTGTGGTGTGAGAACGCCGAAGAAATCGTGACCGGTCATCGAGCTGATTGTGACGCCGCGATCGATTGCGGGCGAATCGGGACGCAGCGTGAAGGCGGTGAGCGGCCGATCAGGCAGGTCAGGGGTGTTGGTCAACAACGGGTCGGCATAGAGACCGTGCGCCTCCACGGCCGCCGATTGGAAGGACGTGAACGAGTTCCACCAGCCACTGCCGTACTCCCACACCGGCGCGCCGTCGAGGGCCCAGTAGAGATTGTGATCGAGCGTGAGGTTGTCGTCGGCCGAAACGAAGGCACCGGTCGACGAGACGATGATGTTGTTCTTGAAGAAATGCGGTCCCGTACCGACCAGGGAGTTCTCGCGGTTCACCAGCGCTGACGAGGGTGCCGCCGGGTTCCAATAGATGGTGTTGTTGTAGATCTCGACTCCGTCGAGCCAACCGCCGTCCCAGGTCTTCAGGTATATGTCGCCCTGAAGGTAGGGGTCCGACCGGCCGTTGTTCGCGCAGATGTTGTATCGAACGATGCTGTTGGTGGTGACCAGGCCCCAGGCTCCGAAGATCGCGACGCAATAGCCGTCGGCGTCGTGCCCGTAGTTGTATTGCACCGTGGTGCGGCTGCTTCCCCAGTCGATGTCGAAAATGCCGCCGTCACGTGCGGGTGAATGTGACCGAAACCCCTCATTGAACTGCACGACGCAATCGGCGCAGGCCCACGTCCAGATAGCGTTGGGCGTGCCCACCGCGGCCGTCGAGGCCGTGCCGATGTCGTATGACACGTTGTTTTCGATCAGACCGTTGCTGCACGCGTAGATCGTGATCCCATCGCCCGCGATATTCGACGCCCGTGAGTTCCGGATAATGATGCGTCCAGGGTTACGGGCGGGAAAGACTCCGTTCGCGCAACCGACGTGGATACCCTTCCACTGCTCGGTATTGAACACCGTCGCGCCATCAATCACGACATCATCGACAACAGTGGCGGCGCCGGGCGCCGGCGAAATATCGATCAACCCCGACTGCTTCGTGGTCGCAACTCCTCCCACGTCATGGACCGACACGTTTGAGATGCGGAAGTAGCTGAGCGTCGCGGCGGTGTCACCGCTGATGTGTAAGCCGTGAGGATTCCCACCGTTCGTCTCGACATCTCGGATCGCCCAATGGGTCTGATTGAAGAGTGCAACAGCCGCGGGCCTCTCGGCAGCGACGATCACCGGCCGACCGCCAGAGCCGTATGCGCCGATGGTGATTGGAGCGCCGGGTTCCCCCGAACCGAGGGGGGCGAGCATCCCCACGCATGTCGTGCCCCTTTTTAAGGCGATCACGTCCCCCGGCATGAAGGTGAGCGCCGACGGCGTGGCCAGGTTGTTCCAGGGCGCGTCGGCCGTTCCGACGCCATCCGTGAGCAGGCTGCAGTCGACGTAGAAATCCGCCGCATAGGCCTTACTGTGCAGCACCAGGACGGCAACGATCGCAAGGGCAAATCGAAGCCGCCGCTCCACCGCAATCGAGGAGATGCGCACTAACGGGCGACCTCGCGAACGTGTCCCTGAGCAGCGATGGCGTTGGCGATGGTGGCCGGCAACACCAGGCCCTCCCACCGGGCGGTGATCCGCGCATCGCGATCGACGAGAAACGTGGTTGGCAGGCAACGAACTCCGAGCTCCCGCATCGCTCGCATGCCGTCAGCGCCCACGAGCATTGGCGTGTCGACCAATCCGTTGTCGGAGCGGAAATTTACGAGACGTTCAACGTCCTCGGACTTCGACCAGCCGGACCCATCAACCAAAGCTACGGCCAACGCGTCAGTGGAGTGCTGCGTTCGCACGCTTCGGATGAAGACCAGCAACCGGCGGGACATATCCGGGTTATCCGGCCCATTGGTGGACTGCTCGCTGGTATCAATGAACGAGAGAAGGACGGCTTTCGAACCTATCGCTGACAGCCACTTGCTCGTTGCTCCCGAATCGGCGATTGAGTGACCCGGAGTCACTGCCGCGGTAACGCTGACTGAAGTCTGCGTGGAGCAACTCCCGGTCAGCAGCCCGCCGGCAACGATCGGAATGCGCTCCGCTTGTGCGGCGGCAGGTAGCGGGGCCGAGAACACGAGCGGCAGCACAATCGACAACGTTCCCGACAGCTTGGCAAGCAGAGTCATACTGGAGGTGTGTCGCTCGAGAGTATCAAAGGTGGTGCCGCGTCAAAAGGGCTTGAGCGGAGGATGTATCCAATTACGCTCGCCGTTTCATCGCCACAATATTGCGATCTGGATGACAAAGTCGTTAAGCATCTCCGCTGGGGCGTCCGCGGCCGTTCGTAATCATGGCGCGTCCTTGACATTTCGCGAGAGCGATGCGCACGCGAACCAGGACGAGGATGCCTGTAAGAGATCGGTCATGGTGTTCCGGCGCTTTTCATCCAAGCCGTTCTAAGCTGTCCTTGTGGAACGGACCGGTGAGAGGGACCGCCCGGAGGACATCGTCGCGCTCCTGCGTGAGGGTACGTGTCGTTCACTGCCCGTCGACACCGTGGAACGGCTCGCGTCCAATGGCAAGCCCCTCGATATCCTCGGTGGCGCCACGGTCTACACCGAGGCCGATGCGGAACGGTTCGCGGTCATGGTTCGTGGGCTTCTCCGTGTATATATGCACACCAGTGACGGCCGCCAGGTGACGGTGCGCTACGTTCGGCGCGGCGGCCTGCTCGGTGCGCCCGCGCTCGTTGGGGGGCCTGCTCCCGTATTCGTGCAAGCGCTGACTGACAGCACGGTCTACTTCATGGACGTGGCGCGGGTGAAACGCCTGGCCCAAGAGGACGCGGCCGTGGCGTTGGTCCTGGCCGAAGAATGTGTTCATCGCTTGTACGATGTGCTCGAAGAGCTCGCGGGCAATACGTTCGCGAGCGTTCGGCAGCGCGTTGTCCGACATCTCCTGGATCTGGCGGCGTCCCGGCCAGCCAGCGACGGGCGTCTCACGGCTGTGGTCAACCAGCAGGAACTCGCCAACAGCGTCGGCTCGGTTCGCGAGGTCGTGGCGCGCGTCCTCCACGAGCTTCGCCTCGCGTCACTGGTTCGGACCGCGCCGGGCCGCGTTGAAATCCTTGACCCACTCAAGTTGAGCCTCGAGCTCTGGTCACGCACGGCGTAACCAAAGTCACAGCGCCGTACCGTCCTCCTTCGGCAAAATCGCATCGTGCGGGGTCAGACCCCTTCACGCGATTTCACATGTCGATGGTCGCCGCACGTTCCACCAGCATCTCACGGTCGATTGGAGGAGCTCATGTTTGCCGTCGATCACTCTGCAACAGCGTTACTGATCAAGCGCCGCTTCCCATCGGTGTCCATGACGCCGCTCCTGATTTCCGTTCAGGCAATGGAGCTGGCGTGGGTGGCCCTCAACTACCTCGGCGTCGAGCACACCACGACGGAGGCGACCGTGCAAAGTGTTGCGGACATCCACCTGGCCTACATCCCGTATTCGCATTCGGTCGTGACCGCAACGGCAGCAGCGTTTGTCGTCTGGTGGATCCTCGAACGAGGTCTCCGTCGGCGCGCCCTCGGCCGCGCTCTTGCCATCGGAATCCTCTCTCACCTGATCCTTGATATCGCGACCCACGCTCCCGACATCGCGCTGTGGCCGGGTTCGCCGTATCGCCAACTCGGTCTCGGTCTTTACAGCGGCGCACCGCCGGCCGCGTTCGTTGTGGAGTTCCTGTACGGCGTGCTGTGCTGGTGGATCTATCGCGGCGGCGCAGCACTGCTCGCGGTCATTGTCCTCGGCAACCTCGCAAACATGTCGTTCTTCTTCGCTGGCGTTCCCGGACCGGAGCAATTGCTCGCGGGCCATCCGATGCTCGTCGTGACCGTCGTCTTTGTGCAGATCGTCACAATGCTCGTCCTGATAGGCCTGATCTCGTCGAAAGCTGCAACGACACCTCACGGAGCGAGCAGCTACGTTCGAACGGCAGCCATCCGAACACGAGCTGTTCGTCCTCGGTGAACCCTCGCGCTCTACACACTGAGCCACTCGCTGCGTGTGCTCCGCAGCGTCAGAAACTGAGCGAGAACTGCAGTCCCTTCGTGTGGCGATCGATGAGTGGCCACGCGTGCAGTGCTGTTGATCCAGGCGCGGCTGGATAGATGGTCTTTCGTTCGCGAATCAGCGCATCGATTGCGATCCCGGCGCCGGCACCAATGGCTCCGATCCGAAACATCGGCCCGGCATCGTCGCGACAGTTCGCCCAGGTCTCCGTCAGACCGCACAGCAACAGACCAGAGCCGATTGCGGCGCCCGCTCCAATCAAGGCGCCGTTGATCAACGAGTCCGACTGACGGACTCTGATTCGGCTGATGTCGGTCGCGGAAAATCGTCGGACGTCCTCACCGTCGGCTGCGGTCACGCTATCGGCAGAGACGCCTACGACGTGCCGCTTTTCTTCCTTCGCCGAAGAATCGGTGATCCAGACAGTCATGCCGGGCTTCACGACCTGCTCGAGGTATGGCTCAGCTTGTTGCTGCGTTTGGCCCGACGCGGCGGAGACCGTTAAGGCGCCAAACACGACGGGAAGAGCGATATGCTTCAGCCACATAAGTGTCCGTCACCGCGCGATCTGGCGTTTCCTCTAGCAGGTAATGCGCCGAGAGCGCCGAAGACGGCTCACGGTGGGCCGGCCGCACCCTCGTCCTGCTCGGTACGACTCGTGCTCATCCAGAGATGGACCAGGAGCTACGCGCAATTTTTCTAAGGATTCGCGGCAATGGGGATGGATTCTGCCTCGCGAGCCACGACATGTCGTGCTCGGCCTACGTCTGAGGGATCTCAGCCGAGGTTGAGAGGAGTCTCTGCCGAGTGAATCACCGGCAGTGGGTGAAGGAGACGAAATCATGGCGATCAAGACCTCAGCGGCCCGTAGCGCGGCTCTGACTGTAATAGTGTGCCTGTCGGTCGCCGGGGTCTGTGCGCAGACCGTCATCAAGCTGCCAAAGAACAAATACACGCCCGAACAAGACGTGAAGCTTGGCAAGGAGGCTGCCGCCGAAGTTCGGCAGCAGTATCCGATCATCCAAGACAAGCGAATCCAGGACTACCTCACGATGCTCGGCGATCGACTCGTGGCAGTGGCTCCGGCTGAATTCAATAAGCCGGTCTACCAGTACTCGTTCACTCCCGTTAACTTAAAAGAGATCAATGCCTTTGCGCTTCCGGGCGGACCGATGTTCGTCCATCGCGGCATGTTCGAGGCCGCCGCAGCAGAGGGCGAGGTCGTTGGAGTGATGGCGCACGAGCTGTCGCACGTCCTCCTTCGACATGGGACCGCCAACGCCACGAAGGCCTCTAACCCGTGGTTACAGGTCGGTCAGATGGCCGGGGCGATTGGTGGCGGGATCCTGGGGGGCGCGATCGGCTCCGCAGTGGCGCAAGGCAGCCAGTTTGGCTTGGGCACACTGCTCCTGAGATACAGCCGCGACTACGAGAAGCAAGCTGACCTCCTGGGCGCACAGATCATGGCGAAAGCCGGGTACGACCCACGGCAGCTGGCCCACATGTTTCAGACGATTCAAAAGGAATCGGGCGCAGGCGGCAACCCGCAGTGGATGAGCAGCCATCCGGATCCGGGGAACCGAACGCAGTACATCACGGCAGAAGCGACGCATCTGACAATTGCTGCTCCGGCCGACTCGAGTCAGTTCGAGCCCATGAAAAAGGCGTTCGCATCGCTGCCGCCAGCAAAGTCAATGGGTGATCTCGCCAAGGCGAAGGATTCTGGCGGCGGAGAGGCAGCTCCGGCCGTCGGAACGCCTGGCCAGCCAGTTCCGCGACCCTCGGCGCAATTCCAGAACATCAATGGTGGAAAGATCTTTCAGGCGTCCGTACCGGACAACTGGACCACGCTCCCATCAAAGAGCTCGATCAAAGTGGTTCCGGAAAACGGATACGGTCCAATGAACGGACAGACTGTCTTCAGCCACGGCATCGAGTTCGGCGTGACACAGGCGTCCACACGCGATCTCCAGGAAGCAACGAAGGCGTGGCTGCAGGCCGTTGCGCAAAGCAATCCCGAACTCAAACTCGCCGGGAACCAACAATCGACACGGATCTCACAACGTTCGGCCATCATCACGCCGTTGGTCAATCCATCGCCGGTCGGCGGCCAGGAGCGTGTCGTTGTCACTACGACGTTCCTGAGCGATGGCAGCCTGTTCTACTACCTGACGATCGTGCCGGAGAAGGATGCCGCGAACTTCGAGGACGCATTCCGTCGCATCGGTGAATCGATCCGGCTGACGGAAGCACGGTAAGTCGACGAGCCGGGGGAGCCGGCCGATGACTCCCCCGTTTCGAGCATTACTGATCGAGGCGGATGCGATAGTTCAGCGCATTGCCCCAAATCGGCGTGAAGTTGCAATCGGTCGGCGGAAACGCCCACGACAGGATCGAACGAGCGCGGCGCGTTTGATTGTTCATCGGCTGGACAAGCGCGAGGTTGATGTTCGCGTTGGCGATCACGGCGAACTGCCACGTCGGAACATTGCCCGGCAGCGCGTCTGACAGGTGGACGCTGTCCTGACCAACCGGACGCAGCACCCCGGCAGGATCAGCGACACAGTGGAGCACGTACTCCCGACTGCCAGGCAGCGGCGCGCCACCGTATCCAAACGTCTGCTTGATCTTGATCGGTGTGGCGAACTGACGGCGCTGCGGATCGTAACCGGCGCAGCTCATCTCCTCGAAAAAGATGCTGCCCAGATTCGACACGGCCGCGCCGCACTCGCGAGCAGCGGCAAGGAACGTCGCCGGCGCCTGCGCCGAGTCCTGGGCGCAGTAAGAATATTTGGCGTACAACTCCTTCTCCGTGGCGACCTTGGCCAAGTCATCCGCGCCATCGACGGCGCTCAACGCCTTGGCGACTTCCGCCTTGATTTCTGGTCCACACACAGACACCGTCTGCGCAAACACCGGCGTCGGAATCGAGACGGCGAGAAAACCTCCGACGGCCAAAAGTTGTCCTGCGATTGTTGCAAGTTTCATGATCGAGCACTCCTCTTTCTTCGTTGGCGGGCCGGCATGGCCCTGTCGCAAACTCCAACGCCGTAGTGGTGAGCCCAGCCGGGGATTCGTTTCACGCGGTTGCGACATTCAGTCGTCGGTGGTAGCGTCGGCGCCTGCCCGCCGAAGCTTCAGCGCAGGCGGGTGCGAAAGGAGCAACCAATGAAACGCTCCCTGGCGCGTCGAGATCTCCTGAAGATCGGTGCCGGCGTGGTGCTCACGGCAACGGCAGCAGAACGTGCCGCATCGCAGGAAGGCGCGGGGCAACGAGCGTCACCCGCGCCGGGCTCGGGCCGCCCTGCTGGTGAACGCCGTCCGCATACAGGACCCGGATACCGCAACGACTACAAGCGTCTCGGCGGCAACGGGCCGATGGACGACACCACTCGAAAGGTCGTGTCGTTCGTTCGCAACTTCTCGTCAGACCATCTCACGCCTTCGGTGATGGCTTCCGTGAACCGAACGATGGTCGACACGATGGCGGCGCTGGTTTCGGGCTTCGAGGCCGAGCCCTGTCGCATCGGCGCACGCCTCGCGAAGATGTCGCCGCCAGGGACGTTGAAAAGTACCGTGATGGGTTACGGGATCGCGACCACACCGGAGCTCGCCACGTTCGCGAACGGCTGCCTCATTCGCTACACCGACTTCAACGACAACGCGGCTGGCGGTCACAACAGCGACCTGATCGCCGGTGCGCTGGCGATCGGCGAGGCGCTCCATTCAACCGGCCTCGAGGTGATGACGGCGATCGCGATCGGATACGAGTTGAAGTCGGTGGCCGCCGGCGGCGAATCGGTCGCCGCCGCGATGGCAGCCGGCAAGCTCATGAAGCTCGACGACGACCGCCTGGCCAACGCCGTGGGTATGGCGCTCGTTCCGCACGTCGCGCTGAACAAGGGCGTCGGCGCCCTGTCGATGTGGAAAGGTGTCCGCAGCGCCGAGGCAACCAAGTGCGGAGTATGGGCGGCGCTGCTGGCGCGCGAAGGCATGACGGGCCCGCCGCAACCCTTCGAGGGCCGCGGCAGCTTATGGTCCGAGCAGGGACCCGGTCGTCCATTCACGTTACCCGCGCAGAAGTCGCTGTGTATCGAACAGACATGGTGGAAGCGCTTCCCGTCTGATGCGCAGTCGCAGGGCGTCCTCGTCCTGATGCCAGAGGTCAGGAAGTGGGCGCGCGTCGGGGAGATCGAGGCAATCCAGTACGACATGACCAGCGACAACTGGCAGGAGGTCGGGTCGGCTCCCAAGTGGGACCCGCGCAACCGCGAGACGGCGGATCACAGCCTGCCCTACCTTCTCGCTCGCGGTCTCCTCGACGGCGAGATCTATCTCGACTCCTTCTCGCAGGAAAAGCTGATGGATCCAAAGGCGCGCGAGTTGATGGCGAAGATGACGCTGGGGCCCGTCAACGGTTGGCGGGGGCTGGGCACAGGACGCCTGACGATTCGCAAGACCTCCGGTGAAACGAAGTACTGGGACACGCTTGGGGGCAGCCGCGATCCGCGGACCGAAGACTACCGTCGCACGGTTGGCATGACCGACGAGGAGATCGCAAAGAAGTTCGATCGCGCGTGCGCCTATATGCAGGTAGCGGATGCACAACGCGACCGCGCGCGCACCGTGTGGGGCAATCTCAAAGACGTGAAGGACATCGGCGACGCCATCGCCGCTCTCGCAACATTTGGAAAGCCGCGTGCGCTGGCGTAGAGGCAGCGCACAACGCGACCCCGGAAAGGAGGCACGACGTGAGGCGAGCTGAATTCGTACTGCTGATGGCGATGGCCGTCGTCGCAACGACTGCGTGCGATCGCGTCACCGCGGCCAGGACCATGGCGCAAGGCACAGGCGGAACCCGAACGGTGACCGGGCAGGTCGTGTGCCTGGTGTGCTACGCGCGCAACAAAGCAAACACGGGCGCTGACCACGACAGCGGCCGCATGTGTGCTCACGCGTGCATCAAGTGGGAAGGAAACCCCGCTGGCGTTGTCGCCACCGATGGGAAGCTGTACCAACTCGCGGGCGGCGTGGTGGCGAATAACAACGCCAAGGTCCTGCCGCACATCGCCCACACCGTCTCCGTCACCGGCGATGTCTACGAAAAAGACGGCATGACGATGATTCGCGCCGATGATTTGAAGACCGTGCAGTAAGGCGCGTGTGAAGACGCGCCTCTACCATCTCAAGGACCTGTTGAAGGAACGATCAGCGACACCTCTTCGAATGCTCTACCGGCGCTGGCGAATATCGACCCGCCGCGAATGGTCCGCTCCAGGTTCGGTTCGTGTTCTGATCGCTAACTCGGCCTGTTCGCAGCGCAAGTAAAAACCCGGATACCCCCTAGGGCGCCGCCTGAACAGAATTGATCCCGTGTTATATCGCGGGAAGCAGGCTAGGGATGTCTTTGTGCCACGAATAGCAATAAGCGTCTTTGGCATTCTCGCCGCGATTGTCGTCATCCCGACAGCTGTGTTCGCTCAGGCCTCTATTGCAGGGTCAGTCAGTGATCCATTTGACGTTCCCATCTACGGCGTTGTCGTCGAAGCCAGCAGCCCGGCACTCATCGAGAAAGTGCGGACAACCGTTACCGATGACGCGGGCAGATACCGCATCGAGAATCTGCAACCTGGCACCTACGCCGTCAGATTCGCGCTTGATGGATGGACCACCTATCAGAAGGAAGGGATCGAGCTGACAGGGTCGCTCACAGCAACGATTGATGCAGCGCTTCAAATTGGCCGTGTCACCGACACGATCACGGTCATCGGCGAGACTCCGGTGGTTGACGTCTACGGTGCGAGGCGAGAGGTCACGCTGAGCGGCGAGATCGTCCAGTCGATCCCAACGGCCCGGAGCTATAACGCGCTACTCGTTTTGATTCCAGGGGTCGTGACCAACGTGAACGATACGGTCATGGGGACGTCGACAACCTCATTTCCTATTCACGGCGGGCGCGCGAACGAGGGCCGGCTCCTGCTGGACGGATTGAATGTCGGAAGCGCGTCAAGCGGCAACTCCGCAACCAGCTACACGATCGACATCGGGCAAGCCCGAGAAGTCGCGTTCACAACGACGGGTGCGTTAGGTGAGTCCGAGACCGCCGGGCTCGTGATGAACGTCGTGCCGAAAAGTGGCGGCAACACGATGCGCGGCTCATTGTTCGCCAGTGGCACCGGCGGCAAATTGCAGTCCGACAATCTGACGCCGGAGTTGGCGGCTCAGGGTGTGATGGCGCCAACGCCATTTAACAAGGTCTACGACGTGTCCGGTACGTTCGGCGGTCCGGTCGTGAGGGACCGGTTGTGGTACTTCCTGAACGGGCAAATCGGCGGAAACGAAAGAGACGTCCCGGGTCTTTACTACAACCTCAACGCCGGCAACGCGGCGGAGTGGCTGTATGCGCCTGACTTCAGCCGTCCTGAATACTCCGACCGCATCTTCGAGAACGCGAGCGGCCGCGTCACGTGGCAGGTCACACCGCGCAACAAAGTCAGCGGCACCTGGGACACACAAGCGTTGTGCCGAACATGCACGGGCTCAACGCCCGGGTTGGCGGAACCCCAGAGGGTGTCGCCAGAAGCCGTGGGAGTTCTCGGTCGCCGGCTGGATGTGACCCAGGTGTCGTGGTCCTCGCCGGTGACGAATCGGCTCTTCCTGGAAGCCGGCTATGGCGGCACGTACCTGGGTGTCGGCAACTTCGAACGCGACCCGAATCCGACGCGCGATCTCATTCGCGTCGCCGAACAGTGCGCGAGCGGGTGCCCAGCGAACGGCAACATTCCAGGGTTGGTCTATCGATCGCAGGACTTCAGCGTGGCTCACACGGGTTCGTACCTGTGGAAGGGATCGATCTCCTATGTCACGGGCGCCCACAGCCTGAAGATCGGCTATCAGCACACGTTGATGACCGACGATCGGACGTGGATGACCAACAACCAGAACCTGACGTATCGCGTCAACAACGGCGAGCCGAATCAGCTCACTCAATCGATCTCGCCATGGGTGAACGACGCGCGCGCGGGTTGGGATGCTCTGTTCGTACAGGAACAGTGGACGCGCCGTCGTCTGACCCTGCAGGGTGCTGTCCGATTCGATCGCGCACGGAGCTGGTTTCCCGCGCAACAAGAAGGACCGTCGCAGTTCCTGCCGACGCCGATCGTGGTACCTGAAACGCGCGGCGTGGACGGCTACAAAGACATCACGCCGAGGATCGGGCTGGGATACGACGTGTTCGGGACTGGTAAGACCGCCATCAAAGTCGGCCTTGGCAAGTACCTCGATGGCGTCGGTATCAATGGCAACTACGCCAACACCAACCCGACACTGCGTATGCCGCAGACGACGATGGTGTTCGGGACGGCGGGTGTGACGCGCGCGTGGACGGACGTCAACCGCAACTGGGTGCCGGACTGCGATCTGCTGAATCCCGCCGCGCAAGATCTCCGCGCGAGCGGTGGTGACCTGTGTGGCGTGCTCTCGAATACCGACTTCGGCAAGCCGGTTTTGACGAACAATTTCAATCCGGAAATTCTCGAGGGTTGGGGTGTCCGGCCTTCGGACTGGAATATCGGCGTCTCGATTCAACAGCAGGTTGGACCGCGCTCGTCAATTGACGTTACATACAGCCGTCGCTGGTTTCGAGGGTTCTTTGTCGCCGACAACTTGTCGCTTCAACCTTCCGATCTGACGCCGTTCAGCATCGTGACGCCAACCGATTCCCGATTACCTGGGGGCGGAGGCTACACGGTTTCGGGCCTCTACGACGTCGTCCCGGAAAAAGCCGGACAGGTCGACAACCTCGTCACCTCCTCCGAGGCATATGGCCGCTGGTATCAGTACTTCAATGGTCTCGACGTGACTCTGAACGTTCGACTCGCGCAGGGCCTGACCCTGGTGGGTGGAACGAGCACCGGCCAGACCGTCTCCGATAGCTGCGAGGTGCGCTCGCACTTGCCGGAATTTTCTACGGCGACGACGGGCACGAGTGCCTTTGGTGCAGGCCTCGCCAACTCCGCGGTGAGTCCGGTCAGCCCGTATTGCCACGTCGCGTCTGGCGTGCTCACGCAATTGCGCGGTCTCACCTCGTACGTCGTCCCAAAGGTCAATCTCCAGTTCTCGGCGACGTTTCAGAGCAAGCCTGGCGCGATGCTGGCTGCCAATTACGCCGCGCCGAACTCTGTGGTCGTGCCGTCGCTCGGACGCAGCCTCTCAGGGAACGCCCCAAACGTCACGGTCAATCTCGTGGCTCCGGGATCCCTGTATGGTGATCGCGTCAACCAGCTTGACATCCGTGTGGGCAAGATTCTGAAGTACGGCCGCGCGCGGACACTGATCGCCCTCGACGTTTACAATACGCTGAACTCCAGCGCCGTGATCACGTACAACAACACCTACGTCCCGAACGGGCCGTGGCTGCAGCCGCTGACGATCCTGACGCCGCGGTTCTTCAAGCTGACCGCCGAGATCGCCTTGTGACAGGTCCGCTCACGCGACTGGCGCCGCACTGCGTGTTGCCCTGTTTCATCGTCCTGGTGGAACTTGCAGTGGCCAGCTCCGCATGGGCTCAGCAGAAGCAGGTGCTCGTCCTCTACTCGACCAGGCGGGACGCCCAGATCGCCGTCGTGGGCGAACGCGAGCTGCCGCGCATCCTCGACAAGGGGCTGAACAACGAAGTCGACTACTACTCTGAATATATCGACAGGGCGAGGTTTCCGAATCCGGAATACCGGGCTGGATTCCATGACTTCATGCAGGTCAAGTATCAAGGACGCCGGTTCGACATCGTGATCACGATGGACGAGGTCGCCCTCGAGTTTGCCGCCACGTTTCGGCAGGAATTCTTTCCCGATACGCCGGTCGTGTACTTCACGAGTTATGAAGATACCCGGCGTGTTGCGAACTCCACGGGAATACTGTCGCACCGCGACATGCTAGGCAGCGTGGAACTCGCGATAGCGCTGCAGCCGGATCTGCGACACATCTTCATTGTCAGTGGGGCCGAACCCGACGATCAGTTCCTCGAAACGACACGGGCACAGCTGATGTCGTTGGAATCTCGCCTGACGATTACGTACTTGACCGGTCTTCCAGCCAAAGAACTCGAATCGCGGCTCGCGGCGCTGCCCGCTCAATCGATGATCTATTACCTGATCGTCAGTCGTGATGGGACGGGGGAGAATTTTCACCCGTTGGAGTATCTGGACCGCGTGACTGCTATCGCCAATGCACCGGTCTACAGCTGGGTGGATTCGACAATCGATCACGGCATCGTGGGAGGCAACCTCAAGAGTCAAACCGTCGAGACGCAGGCGATCGGAGAGCTCGCGCTCAGAGTGCTGGGCGGAGAGAGCGCCGACAGCATTCCGATTTCGTCGCGCGATCTCAACGTGAGGCAGGTCGACTGGCGCCAGTTACAACGATGGAAGATTGATGAATCGCGCATCCCTGCCGGAGTGACGGTCAGGTTCCGCGAACCTTCGGCTTGGGATCGATACCGGCTCTACATCCTTGGCGCTCTCGGTCTTCTCCTGGTGCAGTCCGGTCTGATTACTGGCCTGCTCATTCAACGGGCGCGCCGACAACGCGCCGAAACAGGATTGCAGGCGAGCCGGATAGAGCTGCGCGGAAGTTACGACCGAATTCGCGACCTCGGTGCGAGGCTGCTTCGCGCGCAGGAGACGGAACGAGCACGTATTGCACGCGAACTTCATGACGACATCACCCAGCAGTTGTCTCTCCTCGTGATCGATCTCGCGCTGCTGCGCGGTGATGGGCAGGCCAGGACGCTTGCCCAGGAAGCCATGACTCGCGTGGAACAGATCGTCAAGAGCGTGCACGAGCTGTCACATCGCCTGCATCCGACGAAACTTCGGCTGATCGGCCTGGTCGCGGCGCTTCGCGATCTTCAACACGAGCTGACACAGGCCGACGTTCCGATTACTTTCACGTACGACCGAGTACCCAAGACGCTTCCGCCAGACGTGACTTTGTGCGTGTTCCGAGTCGTCCAGGAAGCCCTCCACAATGCGCTGAAATACAGTCACGCGCATGCCATAAAAGTCCACCTCGAGGGAGCCACGGAAGAACTCAAGCTGACAATTGCTGACGATGGGGTCGGATTCGACGTGAATGCGGCAACAGGCAAAGGGCTTGGGCTGATCAGCATGGCCGAACGCCTGGAGGCCATTAGGGGCACGTTCGAGATTCGATCGCAGCCTGGTACTGGGACCACGCTCGACGTAACAGTCCCGTTGTCTATCGTGAAGCACGCGGGCACTGTCACCGTTTGACGTCTGAAGTCACACCGATTTCACAATCTGCCACTGGCACGATGAATGCTCCGTGTAATGGAAACGAGAAGTGAATACCACCTCATCCCAACCGGCGCGTGTCCTGCTCGTCGACGACAGCGACGCGATGCTCGCCCGCGCGTCCGCGGTCCTGTCACCGAATTGCGTGATTGTCGGGGCAGTCAAGGACGGAACGGCCGCCATCGATGCCGCGAAGACCTTGCATCCGGACGTCATCGTGCTCGACATCTCGATGCCGGGAATGACTGGGCTGGAGGTGGCAGCCAATCTTCGCGAAGAAGGGCTTACGGCGGCGGTTGTGTTCCTTACAGTCCACGACGACGAAGAGGTCGTCCTGGCCGCCAGGCAGGCTGGGGGCACCGGTTACGTCGTGAAGCTTCGCTTGGCCTCCGATCTGAACGTCGCGGTCCAGGAAGCACGCGCCGGCCGGTCCTTCGTTTCCACGCTTCACTAGAGTCAAGGGCTAAGCCTTTTCTGCGCGAATCGGATCCGAGGGCGCCCGCTCTCGCCGAGCCAGCCACATCAGAGGAATTGCGACTGCCTGGATCGCAGCGCTCCACAGGTACGACGCGGGATAGCCGAACGCGTCCGCAGCTCTTCCGAGGACTGGTTGAAACGCCACTCCCCCGGCCGAGCCCATGAGCGAGTCGAACGACAGCACCGTCGCACGCTGTTCCGACGGAATCAACTCGTTGACAAACGCCTGACGCACGGGCATCACCGTCGCGAAGACGAGTCCCCATAGCATCAGCAGCAGGATTGCAAACCAGAATCGTGGCATGAGACCAACAGCGGCGAGGACAAGGGCGCTGACGATTGTGGCCATCACCAACACCGACGTGCGCCGTTTGAAAATGCGGCGGAGTCGTGGCACCAAGAGGCCACCACCAATCTGCGCGCCACCGACGATGGCGGCCGCCAGGCCGGCGATGCCGTACGCCTTCGGGTCCCCGTACAGTTGCAGCAAGTACGGCTGCATGGCGTAGAAGGCGTAGATCGATACGCCATCGGTGAATGCGCTGGCCACCATCACCCACCGCACCGGCGCATATCCGAGTCCATAGGCGATGGCGCCCGCCAACACCTTCTTCACTTCTCGAAGAGGGCCTCGCGCGCCCGCGCCCTTCCTTGGCGTGAAGCCGATATCGTGCATCAGCAGAAACGCGAAACCGAACGTCAGCGCCAGCACGATCACCCGGATGACGTACGGGACGGCGAGGTTCGTCGCCTGGGCGAGATAGCCGCCGGCGACCGAGCCCGTGAGCATGGCAACGCCCTCTACGATCTCGCCCTTCGCAAAAACCGCGTCCAGGGGCCCTTTGAATCCGCTTGCCGTCAGGGCGTCGACGAGCCATGCCTGGACGGCACCGGAGAAGAACGTGAAGCCGAGGCCGAGGAGCATCGACGAAAGCGCCCACGCCCAGAAGGGCGCAGTGATGCGCCACATCAGGAGATAGAGAAGCGTCGACAGCGTGAGGGTCAGGGTTCCGAGCAGATATGAGAAGCGGCGGCCGCGAACGTCTGCGGTCACGCCGGTTGGGATCTCGAAGAGCACGAGACCCGCTGTGAAGAAGGCGTTTGCGGCAAACGCCTGCGCGTTGCTCAAGCCGGCGTCGAGCAGAAAGAGCGTGTTGATACCCCAGATGAACGATGCCGCCAGCGTGTGGAGCAGCAGCAAGATGAGGTACACCCGCTGGACGCGCCTGGACTCGTCGTTCATCGCGCTCGATGACGTTATCACCTCGCTTCGTGCGATCTGTCTTCACC
>Ga0075421_100001603_pt1 | contig 26626 bp, 24 predicted proteins | sample SoiMetdeltSBSDD5_FD_75292 | JGI IMG/M metagenome (GOLD analysis project Ga0075421, IMG submission 75292) | Bulk soil microbial communities from a Populus tree surrounding site in Tennessee, USA - Soil MetaG P. deltoides SBSDD5 | ecosystem: Environmental > Terrestrial > Soil > Tree plantation... | reverse complement strand
CGTCGTCGATGTCGAGCGTGCGGATTTGCCAGGCGAGCTGGAGGGCGACCAGCGCCAGCGCCAGCAGGAAGACGGCGCCGGCGCCCGCGAGCAGACCGGCTGCACCCCACAGGAAGACGGCGCCGCCGTAGAAGGCGACAAGCCAGCGCGGCGTCGCTTCGCCGAGCCTCAGTGCCGTCGATTTGAGGCCCAGCAGCGCATCGTCCTCCTTGTCCTGGTGGGCGTAGATGGTGTCGTAGCCGATGGTCCACAGCACCGAGCCGGCATAGAGCACCAGCGCCGGCAGCGCCAGGGAGCCCGTGACGGCGGCCCAGCCCACCAGCGCCCCCCATTTGAAGGTGAGGCCCAGCACCGCCTGGGGCCAGAACGTGAACCGCTTGCAGAAGGGATAGGCTGCGATCAGCAGCAGCGAGGATGCGCCCAGTGCGACGGTGAACCAGTTGAATTGAAGCAGGACGCGGAGGCCGACGAGGCATTGCAACGCCAGGAAGGCGAAGGCCGCCGCCACGCTGACCTGCCCGGAGGGGATCGGCCGGGCGGCCGTGCGGGCCACGCGGGCGTCGTAGTGGCGGTCGACGATGTCGTTATAGGTGCACCCGGCCCCGCGCATCGCGAAGGCACCGGCGAGGAACAGCAGCAGATACCACGGATCGGGGTAGCCCCGACCGAGCGACAGCTCCGCCAGCGCCTGGCTCCACCAGGCGGGGAACAGCAGCAGCCACGCCCCGATCGGTCGGTCGAAGCGGGCCAGCCGCAGGTAGGGCTTGGCCCACGCCGGCGCCAGTCGATCCACCCAGTTCCCTGCGGAGGCGTCGGGGACAATGTCGGTCGTTGGTCTTGCGCTCATGGCGGGATGACCCCCTGGCCCGAAGTCAACTGGACACGACAGTCGGTTGCGCCGCCAATCAGGTGCTTCTCGCTCGTTGAAGCTGTTGGTAGATGCCGAGTTTGTCGGCCACCTGCCAGTGCCCAGTGATCCTACCGCGGTCATCGAAGTAGTACACCGTGGCACCTGACGTTGTGATCGCCTTTCCGGTCGCGGGAAAGCCGGGGTAGTCGCCTGTATGCGTTGCCGACCAGCGCCAGGTCACAACCACCTTGTCCGCATCGGCGATCATCTCGCCTATTTGGAATTGCTGGTCGGGAAACGGGGCGCGGGAGAGGGCAGCGCGAGTCTTGAAGCCCTCGATATCGAGGCTGTGCCCCTCCCAAGGATCGCCCGGATCGTGATGGATGGTATAGGTCTCGGCAAGGTACGCGCTGCACCTTTCGATGTCGCCGTCCGACCAGACGTCCTTCAGGAAGCTCGTCAGCAGGGCCTTGTGCCGCTCGTTGCGCGTGTTCGTCATGTCCCGTCTGCCGCGGTGGGCCGGTCGCCGGCACAGAGCTGGAGAAGATGATCGCGAACATCGTCGGGCCACCGGGCGATAAGCTTCTTCAGCCGCGCCATGTCGTCGGCGAACAGCGCGCGCGAGGCCTCCTCGAAGTTGGGGAGATTTCCCGCCATGGCCGACATGAAGTGGTAGGTGCGCTCCTGCAGAGAGCGCAGCTTCCCCTCGCTGGTGGGATCGCTGCGCCGCGCCTCCTCGACCAGCTTGCGCAAGGTCGCCGACGCCCCGCCTGGCTGCGCCGCCAGCCACTCCCAGTGCCGCGGAAGCAAAGTCACCTCGCGTGCTACGACGCCCAGTCTTGGGCGGCCGGGTGCGCGGGGCGGGTCGGTCTCCGCAGCTGGGAAGCGTCTTTGCAGCCGCGCCGCGATCTCCATGTCGGAGCCGCGCAGGTCGAAATCGATCTGCTTGCCCGTCGCGTCGTCGAAGACGAGCACCGATGCGTTGGGATGTGCATCGTCGTACGCCTTGAGCGCGATCGCCACACGGAGGTACGGGCCGGATGCGATCCGCCGGGTGTTGTCGAAGGCGGTGCAGGACGAGGGTGCGGGAGGCGTGTGCTCTCTGTTGATCATCGGCGCATTTTACCCGGATGAATTACGGAGTCAATATATCCGGGTAAAACGATCGGCGGGTCGCGCGGTTCAGCACCCTGCTCGGTTCGCGACTTACATGTGCCGCAGCCGGTGCCAATGCCACAGCGCCGCGGCGAGGACGGCGACGGCACCGGCCTGATGCAGGAGAGCCAGAGGGATGGGCACCTGCGCGAGCAGCGTCCAGATGCCGAGGACGATCTGGGCGAGCACGGCACCACCTAGGGCCAGCCCTGAAATTCTCACCGGGCCAGCGGATGGGCCCCGCAGCAGTGCCCACAGGTGCCAGGCGACGGCGGCGGCGATGGCGTAGGCCAGCAGGCGGTGGTTGAACTGCACGGTGAGGGCGTTCTCGAACAGGTTGGCCCACCAGGGCAAGACGGCGCCGAGGCCGTCGGGGATCAGCGTCCCGTCCATCAGCGGCCAGGTGTTCCAGCCGGAGCCGGCCTTGAGCCCGGCCACGAATGCCCCGGCGGCGACCTGCAGCAGCACCAGGGCGGCAATGCCGGCGGCCTCGAACCGCCTCCATTCGAGCGGCTCGTCCGCACCCTGGCAGCGGGTTGGAGACCCGAGCGACAGTGCGACCCACAACACGGCGCCGAAGATCGCCACGGCGAGCGTCATATGCAACGCAAGCCGGTACTGGCTCACGCTGACACGCTCGGCGAGGCCGGAGCTCACCATGTACCAGCCGATGACACCCTGCAGCACGATCAGGGCGAAGATGCCGGCGAGCCGCCACCTCAGCCGGCGGGCGACCCGGCCCACGGCCAGGAAGTAGACGAAGGGCACCAGGAACGCGATGCCGATCAGCCGGCCAAGGAAGCGGTGCGTCCACTCCCACCAGTAGATCAGCTTGAAGGCGCCCAGGCTCATGCCCGGGTTCACCAGTTCGTACTGCGGGATCTGCTTGTATTTGGCGAACGCCTCCTGCCAGGCCGCATCCGACAGCGGCGGCAACGTGCCCGTGATGAGCTGCCATTCGGTGATGGAGAGCCCTGAGCCTGTGAGGCGGGTGGCGCCGCCGAGGCTCACCATGAGGAAGATGATCCCGGCGACGGCATAGAGCCACACCCGCACGGCACCCGTGCCGGGTGCGGCAAGGCCCAAGGGGGCCGGCAATGTCCGTTGCTGTGCCCATTGCTGTGCCATGACGCCGCCAGTTAGGCCCGTTTCAGGCGGCATCGAATGCGGCGCATGGTCGCCTGCGGTGACGGTCCTGGGGTCAGACCCCTCGCCTCCGCCGGCAGTGATCTGGCTCCAGCATGCATGCGAGGGGTCTGACCCCATTCCGCCGACGGTGGAGGCGAGGGGTTGACCCCATCCCGCTCAATACGTCGCCCGTCCACCCGAGATGTCGAACACCGCGCCGGTGGTGAACGAGTTCTCCGCCGACGCCAGCCAGGCCACCAGCGAGGCCACCTCCTCGACCGTCACGAACCGGTTGCGCGGGATCTTGGACAGCATGAAGTCGATGTGCTCCTGCGTGATCTGATCGAAGATCGCGGTCTTGGCCGCCGCAGGCGTTACCGCGTTCACCGCGATGTCGTAGCCGGCCAGCTCCTTGCCCAGCGACTTGGTGAGCGCGATCAGCCCGGCCTTGGAGGCCGAATAGTGCGCGGCGTTGGGGTTGCCCTCCTTGCCGGCGATCGAGGCGATATTCACGACGCGCCCGTAGCCCTGGGCGATCATCAGCGGCACCACCGCCCGAGAGCAGATGAACGGCCCGTCCAGGTTGATGCGCATCACCTTGCGCCACTCCTCCACGTCCGTCTCCCAGGTCTTGGCGTTGGCCCCGGCGATGCCGGCGTTGTTGACCAGGATGTCGATGCGGCCGAGCCGGCTCACAGTGGCATCGCGCGCGTCGGCCACCCTGGCCGGGTCCGTCACATCGCAGGCGACGGCCGCGACCCGCTCGCCCAGCCCCGCCGCGGTCTGCTCCGCCAGCGCCATATCGCGGTCCCAGATCGCCACCCTGGCGCCCGAGGCCGCAAACCGCTCCGTAATCGCCCTGCCGAAACCCTGGGCGCCGCCGGTCACGACGGCCGTGCGCCCCTCCAGATCGATCCGGTTGCTCATGCGCTCCTCCTCTGTGTAGCTCGTACTTCTGTCGGGTGAAGGAGAATAGCGCGCGCCGGTCGCCGCCGGTCCGACGAAAATGCATGCGCCCTCAGCACATCGTGGGCGGCGGCCCAACCAGACGACAGGGGCAATTCGATGGCAAACCTATGAAAAGCTGTTCCCAAATAGTTGTACGCGATCGGCGTTCCCTAATGCTCCTTGCGCGGTGATAATGCTTCCGGGTTGTGCAGGTCGACGGTTTGTAGGGTTGTCCGCGTGTAAGGACTGTCCGCGCCGCCGCGTCGCTGCCATTTGTCGCCGCGTACACGCCGGAGCGTCTCGGGCCTTGGGCGCCGGAGCTGAGCCGAGGCTGACCTGATGGCGCCTGCACTGCCTTCCAGACAAAAAAGTCACCCAACAGGGCCATTCGGCGGTCGCTGTGCAATATTCCTGTGTGAACATCCGACGAAGATCTCGAATGAAACGATGTATTGGACTATTCTTTACAAATAATCCTGGGCCGTAAGTATGATGATACCCGGGATATACTGTTGAATACAAGTAATGTGACAACGTACAGCGGGAATAGTTTGTCACATGTCAGATATCCAGCATCAAGGGAGAGGCCACATGCTGAGCAATACGAACAGGCTGGTCAGCCCCAGCAAGTTTTCCACGCGTCCCCTCTATCTGCAGGTGCGCGACGCCTTGGCGTCACGCATCGCCGGCGGGGAGTGGAAGCCTAACGCTGCCATTCCCAACGAAAGCGACTTGGCGCGCGAGTTCGGCGTGAGCTCGGGGACCATGCGCAAGGCCCTCGATATGATGGAGGCCGAGCGCCTGCTGACCCGGCGGCAAGGGCGTGGGACATTCGTCAACGACCAGTCGTCGGAGGAGCTGGCCGAGCGGTTCAGCAACATCCACGCCATCGACGGCGAGCGCATCGCCGGCGAGAGCAAGATGCTGAGCATCGTGCAGGCTGCGGCCAGCCCGGCCGAATGCGCGCGCCTCAGGTTGCGCGCCGACGACAAGGTGTGGCGGGTCCAGCGTGTGCGTCTGCACAAGGGCCAGCCGTTCCTGGTCGAGGACGTCGCGATGCCGGTGGTGCTGTTCCCCGACCTCGATGCCCAGGAGGCGTTCAACCACCGCATCGTCGTCCTGGCGCAGCAATACGGCATCCTCCTCGGCCGGGGTGAGGAGCGGGTGTCGATTGGTGCGGCATCGCCGTCTGCGGCCGAGATGCTGGGCCTGACGGCCGGTGCACCGATCCTGGTGCTCGACCGACTGGTGTATGATCTCGACGGCCAAGCCGTGGAATGGCGGCTCGGCATGGGCCATTTCAACGACAAGTACTACCTGGCCGAGATCAGCTGAGAGGAAGACAGCGGCGTCTGGCTGTCCTCTCCAGCCAGACGCCCAGACCTACCGCAAGCGCCGCCAAGCCCCGTCCGGATCACCGCGTGGATCGCCTCAGCACGGCGACCACCTCCACATGCGTCGAATACACGAACTGGTCGATGGGCGTGACGCTCTCGACGGCATAGCCGCCCTCCGCGAGAAACTGTACGTCGCGGGCCAGCGTGCCGGGATCGCAAGAGACGGCGATCACTGTGCCCACGTTCGATCGGGCCAGCTCCTGCGCCTGCCGGCTGGCGCCGGCGCGCGGCGGGTCGAGGACCACCGCGTCGAACGCCTCAAGCTCCCTGGCGGATAAGGGCTCGCGAAAGAGATCGCGTGCCTTCGCCTCGATCGGCTTCAAGCCTTGCGCGTGACGTGCCGCGGCGGTCAACGCCGCGAGAACCGCCTGGTCGCTGTCGACCGCCAGCACCCGGGCGCGGCGCGCCAGCGCGAACGTGAAGGTGCCGACCCCGCAGAACAGATCGGCCACCCGCTTCGGCTTGCCGAGCGCGGCCATCACCAGCTCCCGCATGGCCTCCTCCGACGGTTGCACCGCCTGCACGAAAGCCGCCGGCGGGACGGCAACGTCCGCCTCCCCCATCCTGAGCACGGGGCGCGCGCGCTCGATCACCGTCTCGCCATCGAGGCTCAAGCGCGCCAGCCCATGCTGGGTGGCGATCTGGCCAAGCTCGGCGACGGCGCTCCGCCGGGGCGGTTGTCCTGGCCGGCGCCTTCCGGTCTCGACGGCGATGTCCAGGCCGGCGGGCGTGGCGAGCACGGTGAGACGCAGCTCCGGCGCGCAGAGCGCCGCGGCGACGGCACGCAGGGCCGGCAGCTTCGCGACAATCTCGGGGAGCAGCACCGGGCACTCCTCGATGTCGACAAGGTCCAGGCTTCTCCGGCGGTGATAGCCGAGCGCGATGCGGCCACCGAGGCGCCGCGCCGTGAGCACCGCCCGCCGCCGCGTACCCGGCGCCACCCGGTGCAGCGGGGCAACGTCGGGCTCGAGTCCGCGCCGGCGCAGCGCCGTGACGACGATGTCGCGCTTCCACACGGCGTAGAGCTGCCCGCTCATGTGCTGGGCCGCGCACCCTCCGCAAACGCCGAAATGCCGGCACGACGCGGTCGCGCGGTCAGGGCTGGGCGCCGACACGAGCCGCGACGCGCCGTCGGTCTCCACCTCGACGCGCTCGCCCGGCAGGGCGAACGGCACGTAGCGTGGGCCGGCCGCCGTATCGGCGATCCCGTCGCCCTGGGCGCCAAGGCCTCCGATCTCAAGGGCCTCGCGTTCTACCGTTGGCATTGTCAGCCCGCCTGGTGAGATGGTGAGATGGTGAGATGGTGAGTATTGCGACGAGCCCCCATGCCGCGCGATTCCACCCTCGATGGTGAACAGCTTGCGTTGAGCGCACACAGCCAGCTTACGATCTCGCTCACCACTCACCACTCACCACTCACCACTCACCACTCACCATCTCACCAAGAGTCACGGACTTTTGATGGATGCCAGCCGGCCTCTCGACATCCAAGGCTCGGTTGTCCTGCGTAGGAGCAGCATCGTCACCACCGTCCGCCGCAACGGTCTGGAGGGGTGGGTCGTGAGCTCTTGCCACCTGTCGCGGTCGTCCAACCCCGCCGCGAGGAACCCTACGGAGGATGTCATGAACCGCAGACAGACCCTGAAGCTGCTGGCCGGCGCAGCCGCCTTCGCTGGCAGCAGCACGGCTCTTGGCCGCGTCGCCTTCGCCCAGGCCGCCAATGCCTTCACCCTGCCGCCGCTGGGCTATCCCTACGAGGCCCTGGAGCCGCACATCGACACGGCGACGATGAACTTCCATCATCGCAACCACCACAACGCCTTTATCATCAACCTCAACGGCCTCGTCGGCAAGTTCCCAGAACTCACCACCAAGTCGCCCGAGCAGATCGTCTCCAACCTCGGTGCCGTGCCGGATGCCATTCGCACTGCCGTTCGCAACAACATGGGCGGCCACTGGAACCACACCTACTTCTGGGACCTGATGACGCCCGGCGGCCCCAAGACCCCGGTGGGCGACCTCAAGAACGCCATCGACGGCACCTTCGGCGGCTTCGACCAGATGAAGGCGGCGTTCAAGCAGCAGGCGGTGATGCGCTTCGGCTCCGGCTGGGCCTGGCTCGCCGTCAAGGACGGCAAGCTCACCGTTTTCAACACGCCGGGCCAGGACAGCCCGCATATGGACCCGAACGGGGCCATGCCGGTGATCGGCATCGATGTGTGGGAGCACGCCTACTACCTCAAGCACCAGTACCAGCGCGGCAACTACGTCGACGCCTGGTGGAACGTCGTGAACTGGAACAAGGCGGCCGAGAGCTTCCGCAAGGCGACGGCCTGAGGGAGGGGTGCCAGCCGGTGACCGGCTGACACCTATGCAGCGCCCGGCAGTGGCACGGGATTGGCCGCTGGGCTATTGCCGTGCTCATGGTCAAGGACAACGACCGGCAGCCCGGCGAGCCCGAGCCCGCCGGGGGCGAGCCGGACGCGGCTTCGCCCGCCTCCCAGATCGGCGCCTTCGCGCGGGGTTTCAGCCTTATCGTCTCCGTGCCGTCGGCGCTGCTGTTCTCCGCCGGGCTCGGCTTTGGCGCGCTGGCGCGCGACGGCGGGTTCTCGGTCGCGCACACGGCCTTGATCACCGGCGGCATGTTCGCGCTGCCGAACCAGGTGGTGCTGGTCGATCAACTCGCTCGCAACGAGGCGCTGCTGGCCGTCGCCTTCGCCGTCACCCTGACGGCGCTGCGGCTCCTGCCGATGACCGTCACCATTGTGCCGTTCCTGAAAGGCGTTCGACCGCGCCCCGCGCTCGAAACCGTGGCGGTGCACTTTATTGCCGTCACCCCGTGGATCGAGTCACAGCGCCGGCTGCCGTCCATTCCGTCCGGGCTGCGGCTGGCCACCCACGTGGGCCTCGGCCTCGCGTTCTGGGCGGCAATGATGGCAGGGTCGATGGCCGGCTATGCGCTGGCCGGTTCCGTGCCGGCGATGGTCACGGCGACCCTCCTGTTCCTCACGCCCATCTATTTCCTGCTGTCGCTGCTGGCGACCGCGCGTGTGCGCATGGATCTTATCGCCGTCGGCCTCGGCTGCGCGCTGGCGCCGGTGCTCTACCTTCTGGTGCCAGGCTTCGATCTGCTGGCCACCGGGCTCATCGGCGGGACGCTGGCCTTCCTGCTGCGTAGGCGCCGCGCGTGAGGCCCCGCTTTCCATGAGCTTCCTCGGAGACGGCTTCGGCGGCTATCTCACTCTCATCCTCGCGGGCGTTCTGGCGACCGAGGTGTGGCGCTGGCTGGGGCTCGTGGTCGGCAGCCGGCTCGACGTGGCCGGCGCGCCGTTCCAGTGGGTGCGGGCGGTGGCCACCGCCCTGGTATCGGGGCTGGTGACGCGCATGGTGCTGTTCCCGGCCGGCGCGCTGGCCGACGTGCCGCTCTGGATGCGGCTCGGTGCGTTCGCGGCGGGTGTGGCGCTCTACCTGCTGCTGCGGCGGAATGTCGTGGCCGGTGTCGGTGCCTCCGCCGCACTGCTGCTGGCCGCCCAGCTTATGGTCCGCTGACCGATGGCTGGCCACCCGGCGAAATGATAGAGTTGGGCCCGCGGTCCGACCGGTGCCGCGACAGCCAGCCAAGCGTAGCAAGCCACCGAAGGGCGGGATCATGACTGACGCAAGTCTCGGGCACAGTCTGCGCGCCGGCCTGGGCGCCGCTCTCCTGTCCGCCGCGCTGGCCGTCCAGGCTGCGTGGGCGGCGGGCGAGAGCGTGACGCTCGCCCCGCACCGCGCCGTGTACGAGCTGACGTTGTCCGGCTCGCGCAGCGGTACCAGCATGGCCTCGGTCGCCGGGCGCATGGTCTACGATCTCACCGGCTCCCCGTGCGATGGCTACACCCAGAAGATGCGATTCGTGACGCGCATGATGAATCAGAGCGGCAGCACGAGCATCTCCGACCTCCGCTCCACGACGTGGGAGGATGCCGCCGGCAAGCACTTCCGTTTCGATTCGACCCAGGTCCGCGACGATAGCAAATCGAGCGAGACCACCACCGGCGAGGCCGCCCGTCTGGGTGCCAGCGAGGGCGTCAAGGTGGAGCTGACAAAACCCGCCAAGCGAACGCTCTCGGTTCCCGCCGGCGCCCACTTTCCCGTCCAGCACACGATTGCCCTGCTTCAGGCCGCCAGGTCGGGGAAGGCCTCGTTCCGTGCCGACCTCTACGACGGCTCGGAGAAGGGCGAGAAGGTTTACGACACCGTCTCAGCCCTGGGGCGCGTGCAGGCGGCCGGCAGCAACCGCAAGCTCCCCCAGGTGACCGGCACCGACCGGCTCAACGCGATGCAGGCGTGGCCGGTGTCGATTGCCTACTTCGAGCCGCGCTCGGAGGGCCGCGATGCGCTGCCGGTCTATGAGATCTCTTTTCTGATGTTCGATAACGGCGTGAGCCGCCGGCTCCATATCGACTACGGCGATTTCGCCCTGCAGGGCGAGCTCACGGAGATCGCGTTCCACGAGCCGTCGAAGTGCGAGCAGAAGTAGGCTTTCTGCGGTCGTCCTACGGTCTGCCCCACAGCCAGGCCGCGCCGCGAACGCCGCTGGCATCGCCCCACCGTGGCGGCTTGATGGTGACGCGTGGGTGAGCGGCGAAGAGGTGCGGGGCGATCCGGTCGGGCAGCTCGGCGTAGAGGTGGGGGAGGCTCGACAGTCCGCCGCCCAGCACCACAATGTGCGGATCAATGATGTTGATGACGTGAGCGAGACCGCGCGCGAGGCGGCCTGTGTGCCGGTCGAGGGTGGCCCTGGCGCTGGCGTCCCCGCGCGCCGCGCGCCCAGCGATCTCGGCGCCGGAGAGACGCTCGCCCGTCGTGTGGGCATGATCGGCCTCCAGGCCAGGGCCCGAGACCCAGGTCTCCAGGCAGCCGTGGCGCCCGCACCAGCACCTGGGGCCGGGAGACTCGTCCGGCGTTGCCCAGGGAAGCGGATTATGGCCCCACTCGCCGCCGATGCCGAGCGGTCCGTCGATCATCAGGTCCCCTCGGAACACCAGTCCGCCTCCGCAGCCGGTGCCGAGGATGACGCCGAGGACGGACGGCGCACCGGCCCCGGCGCCGTCCGCCGCCTCGGACAGCGCAAAGCAGTTGGCGTCGTTGGCAAGGCGGACGGGGCGCCCGAGCCGCGCCTCCAGGTCTCGGCCGAACGGGCGCCCGTTGAGCCAGCTCGAGTTGGCGTTCTGGACGAGGCCATCGACGGGCGCCGCCGAGCCCGGCATGCCGATGCCGAGGCTGCCGCGTCCGCCGCTGTCTTTCTCGAGCCGGGCGACCATTTCGCCGATGGCTTCCAGCGTGGCGGCATAGTCGTGGCGCGGCGCCGGCATGCGGTGCTCCGCGACCTTGGCCCCGCCCGGCGCGAGCGCCACCCCGGCAATCTTGGTTCCCCCGAGGTCTATGCCCAGTCTCAGCACGGCATGCTCGTATTGCTGGCTCGACGGCCCGTGCAGGCCGCCTTCTCCTGCTCCGTCCGAGGGGCCAGGTCGGCTCGCCGGCCACCATACTGCGCGGGCCGAAGCATCTTAAACAGTTGGTTAGGCATTCTGAAGCAGACTGCCCTCCGGGCTCCTGCAGAATCGGTGCAACACCGTGGCGGGTGCGTAACGCGGGCTTGGCCGGACGCATGACCTATTACGAAAGCAACAGCGCCTATCGGGACCGCCGGGCCGAGCGGCGCCGTCTGTCCAAGACCGTGATGATCGTGGAGGACAACGAGCTCAACATGAAGCTCTTCCACGACCTCCTGGCGTCGCACGGCTACCGCACGCTGCAGTCTCGCACGGGCATGGAGGCGCTGAGATTGGCGCGCGAGCAGCGGCCCGATCTCATCCTGATGGACATCCAGCTGCCCGAGGTCTCGGGCCTTGAGGTCATCAAGTGGCTCAAGGACGACGAGGACCTGTGCGACATCCCGGTGATCGCCGTCACTGCGTTCGCCATGAAGGGTGACGAGGAGCGCATCCGCCGGGGCGGCTGCGAGGCCTATATCTCCAAGCCCATCTCGATCGTCACCTTCCTCGATGCCGTCCGCCGCCACCTCGGCGAGGCGTAGGGGCGCAGGGCTCACCCCAACCTCAGGGAAAGCTGCTTTCAGCCGTTCGGCTGTGCCTGCAACACAGGCGAAACGAGAGCTGATTCAAGATCTTGGGATGCCCGAACGGCCTTGTGGCGGCGTGCCCACTTGCGGGTCAGGCAGAGGGACAGCCGCAAGAGTGGCCTGTAAGTCCTTGGAATTCTAACAGAGTATTGCAAACCTTCTGGCAATCTGCTTTGTTCACAGGGCGACACTGCGCGGGAGGAGGGACAACCGCAGCTGCAGACGCGGTGCTTCGTGCGCCGCACTTCACGAAAAATCGCGAATCCTCACGGACTTTTCAGGTCCGCCGCATCTCCTGATGCCGTGAGGTGATGACCGGTCTCTGTCGGCTAGGAGTGGCCTCCTCTTGAAAGGCCGCGCGGGGGTCGGTCAATCGCCAGGTCCGCGACCAACGCCCTCTTTGGTCCATGACTTGGCAGGCCGGTGCCGGGGCTGCTCGGACTTCTACCCCGCTGCCGAAGTCAGTCTCGGCGCCGGCCTTTTCCCTTCCCCCAAGCGCACGCACGATGCAAGAGCGAGGCCGCCCCTGCTCCGGCAGGGCCGTGCGTGCTGCAGCAACTTCCACCAAGCCGACACTGGCGCGCAACGCCGGGGACGGAGCGGCGCGGTGCGGAATGTCGCGGCGGCTACTTGATCTTGGTTTCCTTGAAAACCACGTGCTTGCGCGCAATCGGATCGTACTTGCGGAAGCTGATTTTGTCGGTCGCAGTGCGAGGGTTCTTCTTGGTGACGTAGAAGAACCCGGTGCCAGCCGAGCTGAGCAGCTTGATCTTTTGTATCGTCGGTTTTGCCATAGGTCGCGGCCGCCCGTTCTGATCGGGAAGTTCGAAGTGGGGCCGCACTCTAGCCGCCCGCCCTCACGAGTCAAGGTGAGAGTGGGCGCGCGTGCCTCGGTCAATTTGAGGGCCTATGAGGTCGCGGTGAAAGTTGCCGTTGCGGCGGTGATAGAACGGCACGGGCACATCGGATTTGTGCAGCGCGCCTGCGGCAATGCGCTCACCCAGGTCCTCCAGCACGACACGGGTAATGTTGGGCAGGTCGAGCGCGCGGGCCTGCTCGATCGAGTGCCACTCCAGGTCAGACAGCTCGCCGTCGGTAGCCACCCGATGCACGATCGCCTCGGCGGCGACGCAAAAGAACCGCGTGTCGTAGCGTCGGGGCCGACCGGGTGGCGTGATGGCGCGCGCGAAGAACGTGAGCTGCGCCAGCGCCGGCCGGTAGCCGTGGGAGAAGAACCGCTGCCACGCCTCGGCCTTGGGCCGTGAGGGCGGGGCGCCCGGCACGCCGATCAGCAGGCCCGCCTCCTCGAAGGTCTCGCGCACGGCCGCCAGCGCCAGGGCGCGGGCCCGCGCCGGGCTGCGATTCCCCTTCATGTCCACCATCAGGTTCTCAAGGTCGCCGGGCGGCAGATCGTGCTCGACCGCGATCAGCCTGTCGGATGGATCGACACGGCCGCCGGGAAACACGTAGCGGCCCGGCAGGAAGGCCAAATCGCTGCGCCGCCGCCCGAGCAGCACGCGCGGCTCGCCGGTGGCGGTATCGACAATAATCAAGGTGGCGGCATCACGCGGCCGCAGCACTTTGCGGGGCGTGGCGTCGCTCAGCGCGTCGGTCATGAGAGACTCGAACTTGGGTATGTGCAAGACGGGTCTAGCGGCGGCGCGGGCGGCGTCAAGCTCCGAAAGCGCACCTCTCCCACCCATCATCCCGGACGAAGCGATGCGAGCCCCACCCCTCGGGGCTCGGCTTCCGGCATGACGGGTGCGGGCCCTCAGCGCCTTCCGCCCCGCCGCCTCATAAAGCGTCGGCGTCCCCCGGGCGGGCCGGGGCTGCGCCCTCCCGGCGTGCCGGGCGAGAGCATCTCGAAGCGCAGCGCGCCGGCGCTCGGCACCGCCTCGACGAGGCGCACGCGGACGGTGTCGCCGAGGCGGTACATATCGCCGGTGCGGTCGCCGACGAGGGCGTGCAGGGTCTCGTTGTGGCGGTAGTAGTCGTTCAAGGTAGCCGCCGGCACGAAGCCGTCAGCGCCGGTGTCGTCGAGGCGGACGAACAGGCCCACCCGCGTGGCACCGGAGATGCGAGCGCCGAACTCGGCCCCGACGCGCTCGGCCAGATAGCCGGCGATCAGGCGGTCGGTGGTCTCGCGCTCGGCCGACATGGCGCGGCGCTCAGCTTCGGAAATCTGCTGCGCGATGTCCTTGAGCTCGCCGGCCTCCGCGTCGGTCAGGCCGCCGGCCCCGAGGCCAAGGGTGCGAATGAGGGAGCGGTGCACGATGAGATCCGCGTAGCGGCGGATGGGCGAGGTGAAGTGGGCGTAGCGGGCCAGATGCAGGCCGAAGTGGCCGATGTTGTCGGCGGCGTAGACGGCCTGCGACTGGGAGCGCAGCACCACCTCGTTGACGAGGTCGGCAACGGGGAGCGACTTGGCCTGCTTCAGCAGCTTGTTGAAGTCGCCGGCCCGGAGCGTGCTGGCGCTGGGCAGCTTCAGTTGGAGGCTGTCCAGGAACTCGCGCAGGGAGACGATCTTCTCCTTCGAGGGCGCATCGTGCACGCGGTAGACCACGGGCGCGCGCTTGGCCTCCAGCATCTCGGCCACCGCCACGTTGGCCTGGATCATGAACTCCTCGATGAGCCGGTGCGCGGTGAGCCGCCGGGGCACGACCACGCGCTCCACGCGGCCCTCCTTGTCGAGGAGCACCTTGCGCTCCGGCAGGTCGAGGTCGAGCGGCTCGCGCCGGTCGCGGGCGGCGGCGAGCGCCGCATAGGCGCCCCACAGCGGCTTCAGCGCCGTGTCGAGCAGCGGCTTGCACTTGTCGCTCGGCTTCCCGTCGACGGCGGCCTGCGCCTCCTCGTAGGCGAGCTTGGCGGCGGAGCGCATGAGCCCGCGCAGCAGCGCCTGGCCCTTCTTGTTGCCGTGCCTGTCGATGACAAGGCGCACGGCAAGGCAGGGGCGCTCCTCGCCCTCTCGGAGCGAGCACAGATCGTTGGAGATGCGCTCCGGGAGCATCGGCACGACCCGGTCGGGGAAGTACACCGAGTTGCCGCGCAGGCGCGCCTCGCGGTCGAGGCGCGTGCCCGGAGCCACGTAGTGGGCCACGTCGGCGATGGCGATGTGCACGATCCAGCCGCCCTTGTTGCCGGGGTCGGTGTCCGGTGCGGCGTGCACGGCGTCGTCGTGATCGCGGGCGTCGAGGGGATCGATGGTGAGGAGTGGCAGCGCGCGCAGGTCGGTGCGGCCGGCCGGCGTCGCGGCACGCAGCTTCTCGACTTCGGCGAGGACGGCGGGCGGAAACTCGTCGGGCAGGCCGTGGGCGTGCACCGCGATCAGGCTGATCTTGCGCTGGTCCTGCGGATTGCCCAGCGTCTCAAGCACCCGCGCCTGGGGCACGCCGTAGCGTCCGCCTGTGCGGGCCAGATCGAAGCGCACCAGGTCGCCGTCCCTGGCCTTGCCCTCGTCGCCGGGGGCGATCGGCCACTCCTTCATCTCCTTGCGGTCGATGGGGTCGATGACACCGCCGCCCTTGGCGCGAGTGCGAAAGATGCCGAGCTGCCGCCGCTTCTCCTTGGGCAGCCGCTTGATGGGCTCGGCCTCGTAGCGATAGCCAGCCGCGTCAGCCTCCTTGAGGCGCGTCAGGCGCGCCAGGACGCGGTCTCCCTCGCCCAGCGCCGGCTCGCTCTTGCGGGCGCCACGCCAGGGCAGCACCAGCACGCGCTCCCGGCGCCCGTCCGCTCCGACATCACCGCCCGCGGCCTCGGCGACGAGCTCGCCCTCCGCGTCCCGCGCCACGATCTCCAGTACGGCGACGGGAGGCAGCGCGCCCGGCTGCTTGAAGCTCTTGCGATTGCCCGAGAGCAGGCCCTCCCCGGTCATCTCGGCGAGCAGCTGCTTGAGGGCGATGCGGTCGCCGCCCTTCACCGCGAAGGCGCGCGCGATCTCGCGCTTGCCGAGCTGCCCGCTCTGCGACTTGCCTTCGGAGGCACTCTTGATGAAGTCGAGAATCGCTTGCTTGCTGGGCAATCCGCTGCGACCGGTCGATCTCGGATTGCGCGCCACGTTGCTGGTGGTCCTATGAGGCTGCCTTGCGGCTTCGGGGCGGCTTGCCCCTGGCTGGCGGGCCATTGGCCCGCGAATCGTCTTTGTCTTTACCATTCTTTGTTTGTGCTTTTTTGCTCTTCGCAGGCGACCCATTGGCGGCCTGCTGCGGCGCGGCTGCGGCGCGCACCGGTTTGTTGAAAGATGATTTGCCCCTGCGGCCCTTGGCCTTGGACGGACCTTTGGCGACGCGCTCGGCGATCAGCTGCACGGCCTCCTCGACCGTCAGCGCCTCGGGCGCCTTGCCGCGCGGCAGGGTGGCGTTCACGTCGCCATGTTTCACGTAAGGGCCGTAGCGACCCGACAGGACCTGGATGGTGCCCCCTTCGGTGGGGTGCTCGCCCAGCTCCTTCAGGACGGTCGCCGCCGTCCGCTGGAAGCGGCCGGCCTTGCCGGCCTTCTTCTCGGCCAGCAGGACCACGGCGCGATTGATGCCGACCGTGAACAGCTCCTCCGCAGAGGGCAGGTTGGCATACGTGCCGTCATGCAGGATGAACGGACCATAGCGGCCTAATCCGGCGGTGATCGGCTTTCCCGTCTCCGGATGATCGCCGATGTTGCGCGGAAGCGACAGGAGCTGCAGGGCCTGCTCCAGGGTGATGGTGTTGGGGTCGAAGCCGGCGGGAATAGAGGAGCGCTTGGGCTTCTCGTCCTTGTCCTTGCCGCTCTCGCCGAGCTGCAGGTAGGGGCCGAAACGCCCGACCCGCAGCGTGACGGGCACGCCCTCGGGGTCGTAGCCCAGGATCTTTCCATCGGGCGTGGAGGCCTCGGCGTCGGTGCCATTGAGCCCGTCCGAGAGACGGCGCGTGTAGCGGCACTCGGGGTAGCGCGAGCAGCCGATGAAGGCACCGGTTTTGCCGCTCACCTTGAGGCTGAGCCGCCCTTCGCCGCAAACGGGGCACTGGCGCGGGTCGCCGCCGTCGCCACGCGCGGGGAAGATGTGCGGACCCAGGATTTCGTTGAGCGCATCCAGCACGTCGCCGACGCGCAACTCCTTGATGCTTTCGACCGCGCCGATGAAGTCGCGCCAGAACTCGTGCAGGAGGAGCTTGTACTCGAGCTTGCCGTCGGAGATGAGGTCGAGCTTCTCCTCCAGGTCGGCCGTGAAATCGTACTCCACATAGCGCTTGAAGTAGCTCTCCAGGAACGCAGTCACCAGCCGGCCCTTGTCCTGTGGGACCAGCCGCTTGCGGTCGATCTCGACGTAGTCGCGGTCCTCCAGGGTGGCCAACGTGGAAGCGTAGGTGGAGGGCCGGCCGATGCCCAGCTCCTCCATGCGCTTGACCAGCGTGGCCTCGGTGAAGCGCGGCGGCGGCTCGGTGAAGTGCTGCTTGGCTTCGATGCCCCGATCCTTGAGCGCGTCGCCTTGGGCCAGCGGCGGCAGCCGGCGGCTGTCGTCGTTGTCCGCGGCCTCCTCGGCCTTGCCGTCCTTGGCCTGGCGGTCGTCGCGGCCCTCCTCGTAGAGACGCATGAAGCCGTCGAACGTCACCACCGTGCCGGTGGCGCGCAGGCCGTAGGCCTTGCCGTCCCTGCCCGGCACCTCGATCTCGGCGGTGGTCTGCTCCAGCTCGGCGGAAGCCATCTGGCTCGCTACGGCCCGCTTCCAGATCAGCTCGTAGAGCCGCGCCTGGTCGCGCTCCAGGTAACGTGCCACGTCCGCAGGCTTGCGCTGCGCATCGGTGGGCCGGATCGCCTCGTGCGCTTCCTGCGCGTTCTTGGCCTTCGTCTTGTACTCGCGGATGAACGGCGGCAGGTAGCGCTTGGAGTACTGGTCCTCGATCAGGCCGCGGATGGCGGAGATGGCCTCGGGGATGATCGTGACACCGTCGGTCCGCATGTAGGTAATGAGGCCGGTCACACCAAGCTCGCCGCCGAGGTCCACGCCCTCGTAGAGGCGCTGGGCGACGTTCATGGTCTGCTTGGCGGAGAAGCCGAGCTTGCGCGAGGCCTCCTGCTGCAGGGTCGAGGTGGTGAACGGGGCGGCCGGGTTGCGCCGCACCGCCTTCTTCTCCACCGAGGCGACCCGGAAGGAGCCGCCCTCGATGGCGGCCTTGATGGCGTGCGCCGAGGCCTCGTCCTTGATGTCGAGCCGGTCGAGCTTCCGGCCGGCGATGGCCGTGAGCCGGGCGCCGAACTCCTCGCCCTTGGGCGTCGCCAGCAGGGCCTCGATCGACCAGTATTCCTGGGTCCTGAACGCCTCGATCTCGGCCTCGCGGTCGCACACCAGGCGCAGCGCCACTGACTGCACTCGGCCAGCCGAGCGGGCGCCGGGCAGCTTGCGCCACAGCACCGGGGAGAGGGTGAACCCGACTAGGTAGTCGAGCGCCCGGCGCGCCAGGTAGGATTCGACGAGCGGATCGTCGATGGCCCGTGGGGCTTTGAACGCCTCGAGAACGGACTGCTTGGTGACGGCGTTGAAGGTGACCCGCTCCACGGGCAGGCCCTTCTTCAGCGCCTTGCGGTCCTCTAGAATCCGCAGGATGTGCCAGGAGATGGCCTCGCCCTCGCGGTCGGGGTCGGTGGCCAGGATCAGCTTGTCGGCGTTTTTGACGGCTGCTGCGATCTCCCGGACGACCTTCTGGGACCTGTCGTCCACGTCCCAGTGCATGTGAAAGTCGTTATCGGGCTCCACCGACCCGTCCTTGGGGGGCAGGTCGCGCACGTGGCCGTAGGACGCCAAGACCTTGTACTTGGAGCCCAGGTACTTGTTGATGGCCTTGGCCTTGGCTGCAGATTCGACGATGACGACGTTCATGAAAGCCTTGTATCGCGCTCCCGACCGGTGTCCTGGGAGCGGCCCATGCTCATTTTGTGGCTGTTACGTTGCCCTCCGGCGGCGGTGAACATGGTGGACGATTGCGACGGTGTCAAACCGCCGGCGCCGCTGCTCGTACGGGAGAAGGTGTTGGAATCCTTACCAGTGGGATGATTTCGTCCGCTGGTTCCGTGGCTTAGAGGTAAAACTGCGTTTCCGTTAAATTCCATTAGGCTTACGATTTCGCTACCCCTTGAGCGAGACGAGATGGTGGCCATGGCGCTCGAGGCGGCCGGCCAGGGACAGCTCCAGGAGGCCGATCTGGATGGCGCGGGGTGAGAGGCCGGTAGCGCGAGCCAGCTCGTCTACGTCGGTGGGGGCGGGACCGAGGGCTTGCAGGAGACGGTTGCGGTCGGTCTCCCCCAGGCTGGCGGGCGCCCGGGGCTCGTCCAGGGGCAGGGCCTCCTGGCGGGTTGCGGGGTGACCGGAGGGCACGGCATGGCTCACCGGCCCAGAGTGGGGCTCGCGCAGCAGGGGCGAGAGGGCCTGGAGCACGTCGTCGGGCTCGGTGACCAGGGTGGCGCCGGACTTGAGCAGGCCGTTGGTGCCCTCGGCGCGCGGGTCGAGCGGATGGCCGGGGATGGCGAACACCTCGCGACCCTGCTCGCCGGCCATGCGGGCCGTGACCAGGGTGCCGGAGCGACGGGCGGCCTCCACGATCAGGACGCCCAGGGCCAGGCCGGAGACAATGCGGTTGCGGCGGGGGAAGTCCTGGGCACGCGGGGCGAAGCCCGGCGGGTTCTCGGTGACGAGGCAGCCTTCCTCGGCGATCCGCTGCTGGAGAATGAGGTGCTCGGGCGGATAGACGTTGTCCGGGCCGCCGGCCAGGACCGCCACCGTGCCGGTGGGGAGGGCGGCCTCGTGCGCAGCCGCGTCGATGCCGCGGGCGAGGCCGGAAACAATTACGAACCCGGCGGTACCGACTCGGGAGGCGAACAGGCGGGCGAGCTTCTGGCCCGCCGCCGAGCCGTTGCGGGCGCCGACAATCGCCAGCATCGGCCGCGCCAGGTGCCCGGCGTTGCCCTTGACGTAGATGAGGGGCGGGGGCGGGTCGATGGCCGCCAGGGCCTGCGGATAGCCCGGCTCGCCCACGATCAGGGCGCGGGCGCCGATCCTGGCGGCGGCCGCCAGCTCAGCCTCCGCGGCCTCGCGCGGGCAGATGCGGATGGGGTGGCGATAGCCGCCGCGGCGCGACAGCTCGGGCAGGGCGTCGAGCGCCCGCTCGGCGCTGCCGAAGTGGGTCACGAGCTCGCGGAAGGTGACGGGGCCGACGTTGTCGCTGCGGATCAGGCGGAGCGCGGCAAGGCGCTCATCGGAGCTCAGCGGCGCGCCCGGTCGCGCCCCTCCGGAGCGCTCCGTGCCCGACTGGCCGCGCCTGTCACGTGCGTGCCCCAATCTTGCTCTCCCGGCCTTCGAGCAGGCGGCGGATATTGGCCTGATGCTTGAGGAAGATGAGCGCGGCCATGACGAGAACTATGCTGGACGCTGACCAGCCCCCCCACCCGGTGACAAGATAGAACAGCACAACGACTGCGGTCGCGCAAAGTGCAGCGAGCGACGAATAGCGCGTGACCACCGCTACACCACCCCATACCAGGCCAAACAACAGAGCCGGAAGGCTGTAGACGCCGATGAGCACGCCGATGAACGTCGCCACCCCTTTCCCCCCCCGGAACCCTAACCAGACCGGGAACATGTGGCCGAGAAGTGCGCCAAGGCCCGCAATGTAGCTGTAGAGGTGCAGAGAGCTGAGAGCCTGTGCGCTTCCGAACCGCCGCGCGATGTCGTCCACCACCAACACGGCGATGGTGCCTTTGAGCGCATCCAGAAGAAGGGTGGCGGCCGCGAGACCCTTGCTGCCCGTGCGCAGAACGTTAGTGGCGCCAATGTTCCCTGAGCCGATGTTGCGTACGTCACCGAGGCCGGCCGCCCGTGTCAGCACCACGCCGAAAGGAATGGAGCCCAGCAGGTAGCCGAACAGCAGAGCGAGAAGGCCGTAGAAGGAGAAGATCAGGCCCATGACCAACGCGCTACAGACGCGCCCCCCAACATGCGGCCGACGTTGCCAACTCAGCCGCGCCCGGCGCCAGAGTATTCGTATGCAAGGTTGCCGGCAACCATGGTCAACAGCACGCGGCCCTGCATCCGGCTCTCATCGAAGGGCGAGTTCTTCGAGCGGGCGCGCAACTGGGCCTTGTCCACCACCCACGGCTGGTCCAGGTCCACCAGGATCACGTCGGCCGGGGCACCCTTTTCCAGGCGCCCCGACGGCAGTCCGAGCAGCCTGGCCGGGTGCACCGTCATGGCCCTGAGCAGCGGCAGCAGGGCGATCTCGCCGTTGTGGTAGAGGCGGAGCGCGGCGGCGAGCAGGGTCTCCAGGCCGATGGCGCCGTCGGCGGCCTCGGCGAAGGGCCGGCGCTTGGTGTCCACATCCTGTGGGTCGTGGCTCGACACGATCACGTCGATCTCGCCGGCCGCCAGCGCCCGCACCATGGCGGCGCGGTCGTCCTCGGCGCGCAGCGGCGGCCTGAGGCGGAAATAGGTGCGGTAGGAGCCGATGTCGTTCTCGTTGAGCGCCAGGTGGTTGATGGAGACGCTGCAGGTGACCGGCAGGCCGCGGGCCTTGGCGCTGCGCACCACCGCGAGGCTGTCCGCGCAGGTGATCTGGGCGGCGTGATAGCGGCCCCCGGTCAGCTGCACGAGGCGCACGTCGCGCTCCAGCACGATGGTCTCGGCGGCCTTGTCCACGCCGGGCAGACCGAGGCGCGTCGCCACCTCGCCCGAGTTCATCACCGTGCCCTCGGAGAGGTGTGGGTCCTCAGTATGATGCACGATCAGGGCGCCGAAGTCCTTGGCGTAGAGCAGGACGTTGCGCATGATGCGGGTGTTGGCCACGCTCGCCTTGCCGTTAGTGAAGGCGATGGCCCCGGCCCGCTGCAGGAGACCGATCTCGGTCATCTCCTCGCCACTGAGGCCCTTGGTCATGGCCGCCATGACGTGGACATGGACGAGCGCGTTGTCGCGGGCGCGGCGCTGGATGTAATCGACGAGGGCGACCTGGTCGATGACGGGCTCGGTGTCGGGCATCACCACCATGGTGGTGACGCCGCCAGCGGCCGCCGCCTGGCTTGCCGTCTTGAGGGTCTCGCGGTGCTCCTGACCGGGCTCGCCGGTGAACACCTGCATGTCGATGAGACCGGGGCAGAGCAGGTGGCCCTTGCAGTCGATGACGCGGGTGGATTCGGGTGCGTTGCGTCTGAGCTGCCCACCGAGGTCGGCGATCAGTCCATCCTTCACCAGCACCCCGCCGGGCTCGTCCCGGCCGGACGCCGGGTCGATCAGACGCGCGTTGATGAAGGTGACGGCTTCGCTGATGGTCTCCCGCCCGCCGGTTCCATTCTTACGCATGCGAGGCCCCTCACCGGTTGGGCAGCTGGCGCCCCATCGCTTCCAGCACCGCCATACGGACCGCGACGCCCATCTCGACCTGGTCGCGGATCACGCTGCGGGAGTGGTCGGCGATGGTGGAGGCAATCTCCACGCCGCGGTTCATGGGGCCTGGGTGCATGATGAGCGCATCGGGCTTGGCGCGGGCGAGCTTCTCCTGGTCGAGGCCGAAGAAGTGGAAGTACTCGCGGCTGGAGGGCACGTACGACCCCTGCATGCGCTCCCGCTGCAGGCGGAGCATCATGACGATGTCGGCGTCCGCCAAGCCCTCGTTCATATCGGTGAACACCTCCACCCCCAAGCGGCTGGCCTGGGTGGGAAGCAGTGTGGAGGGGGCCACGACGCACACACGGGCGCCCATGGTGTTGAGAACGTTGATGTTGGAGCGCGCCACCCGGGAGTGCAGGATGTCGCCGCAGATGGCGACCTTGAGCCCGGCGATGCGACCCTTGGCGCGGCGGATGGTGAGAGCGTCGAGGAGGGCCTGGGTGGGGTGCTGGTGGGCGCCGTCGCCGGCGTTGATGACCGAGCAGTCCACCTTCTGGGCCAGGAGCTCGGCTGCGCCCGCCGCGTAGTGGCGGACCACCAGGATGTCGGGGCGCATGGCGTTCAGCGTGATGGCGGTGTCGATCAGCGTCTCACCCTTCTGCATCGAGGAGGAGGAGACGCTCATGTTCATGACATCGGCGCCGAGGCGCTTGCCGGCCAGCTCGAAAGAGCTTTGCGTGCGCGTGGAGGCCTCGAAGAACAGGTTGATCAGCGTCCGCCCGCGCAGGGCGTCGCGCTTCTTGTTGATCTGGCGGTTGACCTCCGCAGCGGTGTCGGCGAGGTCGAGCAAGGCCCCGATCTCGCCCGCTGTCAGATCCTCACAAGTTAGGAGGTGGCGGCGCGTAAAGGAGGCAAGGGGCAAGGTGCTGGTCATTAAAGCCGGTCCTATACGCTCATTGCGGGGCGCTAGGCAAGCGGCCCCTGTAAAGCGGATGTGCACAAACATCTATAAGACACCGCGTGGTGACCTTGTTGCGCGGGTGACCTTGTTGCAAAGCGTTGCCGCTGGGGCGCAAGATCGGGGTCGGACCCCTCGCGCCGACGCCACAGTTCCACATGAGCGCAGAGGCGAGGGGGCCGACCCCGGCCCAAGGGAGAGCCCGATGAGCAGCGCGTTCGCCACCCATGAGGTCTTGAACCAGAGCCCGCCGTTCGAGGATGTGAACCTGTTCAGCACCGATCGCGCCCTGATGGAAGCCGTCAGCCGCGAGGGCGGCGGCGCTGCGGCAAGGCGCCTCGAAGCCTTCGGCGCCGCCTGCGGCAGCGCCGCGGCGTTTGAGCGCGGCCGGCTCGCCAACGAGAACCCGCCCCGCCTCAAGGCCTTCGACACCAAGGGCCACAGGCTCGACGTGGTGGAGTTCCATCCGGCCTACCATGAATGCATGATGATGAGCATGGCCGAGGGGCTGCACTGCTCCGCCTGGGAGCATCTGCGCGAGCCTGGGGCCAAGCCGGCCCAGGGTGCCAACGTAGCGCGCTCGGCCGGGTGCTACATGGCGACCCAGATGGAGGCTGGGCATCAGTGCCCGATCACCATGACCAACGCCGCGGTGCCTACGCTGCTTCTGCAGCCGGAGATCGCCTCGGGCTGGGTGCCGCGCATCCTGTCGCGCGACTATGACAGGAGCTTCAAGCCTGCCTCTGGCAAACTCGGCGTCACCATCGGCATGGGGATGACCGAGAAGCAGGGGGGAACCGACGTACGCGCCAATACGACCCGGGCCGAGCCGGCGGCGGGCGTCGGCGGGCCGGGTGCGGAATACCTCATCACTGGGCACAAGTGGTTCATGTCGGCGCCCATGTGTGACGCGTTCCTGGTGCTGGCGCAGACGCCCAACGGGCTCTCCTGCTTCCTGCTGCCCCGCTTCCTGCCCGACGGCTCGGTGAACGCCATCCACTTCCAGCGGCTCAAGGAGAAGCTCGGTAACCGCTCGAATGCCTCCTCTGAGGTGGAGTTCCATGGTGCGCATGCCTGGCTGATCGGCGAGGAGGGACGCGGCGTTGCAAATATCATCGAGATGGTTACTGGGACGCGGCTGGATTGCGCGGTGGCTTCTGCCGGCCTGATGCGGCTGATGCTGGCCAATGCCATCCACCACTGCCGGCATCGCACGGTGTTCCAGCGCAAGCTCATCGATCAGCCGCTGATGAGCCAGGTTCTGGCCGACTTGGCTCTGGACGTTGAGGCGGCCACCGCCCTCGCCTTCCGGCTGGCGCGCAGCTTCGACCGCACCTCCGACCCGCATGCGGCGGCTTGGCGCCGGCTGATGACGCCGGTCACCAAGTACTGGATCTGCAAGATGGCGCCGGCCTTCGGCTACGAGGCCATGGAGTGCCTGGGCGGCAACGGCTACGTGGAGGAGGGCTTGGCCGCTCGCGTCTACCGCGAGATGCCCCTCAACGCCATCTGGGAGGGTTCCGGCAACGTCATGGCGCTCGACCTCCTGCGCGTGCTCCAGAGGGAGCCGGAGACGGCGGCGATTGTTATGGAGGACCTGGCTGCGGCTGCCGGCGGCGATTCCCACCTCAAGGCGCAGTTGGAGCGCGTGCAGCGCATGCTCCACGAGCCGCGGTTCCTCGACCGGCGCGGCCGGATGCTCACGGAAGCTCTGGCGACGCTAGCTGCAGGGACAATCCTGCAGGCGCACGCACCCGCTTTCGTGGCCGACGCCTTTCTGGCGACACGGCTGTCGGGCTCGGCTCGGCAAACCTACGGCCAAGGCCTGGACGCGGCGGATACCGGAGCCATCGTCGGACGCGCCTTGCCTGACTGAAAAGGCCCTGCCCGGACGAAGCACGGTGGCACGAGCCGTACCCCCAGGGCCTGATGCAGAGTGTCAGGCCGCCGCCCGCCCTTGCGCAGCCGCCGCCCTGCTCATAGCTCTGACGATGTCGCCAAGCGCGTCGATGAAGTTGCCGCGCTGGTCGGAGCGCAGCACCGCCAGAATGCGCTGGTCCACCTTGGTCGCCTGCGGCTTGACGCTGCTCAGGATGTTCTGGCCCTTGGCGGTGAGCCGGACGGCGTACATGCGGGCATCACGCTTGGTCCGCTTCCGCTGCAGCAATCCCTTCTTCACAAGACGTCGTACGACGTCTGCCAATGTGGACCGGTCCACCCCGGTCTGCTCGACCAGGCCGGTCTGACTTACGTCGGGGTTTTGACCGACGCACACGAGGACCGCATACTGGCGGGGCGTCAGATCCGACTTCGCCGTCTCGTTCGTGAACAGCACCTCGGCGCATTGGCCGGCTCGGTGCAACAGATGCAAGGCGGATGCGTCCAGAGGGCCTGAACGGTGATTATCTTTCATGAGAGTACTCCAATTCGGTTGGCTTGCCGGAGACATAGGAACCGTTGATCCTGGAACCAATAGCTACGACGTCAATCTGCAACGAATAGTAAGTCTGTGCACGGTTAACGTCGATTTTCGTCCGGATGCGCCGGTGTCCGCAGCTTCCTGTCGGGACCCAAAGGGTGAAAACGTATCAATCCGGTGGGTTCCGTCGTTGATCGACTGTGATCGGTGCAAATGCAGCGATGCTGGGTGGCGTGATCCCCGGCGACCAGTGCGGCGCATTGACCGCTGGCCCCGCCGCTTGTGCTAAAGTCTAAGACGTTCGGGCCGAGCCCAGGCGGCCCATCCGGTCGAGCGCTCCCTGCAGAATGAGCGTAGCGGCCACCTTGTCCACCACCTCGGCCCTGCGTTTGCGCGACAGATCGGCCTCCAGAAGCGTGCGCTCTGCCGCTACGGTGGACAGCCGCTCGTCCCAGTAGAGCACCGGCAGGGGGGTCGCTTTGGCCAGATTGCGGACGAAAGCCCGCGTCGCCTGGGCGCGCGGCCCCGATGAGCCGTCCAGATTCAGGGGCAGCCCCACCACGAATCCGCCGACGCCGTGCTCTTCAACCAGTGAAAGCAACTGGTGCAGGTCGTTGGTGAGCCGGCTGCGGCGCAATGTCACCAGTGCGGTCGCAATGGTGCGGGTGGCGTCCGACAAGGAGAGCCCCAGGGTCTTGGTGCCCACGTCGATGCCAACCAGGCGGGCGCCGGGGGGCAGGGAGGCCGCGAATTCGTCGAGGGGTTGAATCCCGCGGCGCGGCTGCTCGCTATGGGTGCTCATGGATGGGTGCTCACGGCATTTGGGGGCTTCGAAACCCCAACCTTGTCGTTTTTCGTCGTTCGTCCTAATGAAGGCGGGCACTCTATCACACGGGTGGTCGCGATGCCCGGCCGATGCCGGCGGCGGTTGCGTCGCCCCTGGCATGACGGGCTTGCCTCGGTCGCCGCAACGGCGGGAGCGCGGACGCCAGGGATTGTTTACACCCTAAATGATATCGCGGTGCCACTGCAGGGCGCTTCGGGCATTCGACCTAAGGCGTAGAACGCTCGTCAGGCAACGGTGCTTGGGCCCACGCACCAGGAAAGGTTGAAGGGATGACCGATAACAGCATCGGCAAGCGCGCCGGAGGGGCGGTGCCGCCGTTCGTGGTCGAGCTGGCCAAGAACGCCCCGGCGATGATGTGGACCTTCACGGCCACCACCTTCCTCTCCGCCCTCCTGCTGTTCGCCATCCAGCCGATGTTTGCCAAGATGGTGCTGCCGGTGCTGGGCGGATCGCC
>Ga0075421_100001602_pt1 | contig 26643 bp, 18 predicted proteins | sample SoiMetdeltSBSDD5_FD_75292 | JGI IMG/M metagenome (GOLD analysis project Ga0075421, IMG submission 75292) | Bulk soil microbial communities from a Populus tree surrounding site in Tennessee, USA - Soil MetaG P. deltoides SBSDD5 | ecosystem: Environmental > Terrestrial > Soil > Tree plantation... | reverse complement strand
GCATGCGCAAAGAACAGGAAGATCTTGTGTTTGCGGCTGACGGTCGCGCGGACATGCGGACGGCGATTTTGCGTCCGCCGGATTTTTACGGACCCGATTCGGAGCTGAGCTACGTGCGGGCCATTTTCGATGCGGCTCTGAAAGGGGGAACGGCCAACGTGATCGGCCCGATCGATACGCCTCACGAATTCATCTTCGTCGCTGATGTCGCCAAGGCTCTCGTTGCGCTTGCCGCCGAGGAACAGGCATACGGCCAAGCGTGGAACCTCGCCGGTCCCGGAACGATCACGACCCGCGAGTTCGCCGAACTTGTCTTCGCAGAGGTTGGCCGTAAGCCCAAGCTTCGTGTCGCGGGCAAGACCATACTTCGACTGATGGGGATCTTCAATCCATTTATGCGGGAGGTAGTCGAGATGCACTACCTGTGGACGATGCCGGTATTTCTCGACGACAGCCGCCTGCGGAGGCTGCTACCGACGCTGTCGAAGACGTCATATCAGGATGGGATCCGGACGACGGTGCGCGCCATGCGCGGCGGCTCATCGGCCACCCCTTGACCCCGGCAGCCTCCACTCGATAGGCTGTTTCGCGATGAACCGCCGCGATTTCCTTTCCATGACCACTGCCGCGACCGCCGGGTTTGGCTTGCCCGCGTTCGGCTGGCAAAGCGAAAAGAGCAAGCAGAAGATCACCGGTGTGCGGCTTGTGCGCACGCGAACCACCAGGCCGATGCCAAAGTACACGCCGTCGCCAGGCTCCTGGTCGACGCAAGGCGTGGAGGTGGCCAATCCGGTTTCGATCTATCCCGAGTACAAGGCGACGCGCTCGCTCTTCGCCGCGGAGAATGTGCCGAGCTTCACTGTCGAGATCACGACGGATAAGGGCATCAAGGGATATGGCAGCGGCGGCCCAGGCGGCGGCGCAGTCGTCGAGGGGCACCTGAAGAAGTTGCTTCTGGGCAAGGATCCATTCGCCATCGAGCGCAACTGGGATTTGTGCTGGCGCTCAACGATGAGTTACGGGCGCATGGGCGTGACGATGAACGCCATCAGCGGCGTCGATGTCGCGATGTGGGACATCGTCGGCAAGTCGCTGGGCGAGCCGGTGTACAACCTGATAGGCGGAAAGGTGAAGGACCGCGTTCCGGCCTACTGTACGGGCAACGACATCGAGCAGCATGTGGAATTTGGATATACGCGTTTGAAACTCGCGATTCCACACGGTCCCGCCGACGGGATTGAGGGAATGCGTAAGAACGAAGAACTGGTGAAGAGAGCGAGGAAGGCGCTGGGGCCGGACGGCGACATTATGCTCGATTGCTGGATGGCCTGGACCGAACGCTACACGATCGAAATGGCGCAGATGTTGGAGCCCTACCGCGTTTATTGGATGGAAGAAGTGCTACAACCGCACGACTACGCCGGGTTCGGGCGGCTCAATGCGGCAATCAAATCGACGCGCATTGTGACGGGCGAGCACGAGTACGGGCGCTATGGATTCCGTTATTTGCTGGAAGTGAACGGAGCCTCGATCTGGCAGCCGGACATGCAGTGGTGCGGCGGGTTGACGGAGCTACTGAAGATTTCGGCGATGGCGGCTGCCTACGACATACCGGTGATTCCGCACGGGGGAGGGCTGAACGGCGCGACGCACTACACGATTTCGCACGTGAATGCCCCCTGGTCCGAGCTGTTCATGCCGCCGCCGGGAGGGCCCAAGGAAGCGTACAAGATCTTCGAGGAGCAGTACGAGATTTCCCGCGGTCCGGAGGGTATCTACACCAAGCCGCATGAGAAGCCGGGCTGGGGCTGGGACTACGAAGTGGCCGACTAGCGCTAAAGCCCTTTAAAGCGTGGCCTGCAACCCTTTACAATTCTGAAGGCAGATTTGTTATATACTGCTACCGCATATTTCGCTTTTGAGGGGTTAGCAGATGAGCAAGTTCCGTATCCTTGTCGTATCGCTTTGCCTTGCCGCAATGCCTTCGTTCGCTCAGGACGTTCGCGCACGCGTTCAAGGGCTAGTTACCGATTCATCCCAGGCAGTGATTGTCGGCGCCGAGGTGATTCTCACCAACGAAGGCACTAACGTCGCGGCGGTTACCAAAACCAACAACAACGGGCAGTACCTGTTCGACTTCGTCATTGCCGGCAACTACAGCATTTCGGTCGAAATGCAGGGCTTCCGCAAATTCGTTCAGAAGAACATCCTCGTGCAGAGCCGCGGCGACATTACCGTCGACGCGAGGCTCGACGTAGGCTCGGCCGCCGAGGCTGTGACCGTCGAAGCGTCGCCCGTGTCGGTGCAGTTCAACACATCAACCATGGGCCTCACCCTCGATAAAAAGATGACCAACGAGCTTCCGGTGATTAACCGCAACCCGTTCCTGCTGGCGCAACTGAATCCGGCGTCGGTAATCCGGTCCACCACAGAGCAGAGTCCTTATCACCATTGGGCCTCGACGCAGATCGACGTCGGAGGCAATACCACGACGAAGAACGACGTGGTTGTGGATGGCGCGCCGAACATGGCGTCGGAGAAGTCGGCTTATACGCCGGCAATGGACGCAGTGCAGGAGGTGAACGTACAGCAGAACGCCGTGGATTCCGAGTTCGGACACTCGGCCGGCGGCGTGATCACGGTGCAGATGAAGTCCGGCACGAATGAGTTTCACGGCACGGCCTACTACCTGGGCCGCAATCCGAAGATCAACGCATTGGCCGACCACATCACTCGGCGCGCGAACCTGACGCGCAATCACATTTTCGGCGGAACGCTCGGCTCGCCGGTGATCAAGAACAAGGTCTTCAACTTCTTCTCCTACGAAGCCTGGCGGAGCCAGGACCCGCGTTCGGTGGCCTTCACGCTCCCCACGGCGGCAGAGAAGAGCGGAGACTTTTCGCAGTCCCGCAACGCCAGCGGGGGTCTGCGGACTATCTATAACCCTTTCACGACGGTCCTCAACGCCGACGGAACCGCGACCCGGCAGCCCTATGCGGGAAACATAATCCCGGTGAGCCAGCAGGATTCCGTGGGACGGCGTGTCATGAATGACATCTGGGCGCCGAATCTTCCTGGTGAAGGTAACGACTTAGTGAACAATTACCGCACGGGATTCGCCGAGCGCGTGGAATATTGGAATCTCTCCGACCGCGTGGATTGGAACGTGTCGGACAAGTTGAAGGTCTTCGGCCGCTACTCGATGTTCAAAACCTACGTTGCGCAGGACAACTACGCCAATTCGCCCGCCTTCCAGCCGAACGGCAGTGAACGCCACGCGTGGGTTACTCTCGGCGACTTGGTCTATACCATCAATGCCAGCACCGTGTTTAATATCCGCGGCGGCTGGAACCGCATCTTCGACTCATTTGCCGATGCGAAATCGCAGATTACCAGCGCTCAACTGACGGAGATTCTTGGTTCGAGCTGGCACACGCCGTATTCGAGCAACGATCCCGCGATTTACTACCCGGGATTCACCGTTCGCCGCGGGCCAACGGCGACGAACTTGGGGCGCACGGGCTTCTGGTATCAAGATCCGGAGACGTACAACATTCAGTCGAAGATTTCCAAGGCGCAGGGCCGGCACTACTTCAAGGTCGGCGGCGAGTGGCGGTCGCAACGCGTTGAGGCGGTGAGACCACGCCCTGTTTCGTTCGACATCCGTCCCGAACATACTGCCGCTACATTTATCAGCCCCAATCTGAACCTAAGCGGCGACGCGTGGGCGACCATGCTCGTTGGCGCTCTGGACAATAACACCCTCGTCCAGTCGCTGCCCATTCAGCGCCACCGAAACGGATTCTGGAGCCTCTACTTCCATGACGATTTCAAGGTCACCCAACGCCTGACGTTGAACCTCGGACTTCGCTATGAATACGAAGGCCCGATGATCGATCCGCAGGATCGGTTGTCGCGCTTCCTCGACCTCAGTTCGCCGATCCCTGAACTGCAGGGGGCGAATCAGCCGGTCATTCCAGGGGCCGCCGCGGCGTTGCGCACGGCGAACCCGATCTATAACGGAGCCTGGATCTTCACCGATTCCGACAATCGCGGATCATGGGACGCTCAGAAGCTGTTGTTCATGCCGCGCGCGGGCTTGGCCTACCGTGTCAACGACAAGACTGCCGTTCGTTTCGGCTACGCGCGCTATCTGGTTCCCTCAACGCTGACCGATGGACTGGACGTGCTGGGCAGCGTGTTCTATCCCGGCTTTGAGGCGACGTCGCGCGGTCTGCCACTGTTGACTGGCGTGCCGCAGTCGACGCTGCGCAATCCTTTCCCGGGCGGACTCGTGCCGGTGAGCGGCAAGAGCTTTGGCCGCTATACCGATCTCGGCGGAGCGCCGATCTTCTACTATCAGGACTTCGAAGTGGGTGTGAACGACCGCATCAACTTCAGCATCCAGCGGGCGCTGCCGGGCGCCGTGGTTCTCGACGCAACCTATTTCATCAATTTCGGCCGGAATGCTCCCGTCACCCGCAACCTGAACCAGGTGGATCCACGCATCGGTTACACCAAGGGCGCTGCGACAGTGGGCAACGTTGCCAATCCGTTCTTTAACAAGCTGACGCCCGAGCAGATGCCCGGCCAATTGCGCACTCAGGCACAGGTGCCGATTTCCCAGATGCTGCGGTTGTATCCGCAATACGGCGATATCCAGCAGCGGCTCACCGGTCAGGCAGGGAACCGCTACCAAGCCTTGCAAATTTCCGTGCAACGTCCCTTTGTCAACGGCTTCAACCTCGTTCTCGGCTACAACTACAATCGCGAACGCAACGAGGAGTACTTCGACGAACAGGACAACTATCTGGACAACCTTACCTACCAGCCAGCCGTGAATCCTCGGCACCGATTGACGGGCGCGGCCATCTACCAGTTGCCCTTCGGTAAGGGACGGAAATACATGTCCAATGCCAACCGAGTGGTGGATGGCGTCTTCGGCGGTTGGTCGCTGAGCGGGCTGTTCTCGTACAATACAGGCCAATATCTGCGGTTTGGCACTTTAGCCGTCAACGGCGATCCTTCCATCGACAACCCGAGCAAGGAACTCGCATTCGATAAAACGAAGTTCTCGGTGCAACCAGCTTTCACCCGCCGCACTAACCCATTGCAGTACGACGGCGTGAAGAGTATGCCGTTCAAGAATATCGACATGACGCTGGCGAAGAACTTCAAAATCACCGAGCGCCTGACGTTCGAACTCCGCATGGAGTCCTACAACGCGACGAATACGTTCAACGGTGACCTGCCGTCGACGAACTTCGCCAGCTTCTCGACCTTTGGGACGGTGACGGCGCAGCGTCCGGGCTACCTCGGACGCCAGATGCAGTACAGCGGCCGCTTTACTTGGTAGGGCTGGCGTTCTTACTTCTCGCGGCGCAGGACTTCGCAGGTTCGAGGTCCTGCGCCGTTTGTCATTCCGAGATCGCGCGCACGCAGGCGGGAACGCATCATGCGCAGGCGCTCGGACGCACGCGCGACAACCGGTGGGCCTTCGGAGCGGGCGCGCAAGCAGTCACCTACGTTTCCCAAGCCGACGAAGACACCTACATCGAACACGGGCTGTCCTGGTACAAGAAGACGGGCGCCGTTGCGCTCACGCCGGGCCACGTGAACAGAGACGGCGTCACCTACAAGACCTTCGCGCCGGATTCGAATATCCTGCGCTGCTTCCAGTGCCACTCCACCGGGAAACTCCGCCTCCTGGATTCGCGCGAGATCCGTCCTGCCGAGGCGGGCGTCCGCTGTGAGTCCTGTCACGGCGCGGGCGCGGCCCATGCGGCCAAACCTGCGCGCGGCAACATCCGCAATCCCCGCAAGCTGAGCGCTGTGGAGGTGAACGATCTGTGTGGGCAGTGCCATCGCATGCCGCCCGCGCGTGGCGTGGAGACGAACTTCGAAAATCCATGGAACGTGCGCCACCAGCCGGTGTATTTCAGCCAGAGCGCGTGCTTCCTCAAGAGCGAAGGAAAGTTGTCCTGCCTGTCCTGCCACAATCCGCATGAGGACACGAAGCCGAAAGCTGACGCCAAGTGCGCCGAGTGCCACGAAAAGCCAAAACACACGACCGCAATTTCAAACAATTCCTGCGTCACGTGTCATATGCCCGTGGTGAACCCGTCGCCGCTGCTGGGCTTTGCGAATCACTGGATCGGTATCTATCGCCTAACGGGTCCGCGCGCGAATCTTTTGCGCCCGATCGAGCAGCGGCCGCGCCGCTAGTTCGCGCCCAGTCTGTACGAGGAGGTCCGCCAGGTTTTCGAGAGCGCTCGCCGTCTCGGCCCTACTTGGACCGTGCGTTTTCTCCGCAATTGCCAGTGCGCGCCGAAACATGCGTTCCGCTCCTGCTACGTCTCCCTGTGTCGCAAGCGCCGCGCCAAGGGTTCCGCATGCCTCGCCCGTGTAAGCGTCGAACGGGCCTAATTTCTTCTCGAACGTAGCCAGCGCGGTCCGCGACAACTTCGCCGCTTCAGCCGGGTTACGCTCAAGCACCAGTCCCGCCAGGTTTAAACGAGTCGTTGCCAACTCGGCATCGAGCGGCGGAAGAAGTTTCTCGCGAATTGCAAGCGCTTTTCGGTACAGGCGCTCCGCATCGCCGCCACTCTGCGTCACCGCCCAGTTATGCAGCACAGTAGCTTGCGCGGTTGTATCCGCCGTGGCGAGCGCCGGTTCCAGGAACGGCGCAGCCTTTGCATATTCGCCACGCGCCGCAAGGTAGAGCCCCAGGTCGCGCGCGCTTTCGATGGTTTTCGCCGCCTCCTTCCCCAGCGATTTCTCGCGCTGCTCCAACGCTTGGCGGTAGAGTGGTTCGAAGTCGGGCTGTTGCGCAAGCAGTAGTGCGATTAGCGCGCTCCAGGCCATCCTTCGCTCACCTTCCCGCTCAGGCTCTTGAGAAACTCGATGAGGGCGCGCTTTTCGTCCGCTGTCAGATTCAGCTGCCGCATTTCGGAATCGAGATTCGGATTTTCGCGGCCACCCTTGTCGTAGAAGTCCACGACCTCTTCCAGCGTGGCAAGGCTCCCATCATGCATGTAGGGCGCCACGCGCGCCACCTCGCGAAGTCCGGGCGTCTTGAACGCGCCGTTGGCCTGGCCTTGATCCGACAGCACCCCATTGCGCCATCCGGCGCCTGTGTTGTGGAAGGCCTCGTCGGTCAGATTCGCCCCCACGTGGCAGGCCACGCAGTTGGCCTTCCCCCGGAACAACTTCAACCCGAGTTGCTGTTGGCCGCTTAGCGCCGCGCGGTCCCCCGCTATGTAACGGTCATACGGCGAATCGCCCGCCAGAATCGAGCGCACATAGCTTGCCAGCGCTCGCGCTACGTCCTCGCGCTCGGCGGGCCGGCCGAACACCGCCTGCATACGCGCGCCTATCGACTCATTCGCCCGCACGCGCGGGACAATCTCACCCAACGGGAGGTCCATCTCCTTCGGATTGAGCACCGGTTGCAGCACCTGATCCTCAAGCGTAGCGGCGCGACCATCCCAAAAGAATGACTTACCCCAAGCGCGATTCAGAATGGGCGGAGTGCGGCGCGCGCTGATTTGGCCGCGCACGCCCACAGCGACTGGCTTGCCATCGGTGAATGCTTTCTCCGGCACGTGGCAGCCGCCGCAGGAGAGGGTGCCATCGCGCGAGAGTCCCTTGAAGAAAAACAGCGTGCGGCCCAGTTCGACGATCTCACGTGTGAGCACGTTCGCTTCCGGCGCGGGCACGTATGCGTCAAGCCCAAGCGGCACACGCAGCGTCTCGGCTTGCAGCGCCGCGGCGAGACTAGCGGCCGTGAACCAGCGGCGCAACCGCATGCTCCAGTACCCAGATTTCGGATTGCGTGCCGCCGGTTGTATAGGCAAGGGTCTTCCGGACGGGTTGCACGCTAAACGGACCGCCGTCGTATCGAATGGCCGGAGGCGGCTCGGGGCCGCTCAAGACGACTATTCTGCGCTCGCGCGTGCCCAGCAGATTGCCGGCGCGCCATTCAAGCCAAGTGACGTTTCGGGTGGGCCACTTTCCCGGACCCGCTTCGACGCGATCCTCATAGGCGCGCGCGACGAGTTCGCCATCGTGGCTAACGGCGAGAGCTTTCACTCCGGCGGTGCCGCGAACCACCGTCCCATCGGGCATCCAGTCGCCCGGTATGCCGCGATAGTCCACGGTTTCGTCGAAGGCCTCGGGTCGCACCATGCCGTCGATCACCCGCACCCGAAACAGACCCGAGCGGCCCTTTCCATCGCTGCCGGAAGCGAGCAGCCATTCGCCATCGGGCGACCACCGGAGCGACTCGACATGGGCGAGCTTGGCGGGCACGTCGCGCTCGGCGCCTGATTCCATATCGTGCACGACGATTGTGCGCGCCTGCAGTCCGAAGTTCTCGGCGCCGCGGCGCGAAAGATAGGCGAGTTGCTTGCCATCGCGCGACCATGCGGGCGCGGAGTTGCGGCCGGGCGTGCGCGTGGGGAGTTCATGTAGCTCGCCGGAAGACGTGGAGAGGACGATGTTCGTCGAGCCCCTGCGAAGACCGTAGAAGAGATCGCCCGCCGCCGTGACGCCCATCGGCAGGAACTGCTTGAGGTCGCGCTTCAACAGCCTGGGTTCACCCACCGCGCGGCCATCCTCGATGCGTAGCGCCCAGGCGTCCATCGTGCCGCTGCGATCGCTCGCGAATAGGATTTGTTTGCCGTCAGGCGACCACGCCGGAAAAAGGTCCTCGCCGGGCGACTCCACAATCTTCGTTTCGCGCGAGCCGTCCATGGCAAGCACGAAGATGTCACGCGGGCTCGGTTTGTCGCCGCCAAACGAGTCATACACGACCCATTTGCCGTCGGGTGAGACTTCCATCTTCTTCGGGTACACCCAGCTCAGCGATTTCAGCACGCGCACGGCGCCGGTTTCGGTATCGACGAGCGTTATCTGGCTGATGTTGTCCTTACGGAAGAAGAGCGTCAGGATCTGCTTGCCGTCGGGCGTCCATGAGGTCGGCTGTACAAAGCCCGACTCTTCGTTGCGGAAGAGCACGCGTGGTTCGCCGCCCGCCAGTGGGACCACCCGCAGATCGTAGAAGCCCGCTTCGTTGAACCAGGCATAGGCGACACGGGACGCATCGCGCGACGGCGCGCTGAAGTAGGCAAACTCTTTCGCCGCACTCGACGGTTTAGCGGTCAACCGTCGAAGTTTTCCGGCGGCGGTATCGAGCACGGCAAGATCGCCCGACACCGGATCGACACAAGTGACAAGACGGCCGTCGAGCGTCGGCGCACCGAGGACATTGGCGCCGGGCGCATTCCACACGACGCGCGCCGCGGGCTCGCCGGCGAAAGCGAGCGCCGAAAACAACATGAGAGCGTGCCGTAGCACGCTCTCATCGTATCTCGGTTGGCGATGTCCTACCAGCGGATGCGGCCCGTGTATTGGAACTGTCGGCCGTAGTAGGTGTTACGTTGACCGGTCACGCGCCCGAAGAGGGCGTTGTCCACGGTGAGGTTCGGGTTAGCGCCGTTGAACACGTTAGGCAGGTTATAGGATTCCATTTTGATCTCGAAGCCCACCCGCTCAGTGATCTTGAAGTCCTTGCCCAGCGTTACGTCGAGGCTCGTGATGCGCGGGCCCGTGAAGCCGGGCATCTGGAGCGGGTTGGTGCGGCGCGTGAAAGCGGGCAGGCGGGTGAACTTAGTCGTGTCGAACCAGCGGTCGCGCGTCGGGTTGTCGAGCTTGGGGTTGTCCGAAACAATGGCCGCCGGCAGGCGCAGGTACTCGCCGCTGATGTATTGGAAAATGCCGCTTATGGCCCAGCCACCGGCAATTGCATTGGCAATCCGGTTCATGGACGAGCCAAACTTGCGGCCTTTGCCGAACGGCAACTCATAGATGCCACCGACATTGAATTTATGGCGGTTGTTCGGGGATTCCTGCAGCGTCAGGTTGTTTTCGAAAGCAGCCACTCCATCCGGGTAGAATTCGTCGTTCTTCGCGCGATTGTAGTTGTATCCGACCAGGAAGTTGAAGCCGTTTACGAATGGCCGCTGCGCTTTCAACTGAATCGCCTGGTACCGCCGGTGCACACCCTCGGCGAACCACTCGGTAACGGCGTTGTACTGCGGATAGGGCCGCAGTAGGTCGTTCACAGCCAGTTGTGGCTGGTTGCGCAGCCCACCGGGGAACTTGTCGGGCGTGAGAATGCGATAGAAGGGGTTATCGACGCGGGTGTTGACGGCGTTGCCGAACTCGTAGCCATATCGCGGATCGATGTTGTTGAGATTTCTCTGATACCGCTGGTTGAAGCCGAAGTTCATGAAGTAGGTAGCGTCGAGCACGATCTGCGAGAAGATTTGCCGCTGGATGCTGAAACTGAAGCGCTCATTGTAGGAGGTGCTCAAGTTCTGGTTATAGATGATCGAAGTGATGGTGGAGCCAAGTTCGGTATAGCGGCCGAGGGTGGTTCCAACGGGCGGCGTAAGCGGGTTGGCGTTGTTCGGGAACGGGTCGGCAAAACGCGCTCCGGGGACGCCTTGAATCGTTGGCAGCACCAGCGTGTCTTGACTGAAACCGGGATAGGGCACAACGTCGTTCAGGTTGATGCCACCCTCGATGTCCACCGAAGGTTGGATCGCATAGCGAGCATAGCCGAACCGCAGCGACGTGCGGTCGCCCAGGCGGTACGCTATGCCAAGCCGCGGCAGAAACGTGTTCTTAGGCGAGTTGTACGCGCCGCCGGTGCCTGCATGTCCCCATGCGCCGTTGTAGGCAGGCGCCGTTTTGCGGATCGCCATCACAGCGGCCGGAAGTTGCGGAGCGTTGGCCCCTTGAAATTCGGGAATTGGATTGGTCAGATCGAGCGCCGTCGAAAGCCGGTTGTCGCGGTCGACGATCGGCGAATCGTATTCCCACCGGAGGCCGAGATTGAGGGTCAGGTTCTGGCTGACCTTGAAATCGTCCTGGAAATAGAAACCGTAGAAGTGATTGCGGGCGAGCAGGGCGGGGACGTTGCGGGCGCGCGAGTTGTCGCCCATGGCGCCCAGAAGGAACGTAGCCCACTGGTGGCCATTGCGGCCGACATTGGGATTCACGTACGTGTCGGCCGTGTTCGCCTCGGGGAAGAAGAACTGCAACGGCGCGGGAAGCGAGGAGTTACCGCGATAGCGCCGGTATTCGCCGCCGATTTTCATGTAGTGGCGGCCCACGTTCTTCGCCATTTTCCCCTGCCAGTTCCAGAAGTCGGGCGCCGAGAACCAGTAGCTGCCACGGCCGAGGTTGCCGCCCAATTGCAGGCCCGGGTAGTAAAGCACGGGCAGCGCCTTGGCGTAGCTGTCAAACCAACTAGGGTTGTTCGGCCAGAACGCGCTCAGGTTGGGGATTTCTGCTACGGCGTCGATGAATCGGTCGACCGGCTTATTGTAGGAACCGCGGAAATCGAACACCGTGTTCGCGTTCATCGTCCAAACGGCGTCGCCGGCGACTGTCAATGTGTTGCGCTCTGAGCCGCCGGTGGAGGCGGCGGGCGTTCCGGGCGGGTTCGGCGAGGTGACGTTGGTGTGGAATCGTGACACGCGGCCAAAAATTTTCCACTTATCGCTGATGTTCCAGTCCGTGCGATTGGTGTAGTTGTAGTATTCGTACACGCGGGCGATGGTAAGCCGGTAGTTGTTCACGCCAGAGGCATTGTCGCCGGGAAGGTTGGGCGCCCAGACGTCCTGCAGGAAGCGCAGCGCCGTGGGATCCATCTGCGCCTTGGGGATGATATTGCCCGCGAAAGGCATGCGCGTCACTTGGCTGCCGCTGGTCTGCGTGGTCCACGGATCGAAGATCGGCTTCATGCCGGTCTGGCCGGCGTTGACGAACATGGTCTGTGAAAAGTTGCCTTCGCGTTCGAGCGCGGTTGGTAGTGTGCGCACAATGTTCACCGGCTCGCGCAGGTTCTGGCCTTCATAGCTGAAGAAGTTGAAAACCTTGTTCTTGATGATCGGATTCCCGCTCGTAACGCCCCACACGTTGTGGCGAATGAGCGAGGGCGTAGGCGTCGTCGAGTCGGGGCGGGCGTTTAGCAGCGGGTTGCGGCCGAAGTAGTAGGCCGAACCGTGCCATTCGTTGGAGCCCGATTTCATCTGCAGGCTGACGATGCCGCCGGCCGAGTGGCCGTATTCGGCGTCGGTGGCGTTCTGTTGCACATTCAATTCGGAGACCGAGTCGATGGTAGGCACGTAATTGGTCTTCGGTCCCCACGTATTGGGTGAGCCGTCAACCAGGATGTCGTTCTTTAACTGCGTGCCTCCACCTACGTCCAGGCGCGAGCCAGCCCAGTGGTGGAACGGGCTCTGCTCGCCGGAGGTGGACGTGAAGGTCACCTGCGGGTCGAGTTGCAGCAGCAGGAAGGGATTGCGATGGATGATCGGCAGCGAGTTCGACATCTTGGTGTCGAGCGTCGTCTCCATAGTCGTCTTGTTGAACTGCACAGCGACGGGAGATTCTTCGACCCGGATCGTTTCACTGAGAGCTCCGATTTCCAGTTTGGCGTCGACAGTGACGTCCGAGCGCGTCTGCACGCGGATGTTCTCTTGCACGAACGAACGGAAGCCCTGCATTTCCACCTTCATCGAGTACATGCCGGGGCTGACGAAGTCGAACAGATAGGTGCCCTGATCGCTTGTTTGTTTGTTGGTCTCCACACCCGTGTTGATGTTGCGCAGCGCGACCGTCGCGCCCGCCACCACACTGCCGCTGGAATCACTCACTGTGCCGCGGACACTGCCACGCAGTTCCTGTGCGGCAAGCGGCGAGCTGAGAGAGAGAAGAAGCGCCACAGTGCACACGCGCACCGGCGTCACTAAAGAAAATGTCATGTCTACCCCCGTTAATTCAACGCAAACAGCTATGGGGGAGACTATATAACGAAATGGCCGCTGAGAAAAGCGGCGATGGCTGAATCAATCCAGATTTTCAGCGGATAGTCGATGCAAACGTGGTCAGCGGGCCGTTCGTGCAGCGAACATGAGCGCGACTGCAGCCAGCACCAGCGACTGAAACAGAATTGTGTCGAGTAACCAGGTCATGTGGTTCGAATAGTTCCTGCACCTTCAGTGCACACTTCGTACCAAACCAGTAACTGCCATGAACTGCCAGAGTTTAGCTCAAGCGGAGTTTCACCCACCCTGGCCCAATTGACACATAATTGGGCGACAATCCTCATCTTGGGCCACCCCGGCGGATCAAGAACTGAACAAATTCACTATTCTTGTTATGGTGCAAAAAATGCAGTCAAACAGGAAGAGGTTTATCAGCCATGGAATGTAAATCAGCCTTTACTTCACTCATGGTGGCTGTATTTGTTGCCGCCGTGTTCGTTCCATTCCTCTCCGCCACCGACGCGGAGGAAGCGGTCCCATTAATGCGCAGGGTGGAGCCAATGGTGGTGAAAGCGGGAGACACCGTCACAGCATTTGGGCAGGCCCTCGACCGGTCGAAGGTTGCCGATGTGATGCTGACCACAGATAGCAAGCAGATTCCGGTTGAAGTCCTAGAACAAACGGAGTCGTTCATCCGATTTCGCGTGCCAGCTGACCTGGGGCCGGGAAGATATTATCCGGCGGTCTTGATGATGAAGGAATCGATGGTGCTCGTACAGCCCGTCATCCTGACGATTGAGGCGGGTAAGAGGGCGCCGCAGCCAGAGCCAACGAAGTAGTTGAGTTCGTTCCTGCCAGCCGGTCGATGTTTGCCGGACTGGCCACGAAGGCCCCCCGCGATTCTGGCTGGCGCGGGGGGCCGCTTCTTACCCGCCGCCGGCTCATTTTTGTCCCCTCCGCTCTTTGCTCAAGGTGTGCCGCCGCTGGAGGCGATGAATGCGGTGTGGAAAACGTTTGCGGCCGAAGCGCCTCCCTCGCTAATCGGATAGTTTCCGCGCCAGTTTCCTCACTTCGGCTCGTAGCCGCTCCCGCAACGCTTTTGGTCCTACCACGTCGACGGTCGACCCGAGACCGAGCGAAACGAAGACCGCATGCTCCTCGCAATCGAACTCTACCCGCCAGAGCGCAGTGTCGCTCAGATCCTGCACGACTACCATCCACGCTCGAAGCCTCTCAGCGGTTCGCTCCGTCATGCGCAGAACAGCCGGATAGCGCGTCCATTCGCGCTCGAAGCTCTCGGTCGAAGCACGCCAGGCCTTGCCGAGATCGAAATCCATAGGCCGCTGGCAGGGCTCGTCGAGCACGCGTGCATTCGCGATGCGTGAGACGCGAAACGTGCGGAAACCGCGCTTGGTGGAGGCGTACAGATACCACGCGCTTCCCTTGGCGATAAGCCCCAGCGGATCGACCACACGCTCACTGCCCGCGATCGAGCCGCCAGCATAGCAGAAGGAGAGCTTTCGGTCGCGCGCGACGGCATCCTGCACGATTGGCAGCTGCCCCACATCCTCGGCCGCACCACGCCATCCCGTCGCATCCACATACAGGCGCTCCCGCATGGACGCCGCCCGCTGTCGCATGGCCTCGGGCATTGCCGCCACCAATTTAGACAATGCGCTTTCCGCCGCTGCGGCCAATTTCGCGTCACCCAAGGTACGTGGCTGCGCCATCAGCAGCGCCCGCAACTCGGCTTCATCCATCCCCGGCACCTGAGTGCGCCAATCCTCGTCCAAGTGCCATCCCCCTTGTGCTCCGCGCGATGCATACACGGGAACCCCCGCTACGCCGAGCGCCTCCATGTCGCGGTGAACTGTGCGCTCGGAAACCTCCAGGCGCTCGGCCAGCTCGCGGCCCGTCGTGCGGCGCTTGGCCTGCAGAATGAGAAGGGTACTGAGGAGCCGGTCCGCTTTCATAAAATAATCTTGCGTTTTTAATTATGACACTCCATGTCATATATGACGCCGCATTCTTTCCATATGAACCTCACCGACCTTTTCCTCGCAGAACTCGATAGAGAAGCCGCCGCCACGCGCCGTGTGTTGGAACGCGTTCCCGAAGGACGCCCTGACTGGAAACCGCACCCCCGCTCCATGACTCTCGGACGCCTCGCCGCGCTCGTGGCGGGCATGCCGGGTTGGATCGCCATGATGATCGAGACGGACGAGTTCGACTTCGCGCCTCCCGGCGTGACGCCGGACCACCCGGAGCTCGGAAGTGTGAAGGAATTAGTCGCGTTGCTCGATTCGAGCACCGCAAAGGCGCGCGAAGCGCTCTTGAACACAGACGACGACCACCTGCTGACCAACTGGAAGCTGAAGGCCCAGGGCCGCGTGGTTACCGAAGTGCCACGCTACCTGAACATCCGCGACGGAGTGTTCAATCACTTGGCGCATCATCGTGGGCAGCTTACGGTGTATCTGCGGCTCACAGAGTCGCGCGTGCCGGCGATCTACGGACCATCAGCCGATGAGCCGTTGGCGGCCTAAACAAGCGCACCGCTTACTGCGCTGCGCCGACGTCGTAGGCGTTTGTCGCCGTGAGCTTCACGCGAAACGTTCCGATATTGTTCTGCCAGTGGCGATTGTCGTTCACGGCCAAGTGAAGGCGTCCCGCTGGCAGACCCTTTCCTGAAAATTGCTTGCCCACCAGAACGACATCGCCCGCGGCGCCCACGCGGCCGACGACCGCACCGAATGGATGACCATCGACGAGATTGGTCTTATAGTTGGGTCCAGGTACCTTCAGTCCGTCGGCGTCGGACGCCCATCCATCGACATTCCAGGAGAGACGGACAAATCCGGTCGTCTGTGCATTCACTAGAGAAGCCGCGGACAGCACAACGCCCGTGTCGAGGTACTCGATCTGCGTCGAATGCCGGAGCGAATGCAGTTCGGCGTTGCGCGTGACCGTCGCTCGGCGAACGGCGAGCCTGCGCACTCGGCCCCAATCGACCATGCTGGCGCCGATCTTCAGCGGCATGCTTTGAATTTCCCCGCGCAACGCCTCACCTGAAGCCACGCGGATCAGCGACGCCTGACGGTCCAACTGGTCGGCGTCGCTGGGCATGACACGTTCGAACAGCCGGTAGAGTGGGCGCGGCTCGTGCTGGTCGGTGTCTTTGTAGGCCTGCAGTAATGGTGTCATCACCGGTAGGCCAATGGAAGTTAACTCTTCCACGGCTGCGTCGCGGTTGCGCCGTGCTTCGCTCCCGATGATCTCGTTCGTGTAGGCCTGAATCGCGTTGATGCCTGCTTCAATCCGTCCTGCTTCATACGTGGATGCGGGCCGTCCGGTGTGAATCGACAGGATGGACGAGAGTGGAATCGTCTTCATTGCGCCGTTTATCTTGACGGTGACACCAGCGAGCGACGCCGGGCCTTCCATTAGCTTGCCTTCCTGGTCGAGAGTCTGGATGGTCGTTTGTGCCGCGAGTGGGAGCGCGAGCGCGGCGGCGAATAGCGCGTAACGAAGCATGCGGTCCAGGATATACGGTATGCGGGCAGCTGAGCGGCCGGCCTCGTTAAAATGAAATGGATGACCGCCGCCGAGCATTTCTCTCAGGGCTGTACGCACGCCGAGCAAGGAGAACTCACCGAGGCGTTCGATCATTTGGAGCGTTCGGTTCGACTGGAACCGGACAATGCCGTGGCGTGCAAGCTGCTCGCGCGCCTTTCGCTATCGGTGGATGAGGTTCGTGCGTTTGTGTGCTGGTGCCACGAAGCCGCTCGCATCGATCCGCGCGATCCCGAACCGCACCTGATGATGGCCGAGGTGTTTGAGCGAACGAACCGGCTCAGGGAAGCGGCGGAAGCCCGCTACCGCGCAACTTCGCTGACGCAACCCAGCGAAGCCAGATAACCTTTGCGGAAGATCGGCGGGGCGCCCTTCATGTCGAGTTCAAAGGGAATCGTAAGGTCCTTGCCATTGCTAAGTTTCATCGCCTGGCCCGATTGGCCCTGGCGTGGGACCCAACTGAGCGTGTAGCGAGCGCCGGAACTTTCGAAGCGGTCATAGTCGCCAAAGAAGCGGAACGCCGACCACAGGCCGCTGTAGCTGATGAGGCCGATATCGCCGCCGCCGAGGTTACCGGAAAGTTGCGCACCGCCCGAGCCGGGCCAGGCGAAGTCGCGTGTCTCGCCGCCTTTGCCGGAACCCTTCAACGTTTGGCCGTCTAGTATGAGCGTGACGCCACGCAACCCTTCGGCGGGCAGTGCCTTCATGGAATAGTTCAAGCGGGGTTCGCGCGCCTCGCCCTTGTAGAATGCGTCGCGGAAGGCCATGATGTTGTTCAGATATTGCAGGAAGCGGGGGCTGACTGGGACTTTACTGTCTGCCTTCTGAATGTACAGGCTGCCCTGCTTGTCGATGTACTGTTTGAGGGTTGTCTGGTAGAACTGCTCAAGCCGCCCGTCTCCAGGGCGGAAGAAGGCGCCGAATTCGTCGAGAGACGCGTCGGTCTTCGAATCGGCTTTAAACGGATACTTGCTCGTCAGGCGCAATAGATCGTTGCACGCTGCTTTGCCCGCTGAATTCAGCTGCGCCGGGCCTAGCCGTCCCAGCAGCGCTTCGGCGTATTTGATGGGATCTTCCATCAACTTCTGCACCATGCTGTGCACGTTCCCATCGCGGTCGATGGTGAACTTTTGCGCGATCATGCGTGTGACTTTGTACGCGTTGGTGGCCTCGTTGAGAGTGGAGTTCACCAAGTCTTCGGGAATTTCGTTGCCGGTCGTTTTTGCGACGCGATCCATGGCCGCTTGCAAGCCCACGAGAGCCTGCACGTACGGCGTGTTGTTGTCGTTCACCACGCGGTCGTTGCAGGGAGCCTTCTCAACGAAGTGCACTGGCTGAAAGGGGTCCTTGACGTTGGCGCTGGCCGCGTCGGTATTGGTCGAAGCCACGCAGAACATCGCCAGCAGGAAGCTGGAATTGCCGGATAGCTGCCCGAGCTTGGTTGCCGCATCGGCGATGTTGGCGTAGCGCACCACTTGGGAGGCAGCCAAATAGGCGCGCCAGTTGTCGAGGAAATCCTTGTGATAGCGTGCGGTAAGCTGGGGCACGAGTGAGGCCGGATCGAGGCCGGCGACGGCACGGTCGCCCAGCACCCAGCGCTCGCCGCCGAAGAAGCGGCGCACGTTGCGAATGGCGTCATCCATGAATTTCCAACCGTTGGCGGTGAACGCGCCGAGCATGTCGCGATTATTCACCACCAGCGCAGCGGAGCCCGGGTATGACTTGTTGAAGTTTACGCCGGGGTTTTTGCGTGACGCCTCGGCGATCATGAATTGGTAGATGCTCTCCACGGCATTGAAGCGGGACAGATAGTCGCGGGCGTGCTCGACCGCTTCGCCATCATTTCTCTCTGAGAAGGGATTCTTGATTAGCAGCTCGTCGGAATAGAAATCAAACTGCCTCCGGGCCAACGTCATGCGTTCGGCGTCCACCTGGCGGCCCGCCGCCCAACGATCGGTGAGCAGTGGTGAAAGAAATTCGCGCGTGCTCTTGTCGTGGTGCGAAGTGGTGATCAGGTAAGCCTTCAACGTGTCGTAGGTTGGCCGGTACGCATCGTTCGGTCCGGGCGCAGCCGGCAGTTTTTGCAGCCAAGCGAGCAAGGCGGACTGGGTCGCGCCGAACATCAGTTTCGAAAAGCGGTTGAAGTAGAGACGGCGCGACGGCTCGTACATGTCGCTGCCGACATACAGACCCCAACGCAGGCGCCACGGCGCGCCCTCGCGTTCATAGCGCGAAAGCAGCTCGACGGACTGACGCAATGTATCGAGCCGCTGCAACGCATTGAGCGAAGGCAACTCTTGTCCCGCGCCACCCGATTCGCTAGCGGCAATACCACGCGCGGCTTCAATCACCTGGTTTTCGAGCGACCGGTTGCCGAAGTAGCTCACTGTTAAAGCGATCATCCAGAGGAAGAAGATGGCCGATAGTGCACTCACAGCCAATCGGCGTGTCATCTGAGCGCCGGCGCTGGCGCCGCTTGCACCCTGCGCCGTGCGGTCCTGCAGAATCACGTTCGAAAATAAATGGCCCAGGAAGATCCACTGCGGCACGCGCCGCGTGCGCACGCTTTGCGCCTGCGGCTGCGCCTGCTGCGGAGCATCAAGTCCAAGCGGATCGTCGACGAGCCCGCCGCGCCTAAGGGATGCGGGAGTCTCGGCCGCGCGGACGCCAACGTTCTCTTTCACCACTTTTGGCCGCACACCGCCGAAATAGAAGCCGCGCAGGAAAGGGCTGACGTGCAACTGGCTGGGCCGTGCCAGGTCCACGAGAAACCGCACCAGCGTCTGGCGCAATTTGCGAAACTCGCGCGGGAACTCGTAAACCGCGCCTTGCCGAATGGGATCGTGCTCGCGCTCGAGCATGGGTAGGCGCTTGTCACAGATGGAGTAGAAGAGGTCGTTGAAGGCGGCGGTGAGACGGCGCGATTCCGATTCGGCGTACACACCCACCGAGAGGCTGTCGCGAATGGGCAGCGTAGCGCCGACGACCTGCATCGCCTCTTCGTCGCTCAAATTGGAAACGAACTCGCCGAAGTAGCCCATGCGGTCCATGCGCGTGAATAGCACGTAGATGGGCAGCCGGATGCCAAGCTCTTTCGAGATCTCACACACGCGCGCGTTGAGATTGCGCGCCAGTCCGGTTAGGGCGTCCTCGGCGCCGCTGCGCAAGAACGCTTCGCCGTCCACGCACACGACGACAGCGCGCGGCGGCTGTGGCTTACGCGAGAAGAGCGCGCGCAGCCGGGAAGGCTTCAACCGCTTCACCAAACTCGCGATGCTGCCCGCGTCGCCGAATAGCTTGCCGCCCGCTTCGATGAACACCGACCTCTGCGCAAGCCACAGATTGGCTGAGGCGGTTGGCACTACGGTGTTGTCCTGGTACACCTGCCCGGCGAGCAGATCGGGCTCAACACCGGAGTGGATGATGGAGCTCGTCTTGGCCGAGCCCGACGATCCTAAAATAAACACGACCGGAAGACTGCGCACATTAGCGTCGGCACCCAATGGCGACGCGGCGAGCCGCTGTTCTGCGGCCTTGAACAGATAACTGACATCCTCTTCGGGCGCTACGCCTGCCGGCGCGCCAGCGGCTTGCTGCGCTTCCTGTTTCTTCCTTTTATTGCGCTCTTTCCACCATGTGCCGAAGCCCATGAGCGACATCAGCACGCCCATAACGAGGCTGCGCACGACGAGTTCCATCGGACCGGTGAGGCCTAATTTGCCAATCACCACCCAACTGGCGATGCCAACCAGGGCCACAGACATCGCCATTGCGAAGTAGCCGCTGAGTCCACCCATGATTTAGCGCGCCCCCCCGCCAGCGAGCGTTTCTACGGTCGATATGCCAGAACTCAAAAGGAAACGGTAGATGGCGAACAGCAGTATGGCGAATGTGCCGATTCCCGCGAGAACCCAACCCAGCCGTTTCACCCAGGGATCGTCCAGTCGCAGCGCGCCCGTCTCCTCCGGCAGCGCCCAACCCGGCGACCAGTCGGGCGGAGTTTTGCGAATGCGTTGAATCTTGTCGGCAGTTTGCATCATGAGCGAGCGCAACTCGCCGCGCGAGCTGATGCTGTACTTGCCGAGATAGCCGAGCAGCATGCTGAGGTAGTAGATCTCCAGCACGTCGGCGGTTTCTGTGGAATCGCGCCTCCCTAGCAGCTTGTTCAAGCTTTCAAAGAAAATCTCGCCGGCCACGTGGCGGCCGAACAACTCCTCCTGCAGAGGTTTGCGCACCCAATCCTTAAACACCGGCTGCCGCAGATTCAGAATCGACTCATCGAGAAACGCCACCACGGCGAAAACGCCCAATTGAATATCGGTGTCCACATAGCCGTGCGACTTTGCGTTCTGATCTGCCATGCGAATGGCTTGCAGGACCTGCGCGCGGAACTGCTCGGCGTCATGCACTTCCTGACGCCCGCTGCGCAGCCGGATAGCTGCCGTGAACAGCTCCTGGAAAATGAGCGCGAGGTTCTCCGTCTTCGCACCGGCCATGGTCTCTACTATCTGTGCCATCGTTCGCCCTACGATTCCAGAATCACCGTCAACTCGATTTGCGGATCGGGCAACTCGCCCGGGACATAGACTCCGAACTCACGCGACTTTATCATGTGATCCCAACATGGGCCAGACTTGTCGACGATGAAATATTGATACTCCACTTTGGCCTGGACGGCGGGAGGCGGTACGCTGATGTGGGTCAGCGTCAGGCCCGGCAATGCCCGTTCGACGAGCTTGGGAAGAAATTGCATCGAACAGATTTTCACCAGGCGCGCCGCGGCATGGATCACATCGGCCTCGCCGGTTTTGGGGCAGTAGATGCCGAAGACCCACCGCGACCGGTTGAGCGTGCGCTCATCGAGAATCCGCGATTGCCAGAAATAGCGCGCCACCTGTTCGAGGGCGAAACGAACCGTGTTGCTGGGCACCATCAGTTCGAGGTGCTGGCGGATGTGGAGATCGAGATGCTCAAAACAGTCGGCCAGCCGCAGGTGGTCATAGCGTGGTAATTGCGACGGGTGGCTTTCGATGGAAAACGTGCACAGTGCTCCGGCCAGCCGCGAAAGTTCGACGAACAACTCCTCCGGATGCGCGCGCTTGGCCGCCGCCAAATGGCGCAATGGACCTACCGACGCGTTAAGACAATGGAGAAACCACGCGTTGGCGATACCCTCCGAGGAAAAGCCGCTCACCGTTTGTTGGGCCAGATCTTTCGGCCGCGCAACCCCTTTGCACTTCTCTTCGAGCAGGTCGATCAACCGCCGCACCATCAAGGCGAGCGCGGGCGAACCCTGTATGGTGAGCAGAGGCGGAATGAACTTTTCGTCGAAAGCGAACGAACCCTTGCCGTCGCGCCGTACGCGAGCCACGGGCATACTCACATATCCCGTGGCATCTTCGGTCTCAAGCAGAAAACAGATATTCTTCCGTCCCAAGGGTACGGGCTTTTCATCGCGGCCCGTATTTTCGTCGGCGAGAGCGGAGGCGACGGAACGGTAGCGGAGCAGACCCGTTTCCTCATCCAAAACGCAATTGGGACCCTCTGCTCTTAATTCGGGAACGGCCAGATAGAGGTCCACCTGGTCCTGCATTGCCGGAAACAGATCTTCCAATTTGCGCGGAGCCGGCAGCGGGTCGAGCTCTGGCATGTGGAAGCCCAAGCCGTCGGCGAACAAACCGCGGGCGTGGACCATCGCCAGCGTTCCATTGCGCAGGGCCTCGCCATCCAATTGATACCCGGCAAAGCCGAAGGGCTCAAACTGCAGGCTGGTTGTGTGGAATTGGACCGAATCTTCGAAATAGCGGTTTTGCGCCTGGAAGTGGTGCGGACCCAGATGCATGCCCTCTGACCATACGACTCGCGACAGGTTTCTCATGCCATCCGTCAGTCCACGCCCTTGCCTCTTCCGTTGACATCCCCGCCCGGCATGTCATCATGATACTACGCTAACTTTGGGAAGCCGTTTGAAAATGAAGGCGTTGGAGGAAAAAGGCCGGGCCTTGCCCCTCGGTCCGGTGAGAGAAGTTGGGCGATCATGAGCTTCTACAAAAAATATGAGTTGCAACGTCTCGCTCATGAGGGTGAGGCGAAGGTGTTTCGCGCCACCCAGACGGCGACCGGCTTGGAAGTTTTTCTTCACGTTTTTCCGGTGAACGACACCACCCGAGACCTGGCGGCCGAAGTGCAGCGCCGGCTTGCGGCAGGTCCGGCACACGACCTGTTGGAGACCGGGGAGTTTGCCGGCGCGATCTATGTGGTCACATCGCTGGACGATGCAATCCGGGACCTGCGAGCGTACCTCCAGTCCCACGCAGCGGGCGCCATGGCGCCACCTCCTCCGGCACAGTCGCCCGAGCCCTTTTGGATCGCACCACAGCCATCCTCTCCGCCCGTACCCACGCCTGCGCCACCTGTCCAGTCCGCGCCGCCACCTCCACCGCCAACCCCGGTTCCGCCAGTCCAGCCGCCACGATCATCCGTTCAAAACCATCCCACTGTCCACGGCCAGGAGGCAACGCCGACGCCGGTCGAAACGAGACGCAGGCGCCGTACAACGGAGATCATTTCGCACGGCACAGTAACGGTGGGGAAAGGGCCCGCCGAATCGTCGAAATCGGAGCCAGGGGAATTCACCAGGATTTTCTGCGATGCTCCGCCCGCGAAGCCGCCAGGGCCGCCACTGTCGCAAAGCCCTTCGGCGCCACCGCCGTTCCCGCCAGTTTCCACCGAGCCAACGCCTCCACCCATGCATGCCCCGGCATCTTCCGGTCCAGGAGAATTCACGCGGCTGTTTAGCGGCCAGCCGCAGACGCCGTCAGGCTCATCGTTCACGGGGATGCCGCCACAGCCGCCTGCCCAGCACACTTCGTCTCCTTACGGCGCACCGCATCCGCCGCAACAGCCACTCCCGCAGCAACAGGTGCCGCCCGCGCCGCGTGACCAGGAGATGGCCGAGTTTGAACGAATTTTCGGTCCCGCGGGCGGGCGTCCCTTCCCCGCCGATGAAGCTCCAGCGAAACCGCCTCCGGCTTCTACCAGCCCACTTCCTTCTTGGCCAAAAGCGCCACCACATCCGTCGCCGCAGGGTTATCAGCAACCGCCTACATCGCAGCACGGCGGCGGCGAATTCACGCGTTTTTTTGGCAACAATTTCAGCGGCGACCCGATCGATGTTGAACGTGAGCAAAAGCGCGCAGCCGCCGAGCCAGTTACGCCGCCACGGCGCCCGTTTCAAAAAGCGAGCGAGTTCACCCAGATGTTCGGTCCTGGCGCGCTGGAATCGGGCGCACCGTCTCCGCCGCCGCCACGATCCACGGCTAACTGGGCGGACCAATCCGGGGCCTACTCGGTCTTCGATCCCCGGTTGAACACGCCGCAGCCCAACACGCGCCGCAGAACTGCCGATATGACCCAACAGGTAGGTCCGAGCGAGTACACGCGCATGATTAGCGGAGGAGGCGCTGGCGTGCCTGGCGCTGGCCTCAATCAGGATTCTCCAGCCCTGAAGAGCGGACCCATGGCGCCCGTGAATCCTAAGCAGGTTCCCGGTCAGCAGGTGTCGGCGGCGCCGTCCAAAGCCGGTCAAATTGGTCTCTACGTCGCCATCGGCGGCATCCTGATCGCGTTGATCGTCGCGCTTGTGCTACTGCTGACGTCGAAGTAGGATCGCTTGATTGAAGGGCGCCCAAGCGTTACCGCGCTGCGTGCCGCCACCTATCGCGCGCAGCACCAACTGCTCGACCGTCCGCTGGTATTCGAGGATCCGCTCGCCGCGCGGATACTCGCGCCCACCGGGCCGATGCAGACACCGCGTTTGACGGCCGTTCGCGCATTTGCCGTGGCCCGCAGCCGCTTTGCCGAAGACAAGCTGGCGGCGGCTCGAGTTGAGGGATTCACGCAATACGCAATTCTTGGCGCCGGGCTCGACACTTTCGCCTATCGCAATCCCCAAGCAAGCCTGCGGGTCCTGGAGATCGACCATCCGTCGACGCAAGCCTGGAAGCGAACGTTACTTGCCGACGCCGGTATCGCAATTCCTGCCACGGTGACCTACGTGCCTGTCGATTTTGCCAGGCAGCCACTTGAGGAGGAACTTCTGCGGGCCGGTTTCGATGCTTCGAAACCCGCGTTCTTCTCATGGCTCGGCGTGACGCCTTATCTCGAAGAGGCCGCCGTTTTGCAGACCCTGGCCGCGATTCACGCACTGCATCCCGGCAATCGAATCATATTCGACTACATGATTCCGAGATCGGATTTGAGCTTCCGCGGCAGCTTGGCCCATTTCTTCATCTCGCGCTACGTGGCGTATTTGGGCGAGCCCATGAAGTCGGGCTTTACGCCCGAAGGAATGCGGGCACATCTTCTCGCCATCGGCTTTCGCGACGTCGAAGATATCGATTGCCCGCTGTTGAACGCCCGTTACTTCGATGGCCGCGCTGACGGGCTGCGCGTGGCAGGGCGGTTGGCGCGAATTGTGACAGCATCCGGCTAACTGGTAACTGGCAGCACAATGATCAGCTCGGCTTCGGGATCGGGGAAATCGCCGGGGATGTAAGCGGCGAAGTTCCGCGCGCGGCCGATGGCCTCCCACGCCAATCCCGCCTGACTGAGGCTGAAGTATTGGTGATGCAGCTTGACGGGAATCGATGTCGGCGGCGACGGCATGTGCGTCAGCGGTACTCCGGGCAAGGCTTGCCGCACCAAGTGTTCGACGTGAGTTGCCGAACAGACCTTTACCAGGTGCGGAACCTTCTGGATCAGTTCGCCTTCATTGAGGCTCGCCTTGATCGCCAGGTACATCTTCGTGCCTTCGAGAAAGCGGTCTTCAAAAATGGATGCGGCGTATATCGAGGGTCTAATCAGCTTCAATGAAAGCGAGACGAAGTTGCTCGGCACGACTGTTTCGAGCAAATGCCGCAGCACCTCGTCAAGTTTGCGGAAGCAAGTGCCCAAATCCTCGTGATCGTACGAGGGCAGATCGCGCGGCTGGATCTCAAGCGAAAAGGTGGTCAGCGTGGCCGCGAGTGACGTCATCACGGCGAACAACTCTTCGGGATGACCGCCTTTTGTGCCGAAGATGTGCCGCACCGTCGGGAAGTGCTGATTGATGGTGTACAGCAGCCAGAAGTTGGCGATATCGGCGGTGGTGAACTCGGCCAGGCTCTGATTCTTCTGGCGGCGCATGCCGCTGAGCATTCCGCTTTTGGCCGAAAGTACCTCGACGAAATGGCGGGCAATTCCAGTCAGATAATCGCTCGCGCCTATGTCGAGCAATGGCGGCACGAAGTCCTGCGTCAACTCGAAATTGTCGGCCGCCGTGCGCTTGACGCGTGCCACCTTCATCGCAAGCGTTCCGCGCTGCGGCTCACCTTCCACCAGCAGCCGGAAGTTCTTACGTGCGAGTTGCACCGGCCGCTCATTGGCGCCCGTGTTCTCATCGCGCACCACGGCCACTTCGGAAAGATAACGGGTGTCCAGACCCCGCTCCGGAGACGAGAGATTCACGCCACTGGTGCGGTAGTTGGGAATAGCCAGGAACACATCGAGTGTGTCCTGATCGGCGGAGAAATATTCGCCCAGTGCCTTGGCTCCTGGGGCCGGATCGGCAGCGGGAATGTCGAAGGGCAAGCCGTCGGCGAACAGGCCTGACGCCGTGTGGACCACGAGATTTCCCGACGCCAGCGCCTCCTGGTCAAAAACCAGTTTGCGGAAGCCCCACGGGCGGAAGTGCAGCGCCTCGGCGCGAAACCCGAGCAGGCTCTCGATGTAGCGGTCCTGGACCTGCATGTGCTGCGGTGTCAGGAACGTACCCTTCGACCAGATCACCGGCTGCAGGATGCGCATGTGCTCTCACAGTTTACTCCCAGCGCCCGCGGAGGCGCTGTGGAGGCTGCGCAATAGACTGCCAGCGCACCAGTCGCACGACGTCACGATTGCGCACGGTGACCAGCGGCGTCAGGCCGTGATCCAGCATGTGTTCCGCCGCGCGCTCGTTAATCCAGGCCTCGGTCGACGGTGCCGCCACGGCGTCGGCCCCGCGTCCCTGCACAAACACAGGCATTCCGTCTGCGCCGAGCATGCTTTCCGGGCGCATGTCCCAACCTTCACGTTCGAAGGCCTCGCCGAGCAGTCCGGCACAGAACGCCGCGCTGCTGCCCCACACATAGTCGGCTGGGTCGAATCGGTCCCCAGCTTCGCGCAGGCCGTCGACATCGCTCGACAATCCGCC
>Ga0075421_100001600_pt1 | contig 26646 bp, 22 predicted proteins | sample SoiMetdeltSBSDD5_FD_75292 | JGI IMG/M metagenome (GOLD analysis project Ga0075421, IMG submission 75292) | Bulk soil microbial communities from a Populus tree surrounding site in Tennessee, USA - Soil MetaG P. deltoides SBSDD5 | ecosystem: Environmental > Terrestrial > Soil > Tree plantation... | reverse complement strand
GTTCGCCTGCGGGCCGCCAGGGTTCGAGCACCCGCAGCAGGTAGTTGAGCGTGACCCGAAGGTTGTTGGCGGCGGACCGCTCGTCGAGGTCGGGCCAGAGCGCGGCGGTGACGTCGGCCCGGGTCGTGGCCCGATGGCCGACGAGGTACGCCAGCAGCATCCGCACCCGCTCCCGGCGCAGGTCGGGGTCGGCGACCTCCGGACCGTCGGGCCCGTCCCGGCGCAGGTCGAGCGGCCCGAGCACCGCGAGGTACCGGGCCTCGGGCGGGGGACCGGGTACCGCCGCCAGCAGCGCCCGAGCCGGCTTGGCCTGGTCGTCGCGGCCGTCGCCTTCCGCCCGGGCCCGCACGACCTCCCGACCGGCCGGGCCGAGGGCGTCCAGCAACGCCGGCCCCTCCGGCCGGCCCGCGGCGGCCAGGCCGACCGCGAGGTCGGCCGCGAAGCGGACGGGGAGCGTGGCCCGCACGACCTGCAGGTCCGGCAGCGACAGGTCGCGCAGCTGGTCGACCTGTCCGGCCCGGGCCGCGACAGCGCCGGCGGAGAGCCGCACCGGTAGGTCGAGCCGCGCAGAGGGCGGGCAGCCGTCCCAGTGTTCCCGGGTCTCGGGGATCAGGACGTAGCTGAGCGGCAGCATGCCCCGCCACGTCCGGCGCAGCACCCCGCGGTCGAGGCCCTCGGCGGCGATGGCGCCCCGGACGAGCGCGGCGGCCCCCGACTCGTCGCCCTCGGCCAGCAGCACCGTGGCAGTCGTGAGCGCCCCGATGGCCCCGAGGTCCGACCCGTCGTCGAGGTACGAGCGGGCCGTGGCGACGTCACCCACGTGGGCGAACCCGGCGGCCGCCGCCATCCGGGTCAGGCGGCGGTTGTGGGCCACGCCGGCGGAGGACTGCAGCTCGACGGCCCGGGGGAGCATGGCCAGCGCCTCGTCGACCCGCCCCACGGCCGACAGCGCACCGGTCCGGAGGGTCTCGACGATCGCCCGCATGACCGGGTCGGCGCCCGTGTCGATGCCGTCGAGCAGCTCGAGCGCCGCCGCAGGCCGGCCGGTCGACAGGAGGATGCGGGCCTTCAGCCACTGGGCCGACGCGGTCCAGCCGGCGTCGAGCACCCCCGGCTCGATGCTGTCCATGGCCGCCAGCACGCCCTCGTCGTCCCCGCCCAGGTCGGCAGCGACGGCACGCCCGAAGGCGGCGAGCCCCTTGGCGAGCGGGTGCCCGGTCTCGGCCAGCTCGTTCACCCGGATGGCCACGGGCACAACCACCGCCAGATCCTGCCGCCACCACGCCACCCGCCCGAGCTCGGCGAGCCCGGCGAGCTCGGCATCGACGTCGTCCTCGGCCCGGCAGCGCTCGATGGCGTGCTGCAGCGGCTCGGCGGCGTCGGCCGGGGCGGTGAAGGCGGCGTGCATCCCCGTCGCCAGGCTGCCGGCGGCCGTGGCCCGGACGTCGTCGGGGGTGGCTGCCAGCCACCGCCGCAGCTGGCCGGACGTGGGTCGATCGCTGGCGAGGCAGGCCGCTCGCAGCACGCCCGGCGCGAGCCCCCAGAGCGACGCCTCGACCACGAGCCCGTAGGCGTCGTCGTAGCGCCCCCGCTCGACGAGGTGCTCGACGGCGCCCAGGCGCACAGCAGCCCGATCGACATCGGACAGGCCGATGCCCTCGACGGAGCGCCACAGGGCATGGGGCACGCGCCAGCCGTCGTCCCCCACTGCCACGAGTGGCACGCCGTCGAGCGCCTGGCCCAGGTCGACCGGGCGGCCGAGCGCGGCCGCAGCCAGGTCGTCATCAGCGCCGCCGAGGTCGCACACGACGGCGAGGACATGGCGGCGCTCGGCACCGAGCGGCTCGAGGACCTCCTCCCAGACGTACGCCCCGGCAAGGTGGCGCTGCACGCTGGCCGTGAGCTCGGCCATGGCGGGCCAGCCCCCGGTGTCGTGGAACCGGTCGGCGTCGACTCCGCGGCGGGCACCGAAGGCGGCCAGCTCCTCGTCGGAGAAGCGCAGCTGGTCTTCTTCGACCACCAGCGCCGCGCCCTGTGTCCGCAACCGGGTCAGCGCCACCGGCGGGTCGGTCCGCCCGGCCAGCACCACGTGGGCGTTGGCCGGCAGGTGGTCGACCAGGTCGCCCAGCCACCGCGCGCCGTCCGAGCCCGGCGGGAGCAGGTGCACGTCGTCGAGGATCAGGCAGACGGCGGTGGGCGATCGCTGCCACAGGGCATCGGCGATCGCCAGTGGATCGGCGCCCAGGTCGTCGGCGGTGCCCAGCGCACGAGCGACAGCTCGCCCGAGGCCGTCGCCCTCCGCGTCGCGGGCCTCGACCCCGACCCAGACGTCTTCGCCCCGCGGCGCCAGCAGGTTCTCGGCCACCGCCTGGCCGAGGAGGGTCGTCTTGCCCAGACCGGGGCCGCCCACGATCGCCACCACCGACCGCTCCCAGCGTCCCAGCAGGGCGCGGAGCAGCCGCGGCCGGGTCAGCAGGTCGAGCCGGGGCGTGGGCGGCGCGAAGCGGAACGAGCTGGGCATGGGCGGCCCAAACCTACGGGGACGACCCGCTTCGCGCTCGCTAATGCGCCCTTCGGATGCTGCGGCCCAGAAAGGAGGGCCGCCCGATGGACACCCGGCTCGACGAGATCGCCGATGGCATCTACCGCATCTCCACCCACCTCGCCGACGCAGTGCCGGCGCACGGTGGCCTGACCGTCAACCAGTTCCTCGTCCTGGCCGACGAGCCGCTGCTGTTCCACACCGGCCTGCGTTCGATGTTCCCGGCGGTCGTCGCCGCGGTCGCCCGGGTCCTGCCGGTGCCTCAGCTGCGCTGGCTGTCGTTCGGCCACGTCGAGGCCGACGAGTGCGGGGCCATGAACCTCCTGCTCGCAGTGGCGCCCCGAGCCGAGGTGGCCTTCGGCGAGCTGGGTTGCCGGCTCTCGATCGACGACCTCGCCGATCGCCCGCCCCGCCACCTCGCCGCCGGCGAGGCCATCGACCTCGGCGGCCGCCGCGTCGTCGCGGTCCCGACGCCCCACGCCCCCCACAACCTCGAGGCCCAGGTCCTGCTGGAGGAGACCACCCGCACCCTCCTGTGCGGCGACCTCTTCACCCAGCTCGGCCAGCGGCCGCCGCTGGTCACCGACGGCGACATCGTCGGCGCCGCCCTCGACGCCGAGGCCGTCCTGGCGAGCGCGCCACCCGGGCCCGCGGTCCCCACCGCCCTGCGCGGGCTGGCGGACCTCCGGCCCCGGACGCTGGCGACCATGCACGGCGCCGCCTACGAAGGCGACGCCGCGACCGCCCTCACAGATCTGGCCGACGCCTGGCAGCGCCGGTTCGACACCCCCACAGACAAGGAGACAGGACAATGACCACACGAGCGCTCCGGACGGCCCTGGCGGCTGCGGCGGTCCTCACGCTGGTCGCCGTCGGCTGCGGCGACGATGACGACGCCACCGGTGACAAGGCGGCCAGCTCGGCGGAGAACGGCGGCGGTTCGGGTTCGGGCGCGGACGACACGGCGTACTGCGAGGCATCGCTCGCCGTCGAGACCGCGCCCGAGCCCGACATCGACTTCCCGACGGCCACCGAGGAGGAGATCGCGGCCGGACTCAAGACCTGGGCCGACGAGACCCTGCGGCCACTGGTCGAGGACGCGGTCGCAGCCTCCCCGGCGAAGATCAAGGCTGACGCCGAGATCATGCAGGACGCCCTCGAGCAGATGGCGGCCGGCGATCCCACGGCGTTCGACGTCCCCGACGTCGTCGCCGCCGCCAACCGGGTCCACCAGTACGACCTGGACACCTGCGGATGGGAGTCCCACGACGTGTCGGCGACCGAGTACACGTACGCCGACCTACCCGAGGAGCTCCCGGCCGGCGTCACCAGCTTCGAGTTCAGCAACGAGGGCAAGGAGGTCCACGAGCTGATCATCGCCCGCAAGAACGACGGTGTGACCGACAGCGCACAGGACCTGCTGGCCCTCCCCCAGGAGGAGGCGATGCAGAAGGTGACGCTGCTCGGCAGCCCGGCCTTCGCCACCCCCGGGGACGGCGACTACAAGGTGGTCGACCTGGAGCCCGGCCAGTACGTCGCCGTCTGCTTCATCCCCAAGGGGATGACCGACGACAACGGCCCGCCTCCCGACGGCCCGCCCCACTTCACCATGGGCATGTTCGCCGAGTTCACGGTCACCTGACCTGACCCGGCGCTGATCCCCCAGCTCCCGGCGTCGTCGCCCTCAGCCAAGGGCGACGACGCTGCGGAGCACTTCGCCGCGCTCCATCCGGGCGAACGCGGTCTCGACCTCGTCTAGCCCGATCGTCTCGCTGACGAACCGGTCGAGCGGCAGCCGGCCCTGGAGGTGGAGGTCGACCAGCAGGGGGAAGTCGCGGCTGGGGAGGCAGTCGCCGTACCAGCTGGGCTTGAGGGCGCCGCCTCGGCCGAAGAACTCGATCATGGGGATGTCGGGGAAGCGCATGTCGGGGGTGGGCACGCCGACCTGGACGACGGTGCCGGCGAGGTCACGGGCGTAGAACGCCTGCTCCAGCACCTTCGGGTGGCCGACGGCCTCGACGCAGACGTCGGCGCCGAGCCCGCCAGTCGCCTCCCGGATGGCCTCGACGGGATCCGACTGCGAGGCGTCGACGGTGTGGGTTGCGCCGAACTCCTTGGCCCACTCGAGCTTCCGGGGGTCGAGGTCGACGGCGACGATGGTGGTGGCACCGGCGAGCTTCGCCCCGGCGATGGCGGCGTCGCCCACTCCGCCGCAGCCGAACACCGCCACGGTGTCGCCCCGCTGGACGTTGCCGGTGAGCATCGCGGCGCCGAGGCCGGCCATGACGCCGCAGCCGAGCAGGCCCGCAACCGTCGGAGGCACCGCGGGGTCGACCTTGGTGCACTGGCCGGCGGCCACGAGGGTCTTCTCGGCGAAGGCCCCGATGCCCAGGGCCGGAGCCAGGGGAGTGCCGTCGGCGAGCGTCATCTTCTGGGTCGCGTTGTGCGTAGCGAAGCAGAGGTGGGGCCGACCCTTGCGGCACGCCCGGCACTGCCCGCAGACCGCCCGCCAGTTGAGGATCACGAAGTCGCCGGGAGCCACGTCGGTGACGTCGTCGCCGACGGCGGCCACGATGCCGGCCGCCTCGTGGCCGAGCAGGAACGGGAAGTCGTCGTTGATGCCGCCCTCCCGGTAGTGCAGGTCGGTGTGGCAGACCCCGCACGCCTGCACGTCGACCAGCGCCTCACCCGGCCCGGGATCCGGTACGAGGATCGTCTCGATCTCGACCGCCGCCCCCTTGGCCCTGGCCACTACGCCCCGCACCTGGTGCTGCCCCATCGCTCGTCCCTTCCTCCGCCGCCCGCTGCTTCTGCGCCGAACCTTAGAACGGTGGGCTGACGGTTCACCGTGTCTCGCTCACCGTCGTGGTGCAGCCGGTGCGGGCGAGGGCATCGAGGAAGGTCGTGGGTTCGAACGCGACCTCGGGGGCGAGCACACCCGGGCCCGAGACGTCGCCTCGCAGGAGGCGCCGGGCGGCCTCGGCCGCCGGGGCCGCGGTGGAGACGACCCCGCCGCCCAGGCCCCACCCTTCGTGCGGGACCGTCACGGCCGCGGCCCGCACGGTCGTCCCGTCGCCGACGGCGTCGACGAGGTGGACCGCCGTGGTGTTGGCCGACGGCGGCACCGTGGCGCCGCGGCGGGCCAGGGAGGCCAGGAGCACACGACGGGGCACGACCGTGGTGCCGTCGCCCAGGGGCAGGGGCTCGAGGTCGGCCAGGCCGAAGCGGGCGAGCAGCTCGACCCGGTCGGCCAGCGCCGGCGCCAGGGACAGCCGGAACGACACCTCCTGCACCCCCGGGAACGATGCCGGGAACGTCGCCAGCTCCGAGTGGAGCGTGTAGACGGACTCGCGGGGGCCGATCGGCGTCGGGAAGTCGACGATGCCGCCGGAGGTCAGGGCGTCGACCTCGCCCGCCTCGCCGTCCCGGAGGACCACGGCGGGCAGCGTCAGCTCGTCGAGGATGGTCTCGATCGCGTAGGGCGCTGCGAGGCCGGTGTGGCCGGGCGGGGTCGGGTCGGTGGCGGCGGCGGCCACGTGCAGCGCCTCGACGGGACGGTCGAGGCGACGGCCGGCGAGCGCCGCCAGGAGGTTGGTCTTTCCCGGGCTCGCCCCCATGCCGACCACGGCCGTCAGCCCCGCGCCCACGAAGCGGTCGTGCAGGGTCAGCTGGCGGAGGGTCGTGTGGTACAGGCCGCCGAGGTCGACGTAGTGGCAGCTCGCCGCCAGCGCCCCCTCCATCGCCGCCAGGTTGACCCGGTACGACGCAGCGTTCACGAGCACCTCGGCGGACGCGTCGGTCAGCGCCTCGGCCAGGGCATACGGGTCCCGGGCGTCGACCGCCACGACGTCGCCCGCGGCCGCGAGGTCGAGCGGGCGCACCTGCACCGGCTCGACCCCACTGCCGTCAACCAGGTCCCGGACGATGGCCGGGCCTATGGTTCCCGCGGCCCCGAGGACGGCGACGGCAGCTATCGCTCCACCCGCGCCCAGGCTTCGGACAGCACCGCCCGCAGCGTCGCCTCGATCTCGTCGAACTGCTCCGGCCCACACACGAGCGGCGGGGAGAGCTGGACCACCGGATCGCCCCGGTCGTCGGCCCGGCAGATGAGCCCCGCCTCGAACAGCCGCGGCGACAGGAACCCGCGCAGCAGCGACTCGCTCTCCTCCTCGGAGAAGGTGGCTCTCGTCTCCCGGTCCTTCACCAGCTCGATGGCGTAGAAGTAGCCGGCGCCCCGCACCTCGCCGACGATCGGGAGGTCGGCGGCCAGCCCCTCCAGCCGCCCCCGCAGCTCGCCCTCGTGCGACCGTACATGGGCGAGGAGATCGTCCTTCTCGAAGATGTCCAGGTTCGCCATCGCCACCGCGCAGCTGACGGGGTGGCCGGCGAAGGTGAGCCCGTGGGTGAACGAGGCGCTGCCCGACAGGAACGGCTCGGCCAGGCGGTCGCTGCAGATCATGGCCCCGAGCGGCGAGTAGCCGGAGGTCAGCCCCTTGGCGCACGTGATGATGTCGGGCTGGTAGTCGTAGCGCTCACACCCGAACATGTAGCCGAGGCGGCCGAAGGCGCAGATGACCTCGTCCGACACGAGCAGGATCCCGTAGCGGTCGCAGATCTCCCGGACCCGGGCGAAGTAGCCGTCGGCCGGCGTGAAGCAACCTCCGGCGTTCTGCACCGGCTCGAGGAAGATCGCCGCCACGGTCTCCGGCCCCTCCCGCAGCACGACGGCTTCGATGTCGTCGGCGCACGCCAGGGTGCACGCCGGGGCCGAGGCGCAGAACCGGCAGCGGTAGCGGTCGGTGTTGGCGACCTTGAGCGCGCCTGGCACCAGCGGCTCGAACGGGGTGCGCAGCGCCGGGATGCCGGTGATCGACAGCGCACCCATGGTGGTCCCGTGGTAGGCGATGTCGCGGCTGACGACCTTGGTGCGCTGGGGCTGGCCGATGGCTCGGAAGTACTGCCGGGCCAGCTTCCACGCCGACTCGACCGCCTCCGAGCCGCCGCTCGTGAAGAACACCCGGTTCAGGTCGCCCGGCGCCAGGTCGGCGAGCCGGGCGGCGAGCGCGATCGCCATCGGGTGCGCGTAGCTCCAGATCGGGAAGTAGCCGAGCTGCCCGGCCTGCTGCGCCGCGGCCTCGGCCAGCTCGCGGCGACCGTGCCCGACCTGCACGGTGAACAGCCCCGACAGCCCGTCGAGGTAGCGCTTGCCGTGCTCGTCCCACACGTACGGGCCCTCGCCCCGCACGATGACCGGCACCTCGTGGTCGGCATAGGACGAGAGCCGGGTGAAGTGCATCCAGAGGTTGCGCTTGGCCCGGTCCTGCTGCTCGCTCATCTCGTACCCCACGTGTAGGTCTGCTTGCTGAGCTTGAGGTAGATGAAGCTCTCGGTCTCACGGACCCCGGGCACCGAGCGGATCTTGTCGTTGACCAGCGCCAGCAGGGCGTCGTCGTCCTCGCACACCACCTCGCACAGCAGGTCGAACGAGCCGGCCGTCATGACGAGGTAGTCGATCTCCGGGATGCCGGCCAGCTTCTCGGCCACCCGGCGCAGGTCGCCGTCGACCTTCAGCCCGATCATCGCCATCCGCCGGAAGCCCAGCCGCAGCGGGTCGGTGACCGCCACGATCTGCAGGGTCCCGTCGTCGACCATCTGCTGGACCCGCTGGCGTACCGCGGCCTCGGACAGCCCGACCGCCTTGGCGATCTTCGTGTACGGCCGGCGCCCGTCCTCCTGCAGCTGCTCGATGATCGCCTTGCCGACGTCGTCGAGGCCCTTGGGCTCGCTGGGCATCAGTGCTTCACCATGACGTGCTTGAGCTCCGTGTAGTGCTCGAGGGCGTAGATCGACATGTCCTTTCCGAAGCCGGACTGCTTGAACCCGCCGTGGGGCATCTCCGACACGAGCGGGATGTGGTCGTTGACCCAAACGGTGCCGAACTGCAGCAGCTTCGCGGCCCGCATGGCCCGGCCGACGTCGCGGGTCCAGACGCTGGCGGCCAGGCCGTAGTCGACGCCGTTGGCCCAGGCGAAGGCCTCGTCGTCGTCGGCGAAGCGCTGGACGCTGACCACCGGGCCGAAGACCTCCCGCTGGACGATCTCGTCGTCCTGCCCGACACCGGCCAGCACGGTCGGCTCGTAGAAGAAGCCGGCGACGTCGGCGGGCGCGCCACCCCCGACGACCACCTCGCCGCCGGCCTCCCGGGCCCGGTCGACGAAGCCCGCCACCCGCTCCCGCTGGTCGGCCGACACGAGCGGCCCCAGCTCGGTGCTCTCGTCACGGGGATCGCCGACGGCGAGCGCGGACGCCGCAGCGGCGACCCCCGCGACGAGGTCGTCGTGCACTCGCGGCCCGGCGAGCACCCGGCACGCAGCGGTGCAGTCCTGGCCGGCGTTGTAGTAGCCGGCGACCTTGATGCCCTCGACCGCGGCGTCGAGGTCGGCGTCGTCGAAGACGAGCACCGGGGCCTTCCCACCCAGCTCCAGGTGGGTGCGCTTGAGCGAGTCGGCCGCGGCCCGCACGATGGCCTTGCCGGTGGTGACCTCGCCGGTCAGCGACACCATCGCCACCCCGGGGTGGGCGACGAGGCCCGCACCGGTCGTCTCCCCCCAGCCCGGGAGCACGGTCAGCACGCCCGGCGGGAGGATGTCCTCCGCCAGCTCGGCAAGGCGCAGCGCGGTCAGCGGCGTCAGCTCCGACGGCTTGAGGATCACGGTGTTGCCGGTCGCCAGCGCCGGCCCGATCTTCCAGATCGCCATCATCAGCGGGTAGTTCCACGGCGCGATGGCGGCGACCACGCCCAGCGGGTCGCGGCGCAGGAACGACGTGTAGCCCTCCATGTACTCGCCGGCCGCGCGCCCTTCGAGGCAGCGGGCCGCGCCGGCGAAGAAGCGGAGGTTGTCGACCGCGGCTGGGATCTCCTCGGCGGCCGCGACGATCGGCTTGCCGACGTTGCGCGACTCGATGGCGGCCAGCTGGTCGGCATCGTCCTCGATCTGGTCGGCCAGCTCCAGCAGGGCGGCGGCGCGATCGGCCGGGGTCGCAGCCGCCCAGCCGGGGAAGGCCTCGCCGGCGGCGCGCACCGCCTCGGCGACGTCGTCGTCGGTGCCCGCGGCCGTGTGGTCGAAGGCCTCGCCGGTGGCCGGGTCGACCAGTGCGATCAGCTCTTCGTGCATCGTCGTCCCCCCGACCGTCGCCCCCGGAATCCGTTGCAGTTTCGCTGCGACACAACGTTATCCCTTGTCGAGGGGCTATTCCTTTGCGAATCTCAACGCACGACGGGTGATGAGGGGGAGCCATGGCGGACGTGGCGGACGTGCCGGTGACCGACGAGCGGTCGGGCGCACCGGGTGCGAAGGGCTTGAAGGGGGGCGCCCTCGGCCTGGCCGTGATGGTGGTCATCGGCGTCGCATCGACCGCGCCGGGCTACAGCATCGCGGCGTCGCTGGGCTTCGTCTCCGACGAAGTCGGGCTGCAGGCGCCGGCGATCCTGCTGGTCGCCTTCCTCCCGATGCTGTGCATCGCGCTGGCGTACTACTACCTGAACCGGGCGGACCCCGATTGTGGGACCACGTTCTCGTGGGTGACCCGGGCGATGGGGCCGCAGGCGGGCTGGCTGGGCGGCTGGGGGATCTTCATCGCCGACCTGCTGGTCATGCCGAGCCTGGCCACCATCGCGTCGAGCTACACGTTCCTGCTCTTCGGCGCCGACGGGCTGGCCACCGACACGTTCTGGGTGACCGCCCTGGGCGTGGTGTTCATCCTGGCGATGACCTGGATCTGCTACGTGGGCATCGAACTGTCGGCCCGCAGCCAGATCGGGCTGCTCACCGCCGAGCTGGTGACCCTGGTGCTGTTCTCGGTGGTCGCGCTGTGGAAGGTGTACGTCGACTCGCCGGCGGGCTCGATCGACCCCAAGTGGTCGTGGGTGAACCCGTTCGAGATCGAGTCGAGCGGGGCGTTCGCGGCCGGCATCCTCATCGCGCTGTTCATCTACTGGGGCTGGGACACGGCGACGACGGTGAACGAGGAGAGCGAGGACGAGCGGCGGGGCCCGGGCCTGGCTGCCGTGCTGTCGACGCTGATCCTGCTGGCCGTCTACGTGATCATCGCGATCGCGGCCCAGGCCTTCTCCGGCCCGCAGGTGCTGATCGACAACGCCGACGACGTGCTGTCGGTGCTCGGGCGGGAGGTGCTCGGCACGCCGTGGGACAAGCTGCTGATCATCTCGGTGCTGACGTCGGCGGCCGCGTCGACCCAGACGACGATCCTGCCGACCGCCCGGACCGCGCTCTCGATGGGCGCCCACAAGGCGGCGCCCGCGTCGCTGGCCCGGATCCACCCGCAGAACCTGACCCCCAGCGTGGCGACGGTGTTCTTCGGGGTGGCGTCGTCCGTGTGGCTGGTGGGCCTGACCATCGTGTCGCAGAACGTGCTGGCCGACTCGATCCTGGCGCTGGGCTTCGGGATCGCCTTCTACTACGGGATCACCGGCGTGGCGTGCGTCGTCTACTACCGGCGCTGGCTGTTCCGCAGCGTCAAGAACTTCCTGTTCATGGGGGTGGCACCGGCGCTCGGCGCGGCCGGTCTGTTCTGGGCGTTCGGCAAGTCGGCGGTCGACCTGGCCAAGCCCGAGAACTCGGAGTCCGGCGACTCGTGGTTCGGACTCGGCCCGCCGCTGGTCATCGGCATTGGGCTGCTGCTGCTCGGCATCCCGCTGATGTTCCTGTGGTGGACCCGCCGCACCGGATTCTTCGACCGCCGCTTGGAGGTCGCCCCCGACGAGCTCTGACCCGGAGCCGGAGCCGGAGCGCGGTCAGCTCCAGAGCGTGACGTAGACCGGAGGACGGAAGCGGCTCGGGGGGACGCCGCGGAGCGGGGTGTGCATGGCGTAGGTGGCGGCGGGGGTGGCGACGAACCGGTGGAACGCGGTGGCGGCGTTGCTGCGGCGGTCCGGGGCGAGCATCGTGACGTGCCACAACAGCTCGACCGGCGTGCCCCGCACCGGCAGCGGGACGAGGCCCTTGCGCTGCAGGTCGTCCTGCACCACATGGGCGACCGCCGGTGCTATGCCCTGGTGCTGCTCGGCAGCGGTGACGGCGGCCGCGTGGCTCGGGAACATGCTGATGCGCTCCTCCGGCACCCGCAGCCGGTCGAGCAGGTTGCGGACGGGAGACCGCTCGTCGCTGGCGTCCGGCCCGACCAACCAGGTCTCCCGGGCGAGCGTCCGCGGGTCGATGGTGGGCTCGGCGCCGGCGACGCGCTGGGCGAGGCGGTGGTCGGGGGCGGCCACGAAGATCAGCCGGAACCGGAACAGCGGGCTGCACTCGAGGCGGGGGAAGTCGGTGCCGGCGAGGGCGGGGCCGATCGCCACGTCGGCGAGGCGCTCTTGCAGCAGCGCCGCCATGTCCTCGGTCGCAGCGACGCCGAGCGACGCCTCGACCGCCTTCGACTTCGACGTGAAGGCCGCCACCAGCGCCGGCGCCACCGACTCGGCGACGTCGCTGGTGCCGACGACCCGCAGCGTCTCGGGGGCGCCCTGGGCCTGGCGGATGGCGGCCTCGGCCTCGACCGCGAGCCCCACCATCTGGGAGGCGATCGGGACGAGCCGGCGCCCGGCCGGCGTCAGCTCCATGCCCCGGGCGGTGCGTTCGACGAGGTTGTCGCCGAGCTGCTGGCGCAACGCCCCCAGCGCGCTCGACACCGCCGGCTCCGACACCCCGAGGCTGCGCGCCGCGGCCTTGACCGAGCCCAAGCGAGCCACAAGGACGAAGGTCTCGAGCTGCGTCAGCGTCACCGAAAAATCAAGTTAACCGAACGCTTATCGCTGCGTTGACGGCGCACCGGCGGCATGTGACGTTCGATCTAGCAAACGAACAGGGGGGTAGCGGATGCAGGTTCCTGCACCGTTCGACTACGCACGGGCGACGACGGTCGACGAGGCGATCGCGCTGCTCGAACGGCACGGGTCCGAGGCCCGGCTGATCGCCGGCGGCCACAGCCTCATCCCGATGATGAAGCTGCGGCTCACCCGCCCGGAGGTGCTGGTCGACATCAACGACCTCACCGACCTCGCCTACATCCGCCAGGACGGCGACGACCTGTGCATTGGCGCCATGGCCCGCCACCGCGAGCTGCTCGAGTCGCCCGTCGCGTTCGAGCACTTCCCGATATTCCGCGACGCCGAGCAGGTCATCGCCGATCCCGTCGTCCGCAACCGGGGCACCGTCGGCGGCTCGATCTGCCAGGCCGACCCGTCCGAGGACCTGTCGGCCGCGTTCGCCGCCGTGGGAGCGTCGATGGTGATCCGGGGCTCGTCCGGAGCGCGCGTCGTGAGCAGCGCCGGGTTCCACCAGGGGCCGTATACGACGGCGGTCGGGGACGGCGAGATCCTCACCGAGATCCGGGTCCCGATCCGGCCGCGCTGCGGCAGTGCCTACGAGAAGGTCGAGCGCCGCGTCGGCGACTGGGCGATCGCCGCCGCCGGGGCGTGCGTCCAGCTCGCCGACGACGGCGCCACCATCACCGACGTCGGCATCGGGCTCGCCGCCGTGGGGGCGGAGGACTTCCGGGCGACCGCGGCGGAGAACCTGCTACGGGGCGGGCCGGCGACGTGGGAGCGTCTGGCGGCGGCCGCCGTCGCCGCCGGAGAGGGCTGCGAACCGCAGTCCGACCAGCGCGGCCCCGCCGACTACAAGCGGCACCTCGCCGAGGTGCTGACCGCCCGGGCCTTGCACCGGGCGATCGACCGAGCCCGAGGGGAGGCGTGATGCAGGTGACCATGACCGTCAACGGCTCCGCCGTGACCGCGGATGTCGAGCCGCGGCTGCTGCTGGTCCACTTCCTACGCGACCACCTCGGCCTCACCGGCACCCACTGGGGCTGCGACACGTCCAACTGCGGCACGTGCGTGGTGTGGCTGGAAGGCGAGCCCGTGAAGAGCTGCACCGTGCTGACCCTGATGGCCGAGGGCCGGGCGGTGCGGACCGTCGAGGACCTGGAGCAGGACGGCCGGCTCGACCCCATCCAGGAAGGCTTCGTGCAGGAGCACGGCCTGCAGTGCGGGTTCTGCACGCCCGGGATGATGATGGCCTGCCGGGCGCTGCTCGACCGCAACCCCGATCCCTCGGAGGACGAGATCCGCCTGGCGATCTCCGGCCAGATATGCCGGTGCACGGGCTACGAGAACATCGTGCGAGCGACACGCTGGGCCGCCGAGCACGAGGCGTCGACGAGCGAGCCGGAGAACGAACCGGAACTGGCGCCAGAGGAGGTGACGGCATGACCGCCGTCGAGTCGCCGGCCGACCCCGTCGGCTTCGGCCGCATGCTCCGCAAGGAGGACGCCCGCTTCGTCCGGGGCCAGGGCAACTACGTCGACGACATCGTCCTGCCCGGCATGCTGCATGGCGCCATCCTGCGCAGCACCTACGCCCACGCCCGGATCCGCAGCATCGACACGAGCGCGGCCGAGGCCCATCCCAAGGTCAAGGCCGTCATCACCGGCGCCACTCTGGAGACCCTCGGGCTGGCATGGGCACCGTCGCTCTCGCACGACGTCATCGCCATCCTCGCCACCGACAAGGTCCGCTACCAGGGCCAGGAGGTGGCGTTCGTCGTCGCGGAGGACCGCTACTCGGCCCGCGACGCGCTGGAGCTGATCGAGGTCGACTACGAGCCGCTGCCCGCGGTCATCGACGCCCGCAAGGCGCTCGACCCCGACGCGCCGGTGATCAGGGACGATGTCGAGGGCCGCACCGACAACCACATCTTCGATTGGGAAGCCGGCGACCGGGCCGCCACCGACGCCGTGTTCGCCCGGGCCGACGTGGTCGTGACCCAGGACGTCCTCTACCCCCGGGTGCACCCGGCGCCGATGGAGACCTGCGGCCAGATCGCCGACATGGACAAGGTCACCGGCAAGCTCACCCTCTACTGCACCACCCAGGCACCGCACGCCCATCGCACCGTGTACGCGCTGGTCGCCGGGCTGCCCGAGCACCAGATCCGGGTCGTGAGCCCCGACATCGGAGGCGGCTTCGGCAACAAGGTCGGCATCTACCCGGGCTACGTGCTGACCGTGGTGGGCTCGATCGTCACCGGCAAGCCGGTGAAGTGGATGGAGGACCGCTCCGAGAACCTGATGTCCACCAGCTTCGCCCGGGACTACCACATGCGCGGCGAGATCGCTGCGACCCGCGACGGCAAGATCCTTGGGCTGAGGGTGAAGACGCTGGCCGACCACGGGGCGTTCAACAACACCGCCCAGCCGACCAAGTACCCGGCGGGGTTCTTCCACATCTTCACCGGCTCCTACGACCTCGAGGCGGCGCACTGCGAGGTCACCGGCGTCTACACCAACAAGGCACCGGGCGGCGTCGCCTACGCCTGCTCGTTCCGGATCACCGAGGCTGCGTTCGTGGTCGAGCGGATGGTCGACTGCCTGGCCGGCGAGCTGGGCATGGACCCGGCGGAGCTGCGGCTGCGCAACCTCATCCGGCCGGAGCAGTTCCCCTACATGGCGAAGACCGGCTGGGAGTACGACTCGGGCGACTACCCGCGGGCGCTGCGCCTGGCCATGGAGATGGCCGGCTACGAGCAGCTGCGGGCCGAGCAGGCCGAGAAGCGGGCCCGGGGCGAGCTGATGGGCATCGGCATCTCGTTCTTCACCGAGGGCGTCGGGGCCGGGCCCCGCAAGCACATGGACATCCTCGGCCTGGGCATGGCCGACGGCGCCGACGTGCGGGTGCACCCCACCGGCAAGGCCGTGGTGCGGATCTCGGTGCAGTCCCAGGGGCAGGGCCACGAGACGACGTTCGCCCAGATCGTGGCCCAGGAGCTGGGCATCCCGGTGGCCGACATCGACGTGGTGCACGGCGACACCGACAACACGCCGTTCGGGCTCGGGACCTACGGGTCGCGCTCGACGCCGGTGTCGGGCGCCGCGGTCGCCGTCGCGACACGGCGGGTGCGCGACAAGGCGAAGCTCGTCGCCGCGGCGATGCTGGAGGTGTCGCCCGACGACCTCGAGTGGGACCACGGCAAGTGGTTCGTCCGGGGCGATCCGTCGACGGCGAAGACCATCGCCGAGATCGCGCTGGCCTCGCACGGTCCGCTGGAGCTGCCCGAAGGCGTCGAGGGCCACCTCGACGGGTCCGCGGTCTACAACCCGCCCAACCTGACGTACCCGTTCGGGGCCTACATCGCCGTGGTCGACGTCGACCCGGACACCGGACAGGTCAAGGTGAGGCGGTTCATCGCGGTCGACGACTGCGGACCGCGGATCAACCCGATGATCGTCGAGGGCCAGGTCCACGGCGGTCTGGCCGACGGAGTCGGCATGGCGCTGATGCAGGTCATGGCCTTCGACGAGGCCGGCAACCACCTGGGCGCGTCGTTCATGGACTACCTGCTGCCGACGTCGGTGGAGTGCCCGAGCTGGGAGCTGGGCGAGACGGTCACGCCGTCGCCGCACCACCCGCTCGGGGTCAAGGGCGTGGGCGAGTCGGCGACGGTCGGGTCGCCCGCCGCCATCGTCAACGCCGTGCTCGACGCCATCCAGGTCCGCCACGCCGACATGCCGCTCACCTCCGCGCAGGTGTGGCGGGCGATGCAGGGCCGCCCCTTCCGCACCGACCTGGCGATCGAATGAGCGACTTGGGTGTCCGGGCGGAGCAGCTGCGGGCCGAGCGGCGGGGGTTCGTGACAGCCACCGTCGTGCGGGTCGACAAGCCGGCGTCGGCACAGCCGGGCGACAGCGCGCTGGTGCTCGACGACGGGACCCTGTTCGGGTTCGTCGGCGGCGAGTGCGCGGAGGAGAGCGTGCGGGCGCAGTCGCTCGCGGCGCTCGCGTCCGGCGACCCGGTGCTGCTGCGGATCACGCCCTCGGCCACCGAGGCGGGCTCGGCCGCGGCGCAGCCGGGCGCGGTCACGGTGCACAACCACTGCCTGTCGGGCGGCGCGCTGGAGATCTTCCTCGAACCGTCGGTGCCACCGGCCCTGGTCGTGGTGCACGGCGATGCGCCGATCGCCCGCGCGGTCCGGGAGCTGGCCGGCTGGTTGGGGTTCGACGCTCGGGACGCCGGTGGGGACGTCCCGGGCGACGCTCTGGGCGAGGTCGCGGCGGTCGTCGTCGCGACCCACGGGGGCGACGAGGCAGCAACCATCCTGGCGGCGCTGCGAGCCGGCGTGGGCTACATCGGGCTCGTGGCGTCGCCGCGTCGGGGGGAGGCCGTCCTCTCGGGGCTCGAGCTCGAGCCGGAGGAGCGTGCGCGGGTCCGCACCCCCGCCGGCTTCGACATCGGCTCGCGCTCGCCCCGGGAGGTGGCCCTCTCGATCCTGGCCGAGGTGGTGTCGGTCCGGCCGCGGCCCGCCCCCGGCTCGGCGGGGTCGGCCGGGTCGGCGAGCACGGGGATCGACCACCCCTGCCACTGATGGAGGACGCCGCCTCGCTGCAACGCCGGCTCGACGAGGTCGACTACCTGGTCGACCTGGGGCTCGCGACCGCGTTGTACCTGGCGGTCGGGTTGCCGCAGCCGATCCTGCTCGAGGGCGAGGCCGGGGTCGGCAAGACCGAGGCGGCCAAGGCGCTGGCGCAGGTGCTGGCCACGCCGCTGCTGCGGCTGCAGTGCTACGAGGGCATCGACGCGGCCGAGGCGCTGTACGAGTGGAACTACCCGCGGCAGCTGCTGAGCATCCGGCTGGCCGAGGCGGCGGGCACCCCGATCGTCGAGGACGACCTGTTCGGGCCGGACCACCTGCTCGCCCGGCCGCTGTTGCAGGCGATCTCCCACCCGGGGCCGCGGCCGGTGGTGCTGCTGATCGACGAGGTCGACCGGGCCGACGACGAGTTCGAGGCGTTCCTGCTGCAGCTGCTGGCCGAGGGGGCGGTGACGATCCCGGAGCTGGGCACCCGGGTGGCGACCCACCCGCCGGTGGTGGTGCTGACGTCGAACCGCAGCCGCGACCTGGGCGACGCCCTGAAGCGGCGCTGCCTCTACCACTGGATCGACTACCCGTCGGTCGAGGCGGTGGGCCGGATCGTGGGGCGCCGGGTGCCGGCAGCCTCGACCCCGCTGGTGGCCCAGGCCGCCGCCGCGACCGCGCGGTTGCGGACGCTCGACCTGCAGAAGCCGCCGGGGGTCGCCGAGACCATCGACTGGGTGGCGGCGCTGTCCCTGATGGGCGCGTCGTCGCTCGTTCCCTCGCTCGTCGAGGTGTCGCTCGGATCGGTGCTCAAGTACCGGGAGGACCACGAGGTGGCCCGGTCGCGTGGCCTCGCGTGGGTGGCGGGGGACTAGGCCCGGAACGCCTCGGCGAGCGCGGTGAGGGTGTGCCCGCTGACCACTTGGTCGCAGTGGGGGAGCGCGGCGGCCATCCCACCCGCTAGGGGCTGGTAGTCGGCGGCGGCCGTGCGGGGGTTGACCCAGACGATGCGGTGGGCGAGGCGGCGTAGCCGGTCCATCTGCTGTGCGACGAGCGCGGGGTCGTCACGGTCCCAGCCGTCGGACACGACGACCACGACCGCGCCCCGGGCCATGCCGCGGCGGCCGTAGGTGTCGACGAAGTCCTTCAGGGCTGCGCCGATGCGGGTGCCGCCCTTCCAGTCCGGTGCGGTGGAGGCGGCCGCCGCGAGGGCGGCGTCGGCGTCGCGGATGGCGAGGGCCCGGGTGAGGCGGGTCAGCCTCGTCGCGAACGTGAACGTCTCGGCGTCGACGCCGCGGCCGGCGGCGTGGAGGAGCTGGAGGCAGGCCCGGGCGTAGGGCGCCATCGAGCCGGAGATGTCGCAGAGCACCACGAGCTTGCGGGGCCGCCGGCGCGCCCGGCTCGTGACCCGCTCGACCGGGTCACCCCCGGTGCGGCGGCTGCGGCGGAGGGTCGCCCGCAGGTCGGGGCGGTCGCCGTTGCGGTGCCGGTGGTGGCGACGGGCGCGGCGGAGCGGGACGGTGATCCTCAGATCCCGCATGAGGACTCGGAGCTCGCGGAGCTCCTCGTCGGTGAGGTGGGCGAAGTCGGTGGTGGCGAGGCGCTCCTCCCGGCTGGCGAACGCGACCTCGACGGTGTCGTCGCCGTCGAGGTCCGGTCCGCTGCCGTCGTTGTGCCGGTCCGGGCTCCGGGTGGGTGGCCGCCGGGTCGTCGGAGGTGGCGGAGGGGGCTCGGGGCCTCGGGCGTCGACCCAGTCGTGGAGGCCGCGGAACACCTGGCCGAAGGCCCGGTCGTAGGCCTCGATGTGGGCCAGCTCGGCCACCAGCGTGACCCGCCCGACCCAGTACAGCTCGTCGAGCGTGGCGGGGGTGGTCAGCGCGATGGCTCGCACGAACCGGGCGACCTGGTCGGTGCCGGCCGGGACGCCGGCGGCGCGCAGCAGGCCGGCGAACCCGCTGGCGAGGGTGCCGAGGGTCGCCGGATCAGGTCCGGTGGCGGTCGAGGAAGTCGAGGATGGCACGGTTGAAGATCTCGTTGCGGTCGCCCGCGACCATGTGGCCGGCCCCGGCGACGTCGGCGAACTCGGCTTGGGGCACCCGGTCCAGGAAGTCGCGGGCGCCGTCCTCGCTGAGCAGGTCGCTCTGGCGGCCCCGTACGAGGAGGGTCGGGATGCGCAGGGCGTCAGCGGACTTGTCGAGGCGGTTGGGGTCGACCACGGAGGAGCGGGTCTCGTCGGCCGAGCCGAACTTGCCGGTCACGAAGGCGGGATCCCAGTGCCAGACCCAGCGGCCGTCGTCCCGCTGGCGGAGGTTCTTGGCGAGGCCCGAGAGGTCCTTCGGGCGGGGCCGGTGAGGGTTGTAGGCGGCGATCGCGTCGGCCGCCTCCTCGACCGAGGCGAAGCCGTCGATGTTGCCGATCATGAACGCGCCGATGCGCTGGCGACCCTCGACCTCGACCTTGTTGGCGACGTCGACGAGGACCAGGGCGCGGGCGGTGTCCTCCTGCACCGGGGTCTCGGCGACGGCGACGAGCGAGGCGAGCCCGCCGAGCGACGCCCCGACGAGGATGGGCGGGCGGGGGAGCGCCTTGGTGACGGCGAGGACGTCGCCGACGAAGCCGTCGAGCGAGTAGTCGCCGTCCTCGGCCCAGGCGCTGTCGCCGTGGCCCCGCAGGTCGAGCGACCAGGTGCGCCAGCCGGCGTCCACCAGCGTCCGCCAGGTGCCCGCCCACGAGTGCCGGGTCTGGCCGCCGCCGTGGAGCAGCACGACGGTCGGCCCGTCGTCCGGCCCCCCGACGTCGCCCGCCAATCGGATCCCATTCGCCCCTTCGAGATCGACCCTCACGCCCGGCACCCTAGGTACGCGTCGCAGATCTCGACCAAACGCTGCCGCCCGAAGCTCGCCTCGTGCCCGCCGTGCACGACCTCGACCGGCAGCTCCCGCAGCCGCCGCATGGTGACGACGTACTGCTCGATGTCCGACCCGTAGCCCTCGTCGAGCAGCGGACCGTCGTAGACCGCATCGCCGGAGAAGAGGATGCCGGTGCGCTCTTCCCAGAGCCCGATGCTGCCGGGGGAGTGACCCGGCAGGTGCAGGACCTCGAACGCCCGGTCGCCGAGGTCGACGACGTCGCCTTCCTCGAGGAGCCAGGTCGCCGGCGCCGCCGCGATCTCCACCCGGGTGGCGATGGTCGGTCCCGGGGGCACGGCGTCCACGAAGACCTCGGGGATGTCGTAGCCGGCGGCCGCGTAGGGGTCGATGACCGTCGGCGGGTAGCTCGCCGAGTCGAGCGGCATGCCGGTCGCCTCGGCCACGCCCTGGGCCTCGGCGCGGTGGATGGCGCGGTCGGCGAACTCGTGGAGCCCACCGATGTGGTCGCCGTGCGAGTGCGTCGCGACCGCCAGCAGTGGCCCACCCAGCTCCTGCTCGACGAGCCGGCGCAGCGGCCGCAACCCCAGCGAGGTGTCGACGACCAGGTCCCGATCCCGCCCCCGCACGAGCCAGACGTTGCACCGCAACAGCGGATGGATGTGCGGCTCCGTGACGAGCGTGATCGCGTCGTCCACCCGCTCCTTCACGAACCACTCTTCGACGACAGGGAGCCCTTCGATCACGGTGCGAGGCTACGCCCCGCGCCGGCGATGGCTGCCGAGGCCGAGCCCGAGGGCGATTGCCGCGGCCGAGATCCCCATCACGACGGCCCCGGTGCGCCAGCGGGCGACCGCGGCATCGCACTCGACGAAGAAGGCTCGCGGCGGATCCTCGAACTCCGGCACCAAGACGCCGGTCGCGCCGCTGCCGCAGTGGGTCATCGTCCCGTCGACCCGGGCTCGAACGTCGAAGCTGAGCACCACCACGGCGGCCAGGCACCCGACCACGAGTGCCGCCAGAGCCACGCCCCGCCGTGTACCAGTGACCCTCGCCCAGACCCGTCGCACCCGCTATGACTAGCGCATGGGGGCAGGGCGTGACGGGTGGGCGGAGCGGTTGGCCGCTGCGCTCGATGCGGGGGATCGTCAGGCGGTGCGGCGGGTCGTGGGGGAGGTGCCGGCGGATCGGGAGGAGCGGGATCGGGGGCTCGACCTGCTGGCGCAGCGGTCGGCCGCGGGCTCGGTGGCGGCGTTCGAGCTGCTGGCGGAGCTGGTCGACGAGCTCGGCCTGGCCCGGTCGGGGGTGCGGCAGGTCCTGATCGACGAGTCGGCGGTCGACGACGTCACCCAGGACACGCTGGTGTCGATGGCCGCGTCGATCCGGTCGTTCACCGGGAAGGCCCGGTTCGTCACGTGGCTGTTCACGATCGCCCACCACCGGTCGGTCGACCACCTGCGCCGCCAGCGGGCGACCGCGCCGCTGGCCGACGACGACGTCGGCGAGGCCGTGCGCATCAGCTCGATGATCGCCACCCGGCAAGCAGTCCGCGACCTGGTCAGCCGGCTGCCCGGCCAGTACCGCCGGGCAGTCGAGCTCCGCGACATCGAGGGGCTGCCCTACACCGACGTCGCCCAGCGCCTCGACCTGAACGTGAACACGGTGAAGTCGCACGTCGCCCGGGGCCGGGCACTGCTGACCCGGCTGCTCGAGAGCACCTAGGGATCCTCTGCAACCAACCGGAGGCCTCGTGCGAAAGACGAGGCATGACACATCTACGACAGCTGGCCGCCCTTGCGGTGGCGCCGCTCGTGCTCCTGGCCGCGTGCACCCCGGACGACGACGACTCGGCCGATCCGCCCACCAAGACCACCAAGACCACCACGGACCCCCAGCCCTACATCGACGCAACCGTCTCGTCGCTGACCGCCGAGGAGGACCTCGGCTTCGACGAGGAGAACGCGACCTGCATCGCGACCGCGCTCGTGGACGTCATCGGCGCCGACGCCCTGGCCCGGGCGAAGGTCACCCCGGCGGAGTTCGCGGCGGCGGATACCTTCGACGTCCTCGCTGTCGACGTCCCCGCCGACGCCACCGAGCAACTGCGCAAGGGTCTCGACGCCTGTGACGCAGCCGGGGCGTTCAGCTCGGCGTTCGTCGCCGCGCTCGGGGTCGACGTCGCGCCCGAGGACACCGCCTGCCTCACCGACGGCCTCGACCAGGGGGCGCTGAACGATGCGCTGGCCGAGGGCTTCCTCAACTCGACCGCCGAGTCCGGCCAGCGCCTGGAAGACACCATCGAGGAAGCGCTCCTGGACGCGGTCCTCGGCTGCCCCGGCGTGGTCACGGCGGCGTTCCTCGCCCAGGCGCCGGGGACCGTGACCCCCGAGACCGAGGCCTGCGTGTCACAGGTGATCGAGGCGAACACCGAGCGGGTGCGGGCCGCGTTCGGCGGTGACAGCGCGGCGGCCGATGCCCTCGGGGCCGAGATCGGGACCAGCTGCGCGGCCACGTTGGGCGGATGACACGGCCCTAGGGTGCGATCGTGACCGAAGAGGCAGGCGGCCGGAACGTGTGGCGCATCGGGCGCTTCCGGGTCGAGGCGGTCATCGGCACGGGTGCGTTCGCCACCGTCTACCGGGCGGTGGACGACCGGCTCGACGACGTAGTGGCGGTGAAGCTGCTGGCCGACAACCACAGCCTCGACCCCGAGATCCGGAAGCGGTTCCTGACCGAGGGACGGGTGCTGCGCCGCATCGCCAGCCCCTATGTGGTGACGGTCTACGACCTGGGCGAGACCGAGCGCCAGCAGCCGTACCTCGTGCTGGAGCACGCCTCACGGGGGACCTTGGCCCAGCGGGTCCACGAGCTGCGGGCCAGCGGTTGGCGTCCGGGCCCGGGTGATCTCTGGGCCGTCGCCGAGCCGTTGGCCCGGGCCCTCGCCACGCTGCACGCGGCGGGCATCGTCCACCGCGACGTCAACCCCGCCAACATCCTGCTGACCACCCGGGGCGGCAGCGGGGTGGGCGCTGTGGTGCGGGCCGACGAGCGGCTGGTCTTGTCCGACCTCGGGCTGTGCAAGGACCTCGCCCTCCACTCGGGCCACACGTCGGGTGGCGGCACGGAGGGCTTCCGTGCCCCCGAGTTGCGGGGTGGCCCGGCCATCATCGACCACCGGGCCGACCTCTGGTCGCTCTCGGCCGTGATGACCTGGCTCGCCACGGGCTTGCCGCCCGACGTGCGCCCGCCCGGGGCGGGCGGCGGGCTACCCCCCGGCCTCGCCGGGGCACTCGCCCGCGGCCTCGCGGACGACCCGTCCGCCCGCCACCCCGACGCGCAGACCTGGCTGTCCGAGGTCGAGGCGGCCCTCGGACAGCCCACCCTCGCCCCCCGGCACCGACCGCCGCCCCCGCCCGCCCCGGCGAGGCCCCAGAACCCGTGGTGGCGCATCCGCCAGAGCGCCTGGCTCCTGGCGATGTTGCCGCTGGGCCTGACCACGTGGGCAGGCTTCCTCTACATCGGCGTCATCGCGAGGCGCCGCGCCTGGCTGCTGGCTTCGGCCGCTTACGGCGCCCCTGCGGCATTGATGCTGATCCTCATCGCCACCGCCCCGACCGACGCCCAGGGGGAGTACATCGACTCGTGGCAGGACAGCCTCGGCATGGTGGTGATGATGGTCACCTGGCTCGTCGGCCTCGCCCACGCCCTCATCGTCAACCGCGACTGGCTCACCTTCCGAGCGCAGCACACCGGCCGAGCGGTCATGTGATCGCGGCGACGATCTGGCGTTCGAGGTAGGGCGTCAGCGTCGCGGCGTATGACGCGGTGATGTGGCCGGTGTCCCGGTAGACGAGGACGTGGCCGATCACCGGCGGGCACATGGTGGAGGTGCAGTAGAGCGACGTCATGTCGACGAGGTGGGCCCGGGGCACCTGGCGGACCGCCGCGGCCTGGGCGTCGAACGCCGGGAGCGCCTCCGAGCGCGGCCTCGCACACGATCGGGCGGCGGTGTCCGGGTGGTCGGAGACACAGGCCAGGACGGTCTTCAGCATCGACGGGTTGTCCGTTATCGCGACGATCGGCACGTCCGGCAGGTTGGCCCAGGCCTCGACCAACCCCCGGGTCGCCGCCTCGTCGACGGTCTCCCCGGGCGCCGGGTCTATCGGGCTCTGCGGGTCCGAGTGGGTGACGATGATGGCGTCGTAGGCCCCGCTGTTGGCGGTGGCCGTGACCGAGGCCCGCCACGAGCGGCAGGCGTCCCTCAGGCCGTCCGACGGCCGGCGGGGGTCGGCACTCGTCAGGTAGCAGGCGCCGGTGCCGGTGACGTCGATGCGCCAGTGGTTGTGCACGGCGATGCGGCGGTAGACGCCGACGAGCGTGTTGTTGTGGGAGTCGCCGACGGCGAAGATCCGCTTGCGGTAGCCGGTCCGCGGCCCCAGCCCGCAGATCTTCGGGCCGCGCGCGTCCCGGCCCCAGCAGGCGGCCATGTTGTCGTCGTCCGCCTCGGCCAGGGCCGGGTCGGGGATGAGGACGCCGTCGAGGTCGGAGTTGCGGCACGGGGCGAGCGCCGGGTCCATCGCCTGGGCCCCGAGGCATCGTGGTCTCTGGGCGACCAGTCGCCGCGCCTCGGTGGCGTGCTCGCGGTCCCGGACGGTTTGGTCGTGCTGCGCCGCCGCGGAGGTGGTCAGCACGATCGCCATCGCTGCACCGCACCACGCTCCCACCGTCAACGGGTGCCGCCGGCCGAGCAGCCGGGGGCGGAAGCGGATCGGGTCCTCGACGAACACAGTCGACAGCCAGGCCAGGAGCACCGTCGCCGCCGCGATCCCGACCTTGTCGAGCGAACCCAACGGTCGGTGCGTCACGTACGGCAGCAGCACGATCAGCGGCCAGTGCCACAGGTAAGCGGCGTACGAGACCCGCCCGAGCAGCGCGACCGGCCCGAACCCGCCGAGGCGGTCGAACGACGAGCGGGGTCCCCAACGGATCACGAGGATCGTGCCGATCACCGGGAGCGCGGCCGCGACCCCGGGGAACGGAGTGCTGTCGTCGAAGGCGACGCACGCGACGACGATGACCGCGACCCCGAGCCACGCCACCGGGCGACGCCGACGGTGCGTCGCTCCGAGGAGCGCGAGCAGCGCCCCGGCGCCGAACTCCCACGCCCGGGTCAGCGTCGAGAAGTAGGCCACCGTCGGCGTCGTGGCGGTGAGCCAGATGGAGTAGCCGAACGATGCCGTGGCCACCGCCACCAGGACCACCAGGACGACGTGCCGGGGCGGTCGGCGAGCGGCACGGGCGATCCCGACCGCCGCGAGCAGGAGCAGCGGCAGCGCGACGTAGAACTGCTCCTCGACCGACAGCGTCCAGAAGTGCTGGGTCGGTGACGGCGTGTTGTTGGCCACGAGGTAGCTGACCGAGTTGTGGGCGAGGAGCCAGTTCTCGACCTGGAGCGTCGAGGCGATGACCTCGTCGAGGTACTGCCGCCAGAGGTACCGGGGCACGGCCGTCACGACGGCCACCACGACGAGCAGCAGCACCGTCGCAGATGCGGGGACCAGGCGCTTCGCTCGGCGGGCCCAGAACCGACCGGGGCGCACCCGCCCGGTGGCGTCGACCTCGGCGACCAGTCGGGACGTGATGAGGAAGCCGCTGATGACGAAGAAGACGTCGACGCCGACGTAGCCACCGGTGAGCCGGTTTGGCCACAGGTGGAACACCATCACGGACGCGACGGCGAGCGCCCGGAGGGCTTGGATGTCGCCCCGCAGCCCGGTGCTCGGGGGCTCGTGCGCGGCGGCCTCGCTCCCCGGCGCCGCCTCAGTGAGAGTCACCGGCGCTCATGCAACCACATGTGCCGGTGACGATCAGAACGCGAGCAGGTTGCGGAGCGCGGGGAGCACGTGGTCCTTCGCGGACCAGATCGACTCGAGCTGGGGGGCGAAGGGGATGGGGGTGTCGAGGCCGCCGAGGCGACGGACGGGGGCGTCGAGGCAGTCGAAGGCCTCGTCGGCGATCGTGGCGGCAACCTCGGCGCCGAAGCCGCCGGTCTCCGGCGCTTCGTGCAGGATCAGGACGCGGGCCGTGCGACGGACCGAGTCGAGCACCGTCTCCCGGTCCCACGGCTGGAGCGAGCGGAGGTCGACGACCTCGACGTCGCCCTCGCCGCTGTCCGCCAGGGCCTGGGCGGCCTCCAGCGCCCAGGTCACGCCGACGCCGTAGGTGACGACGGTCGCGTCGGTGCCAGGCCGGGCGATGTGCGCCTCACCGATCGGCACCGTGTGGTGCCCGCCCGGCACCGGGCCCTTGCTGTTGCGGTACAGCCACTTGTGCTCCAGGAACAGCACGGGGTTGCCGTCGTCGAGCGCCGCGAGCAGGAGCCCCTTGGCGTCGGCGGGCGTGGCGGGGGCGACGATCTTCAAGCCGGCGACCCCACAGAAGTACGGCTCGATGTTCTGCGAGTGGAACGGCCCCGCCCCCAGCCCGCCGCCGACCGGCGCCCGCACCAGCACCGGGACCGGCGCTCCCCAGCGGTAGTGCGTGGTCGCCAGGTTGTTCACCAGCTGGTTGAAGCCGCACGAGAGGAAGTCGCCGAACTGCATCTCGACGACCGGGCGGTAGCCGTCGAGCGCCAGTCCGAGAGCGGCGCCCAGCGCCCCCGACTCGATGATCGGCGTGTTCCGCACGCGCTCGGCTCCGAACTCGTCGACGAACCCGGCGGTCACCTTGAACACCCCTCCGTACCCGGCGATGTCCTGCCCGATGAGCACGACTCGCTCGTCGGCCCGCAACGCCTGGCGCAGCCCGTCGGAGA